>ERZ834769.3415-NODE-3415-length-10332-cov-3.054491_pt1 | contig 10332 bp, 7 predicted proteins | sample MGYA00519690_ERZ834769 | MGnify/ENA primary metagenome ERZ834769 (study PRJEB31850, sample SAMEA3708760) | human gut metagenome | biome: human gut; feature: human-associated habitat; material: faeces | place: China | collected 2014 ... | reverse complement strand
TGTCAGCCAATCTTATGATAAACAGACAAAGATGTTGACATTAAAGATGAAAAATAAATACAAACATGATATTATTTTATTTCAAGGTACTACGCCCTGTTTGTTTGTATATGATTATGCTGATCAGAGTAAGATTTCTACAAATAGAATCCCGATAAGTGTAATCGGAGTAGATATAACAGTGAGTAGGAAGAAAATTATCAAACCGGATTCAACTCATGTAATACCTTATAATTGTGAAGGAAGAATTGCCAGTGGATTCGATCAGGTTTCTTTCGAAGGAGCTGTTCCGTATTATCTTGTGGATGAAAAAGAAGAGATTATTGCGGATGGGTGTGTTGATCTTGAAGTACAACGTTTCGATTTGTATTGAATCTCTCTTTTTTTGTAAACGGCAGTATCATCTATATTCTTGTAGATTAGATAATAGCTCCAATTATTATTGGTATATGTAGACTAAATGATGTGTATATCAATTGGTGATTTAGAGTAATCCATAGTCGTTAGACAAAATAGTTTCTAAATAGGGAAAGAAAAAAACAATATTTCCTGTTGATCCAAGTTTCTTATAAAGAAAAAGAAGACAAGATATGAATACAAACAATCGATTTTTACAGATAACAAAGTTGCTCATTTTTAGTGTATGTCTCCTGACGTTGGCCTGGGGAAAGGAAGTCCGGGCGCAATCGCCTGTCTCCTTTCAGGTAAAAGCAGGAGCCGGTATTGCTGGTTTGTGGGGGAAGAATGCGGATGCAAAGACCAAGTTTGCCTATAAGGTCGGTGTTGGCATGGAATATGCGTTTAATGGAACTTGGGCGTTGCAACCCTCTTTGAACTTTGTATCGAAAGGCTGTAAAGATGAGGAGGAAGGCGTTGGAAAACTAACGATGAATCAACTTTATCTGGAACTTCCGGTTATGATGGCGGCTCGGCTGGATCTTACGGAAACATCCAACCTGGTCATTGCTGTGGGTCCCTATGTGGCTTATGGCGTAGGCGGTAAAACGTCGGCAGATATAGTCGAGAAAAAGTATCCGACAATGACCGGCTATGAAACGTTTGGAGGAAAATATAAACTGGATACATTTGGGGACCTGGCTGATGGAAAAATGGGCAATAAACGTTTTGATGCCGGAGTCGGTTTAGGAATTACTTATGAGAATCGAAATGTTATGCTGGGCTTGGAAGGTCAGTTAGGCTTGGTTAATGTGAATGACGAACTCAAGGATATTGCGGAGCTTGTGGGTTTAGGCGGTTTTGCCGCTAAAAATGTATCTGCATTTGTCACGGTCGGGTACAGATTTTAACTTCTTTTATAAAGTGTTGGATGGCATTTTTCCGAACTTGATGCAACCGTCTTTGCTTTTTTAAGCTCCGTAGAAAGCTTTCAGCGTTTCACGGAAACTCTTTTGCAGTTCTTCGTTTCCGATCGCTTGCAACATGGTTTTGTCATATTCATCGACCAAAATCACAACCCGCTGCCCTTCTTTCCGGCAAACCCGCTCGATGATGCCTTCGAAAAGTTCCTTTTTCCCCTGAAAGTAGGCTTCGAGTGTAGAAATTAGCAAACTTTTTCCGAAACGGCGCGGCCGGTTCAGGAAATAGTAGCTACCTGTCTTGACCAATTGGTAAATCCAGGATGTTTTATCTACATAGAAATAGCCATCTTTACGAATTTTTTCAAAATTCTGTATGCCGATAGGATAGGTTTTGTTGCTCATGTTGGATTACTTTTGAATACTGCTATACAAAGATACTTATTTCTTCCGTATTCTGTGTTAATTGCGTATATTTGTGAACGATTTGGTATGTCTAAGAATGAATACACAAATAAAATCTATTATTTCTAAATTGAACATCATGAAAAAAATCTCGTTAGCCTTAGCGCTCTGCTGTGCTTCTTTCTATAGCATGGCTGATCAATTGCCGCTTGGGGGATTTAGTTACGGACTGGTGGAAGCGCCGACCGGCAAAGAGTGGGAGTCTCCTGAGAACCTGGCTCTGAACAAAGAACAACCGCATGCTTATATTTTCCCTTTCGAGGATGTGGAAAGTGCTCGTAAGGTATTGCCTGAAAACAGCCGGTTCTGGCAATCGCTGAACGGTGATTGGAAATTCAATTGGGCGCCCGATCCCGATTCACGTCCGAAAGACTTCTATAAGACGGAGTTCGATGTGTCTGGTTGGGACAATATTCCGGTTCCCTCCAGTTGGAACATTTATGGCATTCAGAAAGACGGTAACCAGAAATATGGTGTGCCCATCTATGTGAATCAGCCCGTTATCTTTCAGCATAAAGTGGCGGTCGACGACTGGCGCGGAGGTGTGATGCGGACTCCGCCGACAAACTGGACGACTTATAAGCACCGGACCGAAGTCGGTTCTTTTCGTCGTAACTTCGAAATCCCGCAGGATTGGGACGGACGCGAAGTCTTTATCAGCTTCGACGGGGTCGACTCTTTCTTCTATCTCTGGATCAACGGACGTTATGTGGGCTTCTCCAAGAATTCACGTAATACGGCTAATTTCAATATTACCCCTTATCTCCGTAAAGGAATGAATGTGGTAGCCGCCGAAGTGTATCGTAGTTCCGACGGCTCTTTCCTGGAAGCGCAGGATATGTTCCGCCTGCCGGGAATCTTCCGGACGGTTGCTCTCTATTCGACTCCGAAAGTACACGTCCGCGACCTGATCGTGACTCCTGATCTGGATGCTGCTTATACGGATGGCTCGCTGGCAATCTCGGCCGATGTACGGAACCTGGATAAGAAAGCTGCTAAAGGATATAAATTGGAATATACGTTGTATGCCAACAAGCTGTATTCGGATGAAAATACGAAAGTCAATAATGTGGCGGCTTCGGCAACGGTCGATATCGTAAATCCCGGCCAGACGCAAACTTCGCAGGCTTTATTAAAGGTGAAGGCTCCTAACAAATGGTCGGCAGAGTTCCCGTATCGTTATACATTAGTGGCGGAGTTGAAAAATGCCAAAGGCAAAACGGTAGAAACCGTTTCGACTATTGTCGGTTTCCGCAAAGTCGAAATCAAAGATACATCGGCTGAAGAAGATGAATTCGGATTGGCCGGACGTTACTATTATATAAATGGTAAGACCGTCAAGCTGAAAGGCGTGAACCGCCATGAATCGAATCCGGCGGTCGGGCATGCCATCACGCGCGATATGATGGAAAAAGAGGTGATGCTGATGAAGCGTGCTAATATCAACCATGTGCGTAATTCACATTATCCGGATGATCCTTATTGGTATTTCTTATGTAATAAATATGGTCTTTATCTGGAAGACGAAGCTAATATCGAGTCGCACGAATATTATTACGGGGCTGCATCCCTTTCGCATCCGGTGGAATGGAAAAAGGCGCATGTCGCACGTGTGATGGAGATGGTTCATGCCAATATCAACAATCCGTCTATCGTGATCTGGTCGTTGGGTAATGAAGCGGGATCGGGCGAAAACTTCGTGGCTGCTTATGATGCGTTGAAGCTGGTGGATAAATCCCGCCCCGTCCAGTATGAACGTAATAATGATATAGTGGATATGGGATCGAACCAATATCCGTCTATCGGTTGGACGCGTGGTGCGGTGAAAGGTGATTATGATATCAAATACCCGTTCCATATTTCCGAGTATGCCCATTCTATGGGGAATGCCTGTGGTAACCTGGTGGATTATTGGGAAGCAATAGAATCGACAAACTTCTTCTGCGGCGGTGCTATCTGGGATTGGGTGGACCAGTCGATGTATAACTATGATAAAAAGACCGGTAAACGCTATCTGGCGTATGGCGGGGACTTCGGCGATACTCCGAATGACGGTCAGTTTGTGATGAACGGCATTGTGTTCGGTGATCTGGAGCCGAAACCGCAGTATTATGAAGTCAAGAAAGTATATCAGCATATTGACGTGAAAGCGGTCGATGCCCGGAAAGGCCTTTTTGAGATATTCAATAAATATTACTTTAAGGATCTTTCTGATTATGATGTAAGATGGTCGGTTTACGAAAACGGAAAGGAAATTCAATCCGGTTTGGTTAATTCCGGGGCGATTCCTGCCCGTACCAAAGCCCAGGTGTCAGTTCCTGTGCCTTTTGACAAGCTGAAGAATGATTCCGAGTATTTTGTAAAGGTACAGTTCCTTCTTAAAGTTAATATGCCGTGGGCTGAAAAAGGATTTGTGGTGGCGGAGGAACAAATGTTGTTGCAGGAAGCTACAGCGCGTCCTTCCATCAGCACCGTGACGGCTTCTGCCGGAAAAGTGAAGTTGGATAATTCGGATGCTTCGATTAAAGCAGTGAGCGGTGACAATTTCGTAGCCAAGTTCGATATGGAGACGGGTACGATCTATAGCCTGGTATACGGAGGCAAGACGATTATAGCTGATGGAAACGGTCCGAAGCTCGATGCCTTGCGTGCTTTTACCAATAACGACAACTGGTTCTATTCGCAGTGGTTTGAACACGGTTTGCATAACCTCCAACATCGGGCAACGAACAGTACGGTCCTGGAAAGAAAGGACGGTACGGTCGTTCTGGCTTTCACTGTCGAGTCGCAGGCACCGAACGGGGCTAAGATCAAAGGTGGAACCAGCACGGGAAAGAATAGTATAGAGGAACTGACGGATAAGAGATTCGAAGAAAATGATTTCAAGTTTACGACGAATCAAATCTGGACCGTTTATCCTGACGGCTCTATCGAATTGCAGTCGAGCATCACTTCCAACCGTCCAAGCCTGGTATTGCCGCGCTTAGGATATGTGATGAAAGTCCCGCAGCAATATGCCGGCTTCACTTATTACGGACGTGGTCCGATCGACAACTATGCCGATCGTAAGAGCGGACAGTTTATCGAACAGCATAAGAATACGGTGGCAGGCGAGTTTGTGAATTTCCCGAAACCTCAGGATATGGGTAACCACGAGGATGTACGCTGGTGTGCTCTGACCGATCCGGCTGGTGACGGTGTTGTGTTTGTGGCTACCGACCGTTTGTCTGCATCGGCTCTTCAATACTCTGCACTTGATTTGATTTTGGCTCCGCATCCGTATCAATTGCCGGTGGCCGGAGATACTTACCTGCACTTGGATGCGGCTGTGACAGGGTTGGGCGGTAACAGTTGCGGACAAGGCGGGCCACTGGAACAGGATCGTGTCTTTGCCGGACATCATGACATGGGCTTTATAATCCGTCCCGCCGGAAAAGATTTAACGGCTATTGCAAATGTTGCACCCGCCGGAGAAATGCCATTGACAATCATGCGTAATCGCGCCGGAGCAGTTGAGCTTTCATCTGCCCGCAAAGATGCTGTGATTTGTTATACGATCGACGGGAAAGGAAAAGCGAAGGAATATACGGAAGCCATACCGTTCCGCAATGGGGGGGCGGTAAAAGCCTGGTTTAAAGATAATCCTAAAATCAATGCAACGGCTTCATTTAGCAAAATCGAAAGTATCCAGACGGAAGTGGTTTATACAAGCAGTGAAGAGTCCGGTTACGGAGACGCCAAGAATCTGACGGATGGCGATCCGAATACGATCTGGCACACGATGTTTTCTGTTACCGTTGCCAAATATCCGCATTGGGTGGACTTGGATGCCGGTGAAGTAAAACAGATCAAAGGCTTTTCATTCCTTCCCCGGCAGGACGGATCGAATGGAAATATCAAGGACTATTCGATCAGTGTCAGCCAAGACGGAAAGAACTGGGGTGAACCGATCCTGAAAGGCACTTTTGAAAATAACCTGAAGGAAAAGAAAGTATTGTTCGATCAGCCGGTTAAAGCCCGCTATATCCGCTTTACCGCATTGAGCGAGCAGCGCGGACAAGATTTTGCATCGGGAGCCGAACTGGTGATTTTAGCTGATTAATTGAACTTTACGATATATGATGGAGCAGGAGAGGAAGTCATTCCTTTCCTGTTTTTTTATACTTTGTGCCTTAGATATGTCTGTTATCTCATCATTTTTGTTTTTCTTTGCGGAAAAATTCAGATACGTGAATCTCATTATAGAACAAGGAAACACATCATCGAAGGTGGCTGTATACAATAAGAAGCATATGGAGGCTTCTTTTGTGTTTAAGAAATTCGACGTGGAAGTTATCTCTTCTATCTTTAAGAAATACCCGTTGACGAAAGGGATATTCTCGACAGTGATAGATAAAGATGACGAATTGGTTGCATACTTGGAAAGCAATCTTCGGAATTTTGTGTTTTTGGACGAAACGGTGTCTCTTCCGATTAAGGTGCAATATAAAACACCTGAAACGTTGGGTAGAGACCGGTTGGCTGCCGCTGTCGGAGCTAATTACCTGCAACCCGGAAAGGATTTGCTGGTGATCGATGCCGGAACAGCTATTACGTATGAATTGATCGATGCTTCCGGTTCTTATTTAGGGGGAAATATTTCGCCCGGAATGACAACCCGGTTCAAGGCATTGAACCAGTTTACGAAGAAATTGCCTTTGGTGGTCGAGCAGGAGGACATTTCTCTGGTCGGAACGGATACGGAAACAGCCATCCAGGCTGGAGTAGTAAATGGTATAGTGTGCGAGATGGATGGGTATATCGAAATGCTTCGGCTAAAATATCCTAACCTTTTGGTTTTTTTAACAGGCGGTCATTCGTTTTATTTTGAAAGACGGCTAAAAAACTCCATCTTTGCAGACATTAATTTAGTGTTGACAGGATTAAACAGAATCTTAGAGTATAATGTTGAAGATTAATAAGGTACTAATAACAAGCGTTCTTATATTCATACTGTTGCCTTTGATGGCGCAAAACAATACTAACTCGCCCTATACTCGTTTCGGGTACGGTGATTTGGGAGAACGTTCGTTCGGCGCAGGTCGAGCCATGGGCGGTGTAGGTTACGGATTACGTTCGCCAAAACAGATAAATCCGATGAACCCGGCGTCATACAGTTGCATGGATTCCCTGACATTTCTCTTTGATTTTGGTGTAGCCGGTCAGTTGTCGTGGTTCGATGACGGAAATGCCCGGCAGAACGATATAAACGGAAATGTGGAATATATCGCAATGCAGTTCCCGATTCATCGCCGGATAGCCTTGAGTATAGGTCTGTTGCCCTATTCTTATGTCGGTTATAAATTTGGCACTTTGCGTAACGACCAGGGAGTGACATTTACGGAAACCTATAACGGATCGGGCGGTTTGAGTGATTTGTATGGCGGTATTTCTATCGATCTTTGGAAAAAGCGTTTGGCTGTTGGCGCCAATTTCGGTTTCCTGTTTGGAAATATCACGCATGAACAGCTTGTTATCATGAGTGGCGAAGGTACCGGAGCATATAATACGAATCGTAGCCAGGAATTGAGAGTGCGTGATTTGAAGATGGATTTCGGTTTGCAATATACACATCCGTTAAGTAAAACGGAAAGTGTGACATTGGGTCTTGTCTTTTCTCCGAAAAAGAGCTTGCATGCTAAATCTTATCAATTGACCCAGTCTTATACATCTTCCGGATCGGATGGGGAAGTTCTTCAGTCTGACACAATTAGCGGTAAAGCATTTGATCTGCCTAATTCGTACGGAGTGGGTCTTTCATATGTGAAACAAAATAAATTAACGTTAGCGGCAGATTTTTCCTATGAAGATTGGGGAAAAATGCCTTACTTTGGGGAGAAAGGTAATTTCAAGAATCGTTACCGGGTCGCAGTGGGTGGCGAATATATTCCGGATTATATGCGTAAGTCATATTTCAGCCGGATTCGCTATCGTGCAGGTGTCCATTATGGCAATTCATATTTGCGTATGAACCGGACAGATGCCAATCCTTCCGGAGACGGTTATAACGAGATCGGAGCAAGTGTCGGTCTGGGATTACCGCTGATTGATAACCGTTCGTTGATTAACATATCGTTTGAATATGTGAAAAAGAAACCGGAAGTGAAGATGAACATGATTGATGAACAGTATTTCCGTTTTACCGTGAATTATACGTTCAATGAAGCGTGGTTTATGAAGTTTAAGGTCGATTAACTAAATAGTTAACTTTAATAGAAATAAATATGAAGATCAAAGTATTATTGTTGGCTCTCGGATGCTCGATGATGTCGTTCGGAGCTTATGCACAAAAAGGTGTGGATACTGGTACTCCGTTCGGTTCTGGTGAAGATAGCGTACGTTGTATTACCAATATCAGCTTGTTTGTCCCTTACGCCAAAGCAGGGAATTTCAAGGATGCTTATGAATTCTGGCATCAGGCTTATACCGAATGTCCGGGGGCTCATAAGGATATCTACCTGTATGGAGTAAAGATCATGGACTGGAAAATCAATACCGAGAAAGATCCGGCGAAGAAAGCTGCTCTTATTGAGGATTTGATGAAAGTTTATGATACGCGTGTGAAATATTTCGGTAATGACCGGAAATATGGTAAAGACTGGATTATTGCTCGTAAGGCTGCCGATTATTTGCGTCTGATGGGTGATAATGCTGATCCTAAAGTTATTTATGGATGGTTGGGTGAAGTTGTGAACGAATTCGGTGAAAATACCGAAGCAATGGGTGTGTCTCTGTATATGATGGCTGCACATCAGCAATTGATCGCTGATCCGAATTTCAAACAACAATATCTGGAAGATTACCTGAAATGTTCTAAGATTATCGCTGCTCAGTTGGCTGCTGCCCAAGCTGCAAATAATGAAAAGGAAATTAAGAACCTGACTACTTTCAAGTCTGCCATCGATGGCGGTTTTGCAGGAAGTGGTGCTGCTGATTGTGAAACATTGCAGAATATGTATGCAAGCAAAGTGGAAGCAGCTAAAGGAAATCTGGATGCCTTGAAGGAGATCCTTTCCATGTTGAGACGCGTTCGTTGCCAGGAAATCGAAGCATTCTACGCTGCTGCTGCTTATGCTTACGAACTGGAACCGAGTGCAGATGCTGCTATCGGTATTGCTAAGCAGGCTGTAAAAGCAAAAGATTACGATAAGGCAATCAAGTATTTCGAAGAAGCTGCCAATATGGAAACCGATGCTGTTTCAAAAGCTGAAGATTATTATCTGATCGGTGTGCTGTTGTTCGAACAGAACAACTTGTCAAAAGCAAGACAATATTGCCAGAAAGCAATCGAAACCAATCCTGATTACGGTGCACCGTACATCCTGATCGGTAACATGTATGCTAAATCTGCTAAATCTATCTATCCGAATGATGCTGTATTGGCAAAAGTTGTTTACTATGCAGCTATCGATAAATTTGAAAAAGCAAGACAGGTAGATCAGAATGTGGCAGAAGATGCTGCTAAATTGGCTAATACTTATCGTGCTCACCTTCCTTCAACGGAAGAGGTTTTCATGCACCCGGATCTGGAAAAAGGAAAAACTTTCAAAATCGGGGGCTGGATTGGTGAGACTGTCACAATCAGATAATTATGATTAAGAACCGTTTTCTTTGTAAAACGAACGAACAAGGCATAACAACTATCTTAGTGGTAGTTGTTATGCTTCTTTTATTTACTGCCTCCTGTAATGGCGATAAAAAGGAGGTGGTTGTGGTTGCTTTCGATCCCGAAACAACCTATACGTTGAGGACTACTGATTATACTACTCAGTTCTCCGATTCGGGAATTACGCGCTATCGCGCTACCGCTAAAGAATTTCTGAAATTCGATAAAGCTAAAGAGCCGTTCTCGTATTTTCCTGAAGGTATTTATGTAGAAAAATTCGACACGCTGTTTCGTACAGAAGCAAGTCTCAGGGCTGATACTGCCTATAACTATGAGAAGCAAGGTCTATGGAAATGGGCCGGGAACGTAAAGGTGGAAAGCCTGGAAGGAAAAACGTTTGAAACGTCTCTTCTTTTCTGGAATCAGAAAGAAGAAAAAATCTATACGGATAAATACATCCGGATACAAGAAGAAGATAAGATCATAACTGGTATCGGATTCGAATCGAATCAGGATATGACTCAATATAAGATATTTAATTCTCAGGGAATATTCCCTGTCAGTGAATCGGCAACGACCGATTCGACTCAAAATACCGTTCCGGCAGATTCCGTGCCCGTAGCTATCAACCCAGCTACGGCTACTGTTCCGCAGAAGAAACCGGCACGAATGGAAAAAACGGCTCCGCAGGAATTGGTGCCGGTCGAGATGGATAAAACGAAGTAATGGGCGCACTTACATACATATTAATATCATTGGCTTTCTCTGCATTCTTTTCAGGGATGGAGATTGCCTTTATCTCCTCCAATAAGTTACGTTTTGAACTTGACAAAAAGGAAAAAAGCCTGACGAGTAAGATTTTGGATATATTTTACCGGAACCCGCATCAGTTTATATCTACGATGT
>ERZ834769.3413-NODE-3413-length-10345-cov-7.870262_pt1 | contig 10345 bp, 8 predicted proteins | sample MGYA00519690_ERZ834769 | MGnify/ENA primary metagenome ERZ834769 (study PRJEB31850, sample SAMEA3708760) | human gut metagenome | biome: human gut; feature: human-associated habitat; material: faeces | place: China | collected 2014 ... | reverse complement strand
CGTTGCCTGGGACAATGGGCGCAGCCTGTCTCTCATTCCCGGTGAAGACAGCTTCCGCAAACTGACCCAGCAGGAAATTATCCAGGAGCAGGGAGTGAAAATGGGGGAGATGGAGCTGTGAGCATACGGCTGATTTCAACGGAGCAGTTTCACAGTATGGGAGACCAGTAGCGGCCAAGAACCATGAAGGGGGTGATGAATATGAAAGACCGACGCAAATTGAGGGACAGGTGTCCTGAATACAGGAAGAAAACCAAACCCAACGGCCGATACAGTAGCCTGACCGCAGGCGCTGTACCGGCCGTTTCTATTATGAATGGAGCGTGAGATAACCTATCAGAACACCTATAACCCGCATAGGTGTCGTAGGTACCGCCTACATGAACAGCAGAAGAACGAAAATGTCCGGCGATGATCCTCGCCGCCGCGCTCCGGGTGATACCTGTCATTTCGATCTCAACACCAAAGTTCTGATCTCTCAGGCAGGATCACCACCCCCGGGCGCTTTACGGCAGACCTCTGTCCCGCCCCAATCGTCGTACAATCCTCGCAAAACAGGTGTGTTCACTTGAGAACCTCCTTGCCCACGGGTAGAGACTCGTCCGAGCAGTTTTCCTGAGAACCCTCTGCATTTTCGGTGAATTCCTCCCTGCACTCCGTCCCCAGACGGAACCGCCAAAGCGGACACTGTCTGGCCGGACAAAGGCGCACCTCATAGGCACTGCCGCAGCAGCAGTCCAGACACTTCAGCTTTACAAGAATTTTGGACTGACGGAGAAAATCGATTTTACCGAATTACATCCGGAGGATTACCCCATTTTGTCCGACCTTTATGAGCTGTGTATTCAGGAATACCATTGCTATGATCCGAAACGGAAGCCCCTGTATACCGAGGAGACCCTGCGTAATATCTGCCTGGGGCTGAATTCTGTTTGCGTAGGCTCTGAAAGCCGGTTCTTCAACGGCCACACCAATATTCAGGACAATATGTTCCTGGTGTTCGGTGTTAAGGGAGTTATGGATCTGAACAAGAAAACTGAAATTATTCCTGGACTGGGGAATCCGATTTGAAAAGCCTTTGCAAATCCCTGACCGGGGCAGCCGCCCGGTGCATTACGCGGGAAAAGCGGAGCTGGAACAGGCGATTCTTTCTGGATGCCCGCTGGTATATTCCGAGGAACTATTACCGCCAAAGACAACGGTGAAACCGGTGCCGATGCCTGAGAAAACAGCGCTCAAAACATAACGAAAAACAGGTGGGGCATCTCAGCCCCACCCGTACAGGAGGAAACAATATGCAGGATTTTACAAAGGTGTACCGTATGGATCTGCCGCACAGAGCGATTTCTGTGTACATCTACCTCGCCGACCGCGCCAATAAAGACGGCATTTGCTGGCCGTCGATTCCAACTATTGCCAAAGATTTGAAGCTCTCCGAATCCACCACCCGCCGGGCCATTCGGGACTTGCAGAAAGCAGGGGTGATTCAGACAGAGCAACGGTACCGGGGGAACGGCAGCAACAGCAGCCTGCTATATAAACTGAACTAGAGCCTGTCCGAAAACTGTCAAAACGCCTAGGCGGCGGCTATTTATTCCCTGTGTGACATCATTTTCCATAGGAATACTGGATGTATTCCTATGGAAAATGGATTTCGCAGGACAAAAATACTGCGCTGTTGGTCGTTCTGCCATTTTTTAGATACGGCCTAAATGGAAAAACAATATGAGCTGTTACAATGATGTAACGGAATCTCTCACAACCAGCTTCACATCCAGTACCATGGACTGAGCGGGAAGAGACGGATCGGCCAGACGTTGAAACAGGGTTGATACAGCGAAGTGTGCCTTCTGATTAAGGTCCTGCGCAATCGTAGTGAGCTGCGGAGATATTTGACGGCATATCTCTAGGTTATCAAAGCCGATAACGGACATCTCCTCCGGCACGGACACCCCTCCCGAGACGAGCCCCTGCACAACATAGGATGCAATCTGATCGCTTGTGATGAAGATTGCGGAAAACTCTTTTCCCATGGATGCAATGTGTTTACCCAGAGCGACAATTGCGTCCTGACGCACATCCGACTCAATCTCAAAAATATGCTCAGGGCTGACCTCCATACCATTCACACGCAGAACGGAGTTAAAGCCGTCGAAACGGTGTCGGATAACACCATTATATTTCATGGTAGGACCGATAAATGCAACGCTGCGATGGCCTTGAGAGATAAAATAGTTTGCAGCAAGCTGCCCACCCTTAAAATCGTCAATTCCGATATTTGAAAGCTGACGCACGTTGCTGTAGCTGTCGACAAAGACCATCGGTACATCGCATACAGAATACATGGCTTCTATCTCGTCATCAAAGAGGCCTAGGAATATCGCGCCGTCCACATTCCAGGTTCGCAGACTCTGTAGAATATCCTGATGGGACTTCATAATGTTCACCATCGCATAGTAGCCGTGCTGTTGAATTTTCCGGATCATTGCCCCCACCATGGCAGAATAATATGGGTTCAGCATTGGATTTTCGTTTTCCTCGCCACGCATAATAATTGCGATGATGTTGGTTTTGCTTTTTGCAAGGCTTCTTGCAGAGGCGTTAGGAACATACCCCATTTGGCTAATGATCTTTTGCACGTGCTCTGTCGTTTCTTTGGAGACCTTAGTGTAATTGCCGTTTACAATATTTGAGACGGTCATAACGCTGACTCCGGCTTTCTTCGCAATGTCCTTCAGTGTAACCATAATATTCAAACTCCACTTGGTTTAAAGATAAACTAATAATAAACCAACAATTCAAAAAATGCAAGGTGCTGAGAAAAAAACTAACAGTATTGACGTAGATAGAAATTTCAATAACTAGTTTAGCGATAAACTAATTATTTGCTTCGACCAAGGGGGGATGTGCACAAAAATGCAGGTTAATTTTGTTGCTTTACAACAAAATTAAAGTGGTTATATAGTTTTCTATTGACAAACACGTTGAAGAAATGTATTATATAGTTAGTTTAGCGATACACCTAACGACGCTAACAACAAAATGAAATGGAGGAACAAAAATGTCAAAGAAAATCATCGCACTTTGCCTCGCTCTTGTTATGGTTCTCAGCATGACGGCCTGTAGCGCACCTGCTCAGACCGCTGAGCCTGAGCAGACGGCTGAACCCGCAACCAAAGCTTCCACAGCCGAAACACCCACAGCAGATGCGCGCCCCGTTATTGGCTCAGCTATCCAGTATGACCCCAATGTTCCCATTAACGACGGCAAGGACATCGAAGTAGAACTCTGGTTCTGGTCCGGTGCAGCAAATCTGTTCCAGTCTCTGGCGGATCAGTACACTGCAATTCACCCCAACGTGACCATCACTCTCGTCGAGAATCCTTGGGATGATTACTTCACCAAGCTGCCTCTCGCTCTTCAGGGCAACGATGGCCCCGCAATCTTTAATGTGCATAACAGCAAGCACGACCTGCTCATCGACTACATGGCTCCCTACGATATTCCTGTCGAAGATATGGAAGCGGACTTTGTCGGCGTTTCCGGCCACCTTGTAGACGGGAAGGTCTACTATACTGACTACGGCCTTATGACCGCAACCATGTACTACAACACCGACATGTGGGCAGCTGCAGGCCTCACCGAGGCTGACATCCCCACCACCTGGGACGAATTCCGTGAAGTTGCCAAGAAGCTCACCATTCGCGACGAAAATGGCGACCTTGTTCAGGCTGGCTTCAGCTACAATGGCGGCATTCAGGGCGACGTTCTCGGTATGCAGTACCAGTACGGTCAGAACCTCTTCAATGAGGATGGCACCGCTTCCATCAATAACGAGGCCATGAAAAAAGTTATCACCCGCCTGCACGACATGTACGTCGTTGATGGTGTCTGCGACTACAGCTTCGGCAATAACTCTGGCGACAACTTTGGCCAGGGGCTGGTTGCTATGTACCTTGGCTGGGGCTTCATGACCGGCGTGTTCAACAACAACTTCCCCGATACCCACTATGATTGCTTTGAGATTCCCACAGTTGATCCTTCCAACACTTACGCGTACCACAGATACAACGGCGAGTCCACCTTCGGTATCAACAAGAACGCTCCTGCCGACCAGCAGGCCGTTGCTCAGGACATCGTTCGCTTCTTCCTTGCAAACGACAGCATCCAGAAGGAATTCTGTACTCAGAACGCAGTATTCCCGATGAAGATTTCTCTGCAGAGCGATGCAGACCTGCTTGCTGTTCCCAGCATCAAGGTCCTTGCAAAGCACATTGACCGCTACATTTGGCCCGGCCCCATGCCCAGCACGCTTGAGGACAATATGAAGATTGCTCTTGAAGAGATTTTCTACAACGGCAAAGACATCGATACGGCTCTTGCTGATTGTGAAGCAGCTATCAACGAAGACCTTGCAACTCTCGATTTTGAGTCTCGCGAACCCCTTTACAAGTACGCAAAGTAAGCTATACTAATATAGAGGGCACCGGCAGTGTCATGTCGGTGCCCTATTTCCCTTGAAAGGATATGAAATATGAGAGGAAATATAAGACTGAATAATCCTGCTCAGAGCAAGAGCGAGATCGTAATGCGCAATATTGTTGTTGCTGCACTCGTCGTTTTCTTTCTCGTCTTCTTTATTCTCCCTATTATTGCTGTGCTGTTTGGCAGCTTTTACAGATGGAATCCGCTGAAAAACCAGATGATCTATCTGGGACTCGGCAATTGGAAAAAGGTCTTTACGAGCGATCTGTTCTGGCTATCCATGAAAAACACCTTCGGTTTCGCAGCTGTCGCAACTGCTTTCCGCGTGATTATCGGTCTTGCGCTTTCATGTGCCATATTCTCCAAACTAATTAAACACAAGTCCCTTTATCGCATACTTTTCTACCTTCCCACAATTACCCCTCTTGTGGCGGTAACGTTTGTATGGAAGTTCATATTTGATCCTCAGATTGGCTTTCTGGATCGGATACTAAATTCGAATATCAACTGGCTTTATGATGGCCGTTATGCCATGATAGCCATTCTTATATTGACAATATGGAAGGATTTCGGCTATGCGGTTATTCTTCTGCTGGGTGCAATGTACTCGCTGCCCGTGGAGTGCTACGAGGCTGCAGAGACCGATGGCGCGACTGCATGGCAGAGATTCAGATTTGTAACACTGCCGCTTCTTAAGCCCACGATCGTTTTTATAGTAATCACTTCGCTTATTTCCTATTTCCAGACCTATATCCCGGTAATGGTTCTCACAGGAGGCGGGCCTGGAACTCAGACATATCTGGCATCTTATCTCATCTATCAGGAGGCTTTCTCCAAGTATAATTTTGGATATGCCTCGGCACTATCCTTTGTGCTGTTTCTCTTTATTGCGATACTGACTGCGATATCCTTTAGGATTTCGGGTCAGAACGAAGGGCAGGTGTAAGAAAATGAAGAAGTTAAGTTCTGTGTTCTTAAACGCTATTTTGCTGTTCTTCTGCCTCCTGGCAGTGTTTCCTTTTATCTGGATGCTCTGCTCATCCTTCAAGACCAATGCCGAGATCAGCTCCCTGGCACAAACGTTGTTCCCGCAGCATTTTTCTTTCCAGAATTATTCTGATGTGCTCAATAAGTTTGACTTCTTCTGGTATTTTGGAAACAGCCTAATTTACGCCCTGCTAATTACGGTCATAACCGTGTACACAAGCACCATTGCGGGCTATGTACTTTGCAAATACAGATTCAAAGGACGTGATGCGTTGTTCACGATGATCCTGATGACGATGATGATTCCCGGTGTCGTTACCCTCATTCCCAGATACAGTATTATGCAGTCACTGAAATGGATCGACACTTATCAGGCGCTTATTGTTCCGAGCATCTTCACTGCCTTCGGCATCTTTTTGATGCGTCAGTCCTGCGCAGTTATCCCCAACGAGCTCATAGAAGCGGCACGAATGGACGGAGCAAATGAGTTCTATATTTTCCATCGCATCATCATTCCCCAGTTGAATAACGCCATCGTTTCCATGTCTGTTTTCCAGTTTCTCTGGGCGTGGGACGACTACCTCTGGCCGTTCCTTATGATCCGCGATACGAAGAAACAGCTCCTGCCTGTAGCGTTAAACCTCTTCAGCGGGCAATATTCCACGGATTATGCCGGCCTATTCGCCGCAACAAGCATCGCAATCATCCCCGTCGTAATATTCTATATCATTTTCCAAAAGAAGTTTATTGCAGGTATTTCCTCGTCTGCAATCAAGGGCTAAGGAGGTTTTTCTATGGCTGTCAATACTTCCAAATTCTACAGAAATCAGGTCATGTATTCTATTTTCGTGCGCAATTACAGTGAAGAAGGAAACTTCAGTGGCGTTAGAAAAGACCTTGACCGCATAAAGGCACTTGGTACCGATATCGTGTGGCTTTTGCCAATCCATCCCATTGGCAAGAAGGAACGCAAGGGTGAACTCGGCAGCCCTTATGCTATCTCTGATTACCGTAAGATCAATCCCGAGTATGGAACGATTGATGACCTGAAGCAACTTGTCACCGACATTCACGCGCGCGGCATGAAGTGCATCATCGACGTTGTATATAACCACACGTCTCCCGACTCCTGGCTGGCCAAGAATCATCCAGAATGGTTCTATCACAAGCCGGACGGATGTTTCGGCAACAAGGTGGGGGAATGGCTTGATGTAATTGATCTTGATTACAACAATAGGGATCTCTGGGATTACCAGATAGAGACGCTCAAAATGTGGGCTGGTATTGTAGACGGCTTCCGCTGCGATGTTGCCCCGTTGATCCCTCTCGAGTTCTGGCTGAAGGCAAGGGAAGAGGTTGCGAAGGTCAACCCCGATTGCTTCTGGCTGAGCGAGTCCGTTGAACCCGTATTTACCGTTGCCAACCGCGCACGCGGAATGGTGAGCCTGTCCGACTCGGAAGTTTACCAGGCATTCGATGTCAGCTACGAGTACGACATATATTATCGCTTCAAGGATTATCTCAAGGGCAAAATTAGCCTTGCTCAGTACGCAGAAGACATCAATCGACAGGAAGCTATCTATCCTGACAACTATGTCAAGCTCCGCTACCTTGAAAACCATGACAATGCAAGAGGTGCTTTTCTAATTCCGGATGAGAAGAAACTCCTCGTCTGGACTGCGTTTATATACTTCCAGAAGGGTATGACGCTTCTCTACGCGGGGCAGGAAAACGGCGTAAAACACCTTCCTGACTTGTTCGATGCAGATAAAGTGCAGTGGAACACCGGCAAGGACTACTCCGCACTTATGTCCCGCCTATATGAGATCAAAAAAAGCCCCGTCTTCGCAGACAGCACCTATGAAGTTAAGGCACTTCCCGGTGACGTGCTCGTAGCGACCCACTCCAAAGGCGGTGATAGATACATCGGTATCTTCCCCGTGACCGGTGAAGCCTCTCTTATCGATATAGATCTTCCAAACGGACTGTACACTAACCTTATCAGCGGCGAGAACGTTGAAGTACACGCAGGAATGCTTGCTGTTGATGGCCGCGCGATTATTCTTAACCTTCCCGGTGCAAAGGAGTAGACTCGTATGTCCTATGACATCATAAACGGCAAAAGCAACGATATGCAGTGTGTGACCGGTGAGCATTATAGAATTACTGTGCTCGCATCACGAATGTTACGCCTCGAATACTGCGAAAGCAATATATTTGAGGATAGGCCTTCTGTATTTGCATGCTGCAGAAATTTTGATGCGCCGAAATTTGAAGTCTGCCGTCATAATGGCAAGCTGGAAATACACACGGAATATCTAAGCCTGTTTTACGACGAAAAGCCTTTCTCCGCTGGCGGCCTTTCTATAAAAGTTAGAAGTGAGACTCGCGGCATCTATAGCACTTGGCACTATGGCGATAAGCTGCGCGAGAATCTCGGCGGCACTGCACGCACACTTGACATGGCTGATGGCGAGATACCGCTCAGAAAAGGCATCCAGTCGCGTCTTCAGGGATACAGTGTCATTGATGACAGTGATTCACCACTTATTGAGAGCGACGGAGCCATAATGTCTCGCGCAGAAAAAGCAATCGACCTATATTTCTTCGGTTACGGCCTTGAATATCAGGCGGCTCTTAATGACTTTTTCGAACTCAGCGGAAGGCCGCCTATGTTGCCACGTTATGCTCTCGGCAATTGGTGGAGTCGTTTCCACGCCTATTCCGATGACGAATACCTGAACCTCATGGACAGATTCCGCGCCGAGCGGGTACCGTTCAGTGTAGCTGTCATGGACATGGACTGGCATATTACAGATATAACAGCCAAGCAGGGCAAGGGCTGGACGGGATACACATGGAATAAAGAGCTGTTTCGTGATCCAAAGAATTTCCTGAGCCAGCTCCATTCCCGCGGCTTAAAATGCGCTCTCAATCTCCATCCCGCAGAGGGTATACAGCCCCATGAAGAGCAGTACGTCGAGGCCGCCGTGCGCATGGGGCTCGACCCTGCGTCCGGTCGGGATATCCCCTTTGATATGTGCAGCAAGGATTTTGTCGATACATATTTTAAATGCCTCTTAAAGCCCCGTGAGGACGAGGGCGTGGATTTCTGGTGGATCGACTGGCAACAGGGTGACGCATCCTGCATTGACGGCGCAGACCCTTTGTGGCTCCTGAATCATTTTCATACTCTCCACAGTGCCGAGATAAACCAACGCCCGTTGATTTTATCCCGCTACGCCGGCCCCGGTAGCCACCGTTACCCCATCGGCTTCTCCGGTGACACGATCATCAGCTGGGACTCTCTCCGCTTCCAGCCTTATTTCACAGCTACAGCTGCGAATATCGGATACGGCTGGTGGAGCCATGATGTTGGCGGACATTGCGCCGGAACATACGACGAGGAACTGACTGCCCGCTGGGTGCAGTTCGGTGCTTTCTCACCCATCATGCGCCTGCACAGCACATCTAACATCTTCAGCGGCAGAGAACCGTGGAACTATTCTGGCGAAGTATGCAGCATACTGAAAGCCTTTCTGCGTCTGCGTCATCGCCTTGTTCCCTATCTTTACACGATGAATTTCGAGTCAGCAAGACACGGTATTATGCCTCTGCGCCCTATGTATTACCTCTATCCCCGTGCAGAGGAAGCCTATCAGGTTCCCAACCAGTATTATTTTGGCTCACAGCTCATCGTTTGTCCTATTACCTCGCCCGTAAGTGCAGAGACCGGCATGGGGAGCGTTGCTGCATGGCTGCCAGAGGGTACTTATTACGACTTTTTCACCGCACAGAGATATTCCGGGGGCGGGATGAAAATCCTGCACAGGCCCCTTTCACAGATACCCGTCTTTGCCAAAGCCGGTGCGATTGTGCCTCTTACAGGTGAACAGGAAGCTGAACGTTTTGGTGTAGAGCTGCCTGAGGTCATTGACGTGAATGTGTTCTGCGGTGATAGCGGCGAATACACCATGTATGAGGATGACGGCAGTGATGAGCATGCTGCCTTGACGCGGTTTGAAGTCAAGTGGAGCGAGGATGCAATGCGGTTTTCCATTAAGCCAGATGAAGACAGTTTCCGTGTAAGACCCGCGATGCGCCGATACAGAGTGTGTTTCTACGGCATAAAAAACAGCACAGTCAAATCCGACGTTGCCTATGAAAAGACTTACGATACAGAAAAAAAGGTGCTGACCGTCACATTTGGAAAGAACAGTGGCAAAATTGAGCTGCAAGTGCTCAATGCTGAGCTTGCCGATATTGACCGCAGCAAGAGGATTTTCAAGCTTTTACAGCACTGCAGGATCGGTTACGAACTTAAAGAAAAGATATATAACTGCATTTGTGCTAAAAAGAACCCGGCAGCAGTAATTCATGAGCTGCAATCTATGGCATTGTCACACGATTTGATAGGAGCGCTGGCAGAGCTCGGTTTTGAGTGATTACGAATGTAAACGCACGGAGAAAACCGTGCGTTTATTATAGGAGAAGTATATGTATAAAAGAGTATTTGACATTCATGCGTGGAAGCTTTCCACTCATGCTTTCAATGAAGGGGATATCCGCCTTTATGAGAGCCTAACATCCATCGGTAACGGCTACATGGGCATGCGCGGCAACCTCGAAGAGGGCTTTTCCGGCGACAGCCATACAGGGACATACATTGCGGGCATCTGGTTTCCAGACAAGACTCGTGTGGGCTGGTGGAAAAACGGATATCCGAAGTATTTCGGCAAAGTTATCAATGCAGTGAATTTTGCCGCAATAGGCGTTGAGATCAATGGAAAAACGGTTGACCTTCATACCTCCAACTTCTCGGATTACTATGAAGAGTTAGATATGCGCTCCGGCCTGCTTACAAGAAGCTATA
>ERZ834769.3411-NODE-3411-length-10350-cov-2.366100_pt1 | contig 10350 bp, 7 predicted proteins | sample MGYA00519690_ERZ834769 | MGnify/ENA primary metagenome ERZ834769 (study PRJEB31850, sample SAMEA3708760) | human gut metagenome | biome: human gut; feature: human-associated habitat; material: faeces | place: China | collected 2014 ... | reverse complement strand
ATCCGTCTTCGGCAGCAATTTCCTGAGTATTCTTCGTTATATACAACGGTGTACGAGGATCCTTATAACCTTCCATAATAGTTACCAAAGATGCATTGACGCCACAATCACCCCATTCGAACATACGGGTCAATTCATTACTTAAACCCTGATCAATCAGAATATCTTTATCGGCAGAGGTCAGAACGCCACCCTGATACGCTTCTTCCGCTTTCTGTTTTGCCAACGTCGGATTCGCTTTTACAATACGCATCGCAATACGCAGTTTGAACTGGTTAGCAACCTTTATCCATAAAGAGCGGTCACCTTTGCACCAATAATCAAACTGTTGCATGTCTGCTGCGGCTGAAGTTCCATTTTTGAAACCTTCTATTGCTTCATCCAGCAAAGTGAACATACTATTATAAACACTTTCCTGTGTATCATAAGCAAAAGCCACATCATTGCCATCCAATACAGACTGATAGGCAATAGGTCCGTAAGCATCTGTCGTCATCAGCATACCGTAAACCTGGACAACACGCATAACGGCAGCATAATCTTTGATACCCTTTTCATCACAGGCATTGATCAGACGGCGGGTATTATTGAAGATATGCAGATAAAAATTCTCATACATACCGCCACAGAAACCGCGGTTCAATTTATAATCGGCATTCCCGTTACCTCCAAAGTTGTGAGGGGTCATGAAATAACCGCCAAACAGATCAACACTCAGGTTTGTCCAAAACTGGAACATATTTTGCTGCGGAGCATATACATAAGTAATCGGTTCTATGAACTGAGCCTCAAACGGCATGTTATCCGGATCGACTTCATATTTATTGGTATTCAGTTCCTCAAAATTATCAGTACAACCGACAATCATCGTGCCGCAGGCAATAGTCAGGCCCAAAGCGGCTGCATATTTGAATAATATATTTAATTTCATAGATAATCAAGATTAGAAGTTTAATTTCAGATTAAGACCAACACTACGGGAAGAAGGCAACGCAAACATATCAACCCCTTGCCAACCGTTTCCGGTACCGGCAGATACATCCGGATCCATCGGAGTATCTTTGTAGAAGAAGAACAGGTTACGGGCAATCAAAGACGCATTCAGATTCTTTCCGATACCGAAAAGGTTACGGAACGTATATCCGAAAGACAACTCACGCAAACGGACATTCGTTGCATCGTAAACATACAACTCATTAGCATACTGCGAATTGAAGTTTGTTGCACCTACTACGGAATAGAATTTCTGAGGATCAAAAGTTACTCCTTCAAACACAACACTACCATTATCGCGGGCAGCACCAGAGCGTTCGGAAACACCCCAACCATCCAACGTAGCTTCAGTCATTGACATTACTTTACCACCCACCTTTGCATCGATCAGGAATGACAAAGTGAAATCTTTATAGTGGAATGTATTGGTCCAACCCATATTTACTTTAGCATTCATATCACCGACATATTTCAGATCCTGAATACCGTCACCACCCAACTGGGGAGCACCGTTTTCAGAAACAACAGGTTTACCGTTGTCATCTCTCTTGATCTGACGAACATACAAGTCACCATAATGGCCGCCTTCCTTCAGGATCACTTTTGCTCCGCCATAATCAGCCAGAGTCAAACCGTCAGGTAGTTCATCTACTAATTCCTTAATCTCATTCTCGTTATAAGCAAAGTTGAAGTTTGTACTCCAGCTAAAATGATCGGTAAACTGATTATGCCAACCCAAGCCAATTTCAAAACCCTGGTTCTGCACATTACCGGCATTTACATAACGGTTTCTCAGACCTGTTTCCCACGGAGCTGAGATTGAGAAGAACTGGTTCTTTGTATTTGTCTTATAATATGTAAGATTCACATCCAGGCGATTCTGAAAAAATGTTCCGTCAAAACCAACTTCCAGAGAATTTGTCTTTTCCGGTTTCAATGTTTTGAACGGTGCATTTTCGGGAGGCGTCAAAGCTCCCTGGTCACCCAACTCATAACGCAGGTTCGTCATAAAAATAGGAACGTCATTACCTACCATTGAGTAAGAAGCACGCAACTTAAACATATTAACATTCTTGCCAAAGTCAATAAACTTATCCAATAAAGCACTGGCACCTACTGACGGATAGAAGAAAGAAACACCATCCGTATATGCCAAAGCAGAAGACCAGTCATTACGAGCAGTTACATCCAGGAACAAACCTTCCTTATAACCGAACTGAGCAGTCGCGAATACAGAATTCAAACGTTTTTCTTTCAATGATTCAGTCGTAGTCATCCGGTAATAGTTAGCCGGAGAGAAGATATTCGGATAATAAGCACTACCGGTCGGTTTGCCATCTACAACCGAGAACTTGGAGTCACCCCAACCGATCAAATCAACACTGGAACCAGTTGTTTTCGTAAAACTGCTACCAGCCGTTACAGATAAGGTATAAGTATCTTCCCAACTTTTATTATAGCTTGCCAGAATATCCCCATACATCTGTTCACTAAAAATACGGGAATCCTTCATAGAACCCATCTGGTTACGTCCGCCTGTACTGGAAGCATATTCATTATATATCCATTTCTCATCACCACGTTCGTAACGCAAACGGCCGGTAACGGAAAGACCTTCCATAATATCATATTTAACACTACCTCCGAATTCATAACGGTTACGGTTTGAAGTCGGTTTCTGACGGTTCACCATCCAGTAAGGGTTGGAGAATTGTTCCTGGGCAACATTCGTCCAGTTCTGGACATTTGCGTTCAAAGAAGGTTTATACACCTCGTAATTATTTTTGTAATGATCCCAGTCTTCTCCTCTCGGGAACAAATAAGCACCGGTAACCGGATTACCCAGAAAACCGGCTGCTGCCTGGTTCTCAATATCCTGATTATTATAGCGGGCACTTACATCAATATGAACTTTCTTCCATAGGTGGAAACCTACTTTAGCCAACAGGTTATGACTCATATAGGTATTTTTCGGTGTTACACCGTGAGAAGCTACATTCGCATAAGAAAAATAAGAAGAGATGTGTTCATTACCACCACTCAAAGCAATTGAATTGTTGGTAGTGAAACCAGTCTGATAGAAATCTTTCGCATAATTTGGAGCAGTAGTCGATAATTTGTCCCCCCAACTGAATGTACCCTCATTGCTCATTCCGTAAGAATTCTGGAACTTAGGCAACGAAGCAACTGTTTCCACTGTTGTATTACTCGATACATCGATCGACACTTTACCCGACGATGCCGATTTAGTAGTAATCATAATTGCACCGTTGGCAGCCACAGCACCATACAAAGCCGCCGCAGAAGCACCTTTCAATAAAGTTATCTGAGCAATATCGTCCGGATTGATCGTAGACATGGCATCACCACCATCACGACCTCCACCATAATTACTGTTTACCTGTGAATCAGACACATTCATCATCAAAGGTACCCCGTCTACCACAATCAACGGTTGGTTGCTACCATTAATAGATTTGTTACCACGAAACAGGATCTTGGAAGCACCACCCGCACCGGTAGAGTTCGGAGTGATCTGCAAACCGGCACTCTTACCCTGTAAAGAGTTGATCATGTTTACGTTTTTAATTTCATTCAAGTCTTTGCCGCCAACAGTCTGGGCTGCATATGACAACGTTTTCGATTCGCGTTTGATACCCATGGCAGTTACAACAACTTCGCCCAATTGTTCAGAATCGGAAACCATAGAAACATTAACAACAGAACGTCCGTTAACCGGTTCCTCCACTGTTTTCATACTCAAATAAGAAAATACCAGAATTGCATTTTCACCAACTTCCAGAGAATACTTTCCATCGAAATCAGTTACGGTTCCAATAGTCGTACCCTTTTGTAGAACATTTACGCCAGCAAGAGGCTCATTCAGTTCTTTGTCCATCACAACACCGCTTACTTTTCCTTGTGCCCACAGCACATTTGTACATATCCCAATGCAGAATAGTACCAACATAACAAAGCTCTTCCTCATAAAGTCAGATTGTTTAGGTGAATTAATAATGAAAATTTCCATAACACTTTATCCTAAAGTTAAATAACAGGTTTAACATTTACATACATACAGCCAAAACAAGAACTAAGTCCTACCAGAACTCTGTCTATTTGCTACAAACAAATGTTAATGCTGATGCGAGTGTGCTGGGAAACGCGACATTATTGTGTTAATATAAACAAAAATAATAATCTTTATTCAAACAATTATTGCTTATTTCGGTTATAATTTAATAGATTTACAACCGGATAAACGCAATGCTATATAAGTTCTGGTAGAACTCCGTAATAAAATATTTATTTGAAACCTTCATATTCCTATTGTCTTCCAAAATGCCTACCTTTGTAATTATTACATTATTAATATAGCAATATGAACTGGACCCAATTATTATCAGGTAAACGTTTCGGAATGGAAGAATATCATGAACGTAAACATGAACGTACGGACTTCCAGCGGGATTATGACCGTTTGATCTTCTCCTCCCCCTTCCGCAGATTACAGAACAAGACGCAGGTATTTCCTTTGCCGGGCAGTATCTTTGTCCACAATCGTCTGACACATAGCCTGGAAGTTTCCTGTGTAGGTCGTTCGTTAGGTAATAATGTAGCAAAGGGATTGATGCAAAAATATCCCGACGGAAGTATTAACTTTCCGGAAATAGGTTCCATTGTTTCCGCAGCCTGCCTGGCTCACGACATGGGCAACCCGCCATTCGGACATTCCGGAGAGAGAGCTATTTCCGCTTACTTCCTGGAAGGGAACGGCAGTTATCTGGAAGATGAAATTCGTTCCGCTGGTGGCCGTTGGGAAGACTTTCTTCATTTTGAGGGCAATGCCAATGCCATGCGCCTGCTTACCCATCAGTTTATCGGCCGGAGAAAAGGCGGATTTGCTTTAACTTACAGCACATTGGCCTCTATCGTCAAATATCCTTATGCATCGGTTCATTCAGGCAAAAAAGGGAAGTTCGGTTTTTTCCAGTCGGAAGAAGAAACCTATATGCGCATAGCTACCGAATTGGGAATAAACCACAATCCTGAAGACAAGAATAAATTTGTCCGTTACCCGCTGGTTTATCTGGTAGAAGCAGCAGACGATATCTGTTATCAAATGATGGATATAGAAGACGCTCACAAGCTGAAGTTACTGACCCATGCCGAGACAAAAGAGTTATATAGTTTATTCTTCGATGACAAAAGAAAGCAGCGAATAGAAGAGATTTGCCGGATTGTAACGGATGTTAATGAACAGATTGCCTATCTTCGTTCTTCAGTCATCGGAGCATTGATAAAAGAATGCACCCGGGTATTCGTAGAGCATGAAGAAGAAATCCTTTCAGGAGAGTTTGAAGGGTCACTCATCAAACATATCGGTTCTCCTTTAAAAGAGGCATACCAGCATTGTTCGGAGATTGCTTTTCATAAGATTTACCGTTCGAGTGATGTGCTGGATATAGAACTTGCCGGTTTCCGGGTAATCAGCACGCTGATCGACTTGATGATCAATGCAGTGCGTACGCCAGAAAAAGCTTATTCACAGCTACTTATCAATCGTATGTCAAGCCAATATAATGTGAATGCACCTACCTTGTATGAAAAAATACAGGCTGTACTCGATTATATATCCGGAATGACCGACGTATACGCGCTCGACCTTTACCGCAAAATAAAAGGCAACAGTCTTCCGGCTGTATAGAAGCCTATTGCAATTGCTTAGCCACGGCCGTGGTTAAACTTAACCACAGCCGTGACTAACGAATATCTTACTTTCATCGACAAAAGAAACAAAAAACAAGAGCATGAAGGCATAAGTATGTGCAACTTATTATATCATCAACTGTTTCTGAGTGATTTTAATGTATCGGAGAAAAACGACACAGGTTATCCCTAAAAAACATTCGGGCAAGTTTACACCTGCCCGAATACTTCAACTGCCTTCCGGCAATTACCTGTCCGGCCTCACGGCCTCTCTATGTATATACAATTACTTATTTCGTTAAAACAGGATGCGCCCCCGAGGTTATCTTCAATGATTCCGGATGCTGTTTCACAAAAGATTCAATATGACGCACACGCTTCTCTTCCAATATTTCATTGACAGCAATCAAAATACCTGTTTCTTCAACATCACCAAATCCATAATTAATAGCAGTACCAAACATGCGCATCGTCGGAGATAAACTCATATATGCATTTACCAATGGGGGGATATTATAACCCAACTTACGCACCTCAGTATTAAGCACCTTATAATCCTCCTTGAAAGATTCATAACAAAACAAGTTCTTCAATAGTTCCGGGTCCGTTTCAATTTCCAACGATTTCATCGGAGTAATCAGTTTATCCTTATCGCCAAAATGCTTATTGAGGAAGTAAAGAATCATATCACGTCCCTGACGGTGATAACTGGGATACATTGTCATCTTGCCAAAGAAATACTTCACATTCGGTTTGATAACCGTCAAGGCTCCCAAGCCATCCCATAAATTATCAAGAGCAAACAAACCTTTTGAACCTGCACGTGTCGACTGATACTCCAGCGTCACAAACGAACGTCCGAGTTCGACGGTATAAGGCAGGTATTCTTTCAAGAATGTTTCGGAGAAATTAAACATATGGGCTGTTGCCAAAAGTGGTTTTCCATGTTCATCAAATTGAGCCTCATCGCCTAACAGATAACGATAGCCACCCAATATTTCTTCAGCCTCCGGATTCCATACCACCAACTGCTTATAGGGATTCTCCATAATGTCATACTCATCAATATCCATTGATTTTCCTGTACCTCCTCCCGCAGCACGGAAAGCAATCTCACGCAGACGACCGATTTCCTTCATTACATTGGGGGAATCCTGATAGGTTATGACATAAATCTCATTATGACTTTTATTAGTAAATCTAAGGCGCTTATCCTCTGTTAATTCCGCCTTTAGGATTTCTTTGTTAATTGGTGCAATAATCTCTTCCATACATATTTCTCTCCTTTGTCTGTTATAGTTTATAGACAACGTCCTTTACAAACTGCGCCCATTGCGCAGGAGTTTTAGACTTATCAAAAGTTTGCCAGGGAATAGGTTTACCAATGGTCAAGGTAAAAGTTTTATGTCGATTTTTCAACATTTCATCAGCCAAATAAAGCATAGCAATATTAAACTTAATACCTACAAATTTACATAAGTTGGCCAAATTATAGAAAAAATCCGAGTTCCGTCCTTCAAAATGCAGAGGTACTACATCGCGTTGCGTCTCCACGCTCTTGGTTACGAAAGTCTTTTTCCATTCCAAATCTCTTATCACACCATTCTGACGACGCGAACAGAGTCCGGCTGGAAACATAATAATATGATTATCAGAAGAAAAACCCGCTTCTACCATTTTAGGAAAATCTCTGGACTGAGAACCGGTTTTATTGATTGGAATACACAACGGCGCCAAGCCGTGCAGGTTCATCAACAAATCATTAACCAAGTAACGGACATTACCGCCATAGTGCTTCCCAAGAATATATCCTAAAGCAACACCATCTTGTCCTCCCAGCGGATGATTACTCACAAAAGTGCACTTACCCTCTTTAGGCAAGTTTTCCAGACCTTTAATTTCCACTTTAGCATCCAGAAACTCCATACAAGCTTCCAAAAATTCAACTCCGACTTTATCTTTGGAGTCATGCAGAAAGACGTTCAACTCATCCTGATGCACAATACGCTTCAAGTATGAAGTAACAAAGCGGGGAATGTATTTGGATTTCTTCCCTGCTTTCGTCTTTAAAATCTTATCTATGTCAATTAAAAATATAGAGTCGTCAGCCATTTTATAAATGTCTTTTCATTGCAAAAGTAACTTATCTTTTTTTATATTGGCAATTTATGACAGAAAAATGAACCCTTCTCTAAAAAAATTAAGAGTTTTTGTGTCTGAGGCAATACAAAGCGCACTATTTTTGCGCAGTTTAAAAACGAATGTGCAATTATTCAGCCTCCTTTTTTCACTTCTCACACAAACCGGATTCCACTCCTTTTTATAAGAAAATTATTAAAATTAAACTTCCTGTTTACCAAGCGTATAGCTACTTTAACAGCCTGTTGAAAACTTCTCGAAATATTTTCTTGGTTTTATTGTGGGGAATTGTGGGGAATTGTGTAATTTTACAACCTGAATAATATAATAAGGTATAAACATGAGATTTCTCGGCAATTCGGAAGCAAAAACAGATGCAAAAGGAAGAGTCTTTTTCCCGGCTGTATTCAGGAAGCAGTTACAAACGGCAGCCGAAGAATGCCTGATTTTACGTAAAGACACCTATCAGGATTGCCTGGTTTTATACCCGGAAAGTGTATGGAATGAGCAGATGAACGAACTGCGCAGCAAGCTCAATCGTTGGAACTCCAAACATCAGATGATTTTCCGCCAATTTGTATCAGACGTAGAAATCATCACACTGGACGGTAACGGACGTTTTCTCATTCCCAAAAGATACTTAAAGTTGGCAGACATCCGGCAAGAGGTCAGATTCATCGGAATGGATGACACTATCGAAATATGGGCAAAGGAAATTGCAGACAAGCCGTTCATTGCGCCTGAAGATTTCGGCAAGGAGCTAGAAGAAATAATGGGAAACAACAATAATGAAGGATTAGAATGAGCGAAACAGAACAGATATATCACATACCGGTACTACTGGACGAGAGTGTAAGCGGAATGAACATCCAACCCGGAGGCATCTATGTAGATGTAACATTCGGGGGTGGCGGTCATTCCAAAGAAATACTGAATCGCCTGGATCATACGGGACGCTTGCTCAGTTTTGATCAGGACGAAGACGCCGAAAAGAACATTGTAAACGACCGGCGTTTTACTTTTGTGCGCAGCAACTTCCGCTATTTACATAATTTTCTTCGTTATCATAACATAGAAGGTGTAGATGCCATTTTAGCGGACTTGGGTGTTTCTTCTCATCATTTTGATGATTCGGAACGCGGTTTCTCATTTCGTTTTGAAGGAAAGTTGGATATGCGCATGAACAAACGTGCCGGCATGACAGCAGCCGATGTGGTAAACACTTACGATGAGGAACGACTTGCCGACATTTTCTACCTCTATGGAGAATTGAAGAACAGCCGCAAGCTGGCATCCGTCCTCATAAAAGCACGTGCAGACAAACCAATTGTTACGATTGGTGATTTCTTGGAAATCATTAAACCCTTATTTGGCCGTGAACGCGAAAAGAAAGAACTAGCAAAAGTATTTCAGGCTTTACGCATTGAAGTCAACCAAGAGATGGAAGCTTTAAAGGAAATGCTTTATGCAGCTACAGAAGCTCTGAAACCGGGCGGGCGTTTAGTGGTTATTACCTATCATTCCCTGGAAGACCGAATGGTGAAAAATATCATGAAGACCGGCAATGTGGAAGGAAAAATGGAACAAGATTTTTTCGGAAATGTACAAACGCCATTCAAGCTGATAAATAACAAAGTAATCGTTGCCGGTAACGAAGAGGTGAAACAAAACCCCCGTTCACGTAGTGCTAAATTGAGAATTGCAGAAAAAAAATAAACGAGATGGAAGAAGAACAAAAGCAAAATACGCAACAGGCCAAGGAAGAGCACACCGCTACTTCTCCTAAACACATGTCTATCCGCAGCATATTAGGAGGAGATATTTTAGCAAACGACTTCTTTAAAAGACAAACTCGTTTACTTATCCTTATTATGATATTAACGGTGTTGTACATTGACAACCGTTATAGCAGCCAACAGGAATTGATTGAAATAGACAAGCTAAAAAAAGATTTAGTAGATATTAAATATGATGCTCTTACCCGTTCATCCGAATTAATGGAGAAGAGCCGTCAGTCACGTATCGAAGAATATATATCGACGGAAGAGAGTCATTTACAAACAGCGACCAACCGTCCTTATCTGATAAAAAAAGACTAAAATTATGATGCCGAACCAAAAGAACATAATGACCCGTTATTCCTTCATCATATTGGTGATGGTATTGATAGGTATTGCAATAATTTGCAAAGCCGGCGTCATCATGTTTGCCGAACGGCAATATTGGAAAGATGTAGCCGACCGTTTTGTGAAAGAAAACGTAACCGTTCGCCCAACCCGCGGAAACATTATCTCTTCTGATGGGCAATTAATGGCAAGCAGTCTTCCGGAATACAAAATTTATATGGACTTCAAAGCCGGCGGCCATCTGAAAGACTCATTACTGATGCTCTATATGGACTCCATCTGTGATGGCCTGCACCAGATTTTCCCGGATAAGAGCAAAGCAGAATTCAAATCCCATATATTAAAAGGTAGAAAAAAGGGAAGCCGCAACTACCTGCTTTAT
>ERZ834769.3408-NODE-3408-length-10356-cov-5.876905_pt1 | contig 10356 bp, 7 predicted proteins | sample MGYA00519690_ERZ834769 | MGnify/ENA primary metagenome ERZ834769 (study PRJEB31850, sample SAMEA3708760) | human gut metagenome | biome: human gut; feature: human-associated habitat; material: faeces | place: China | collected 2014 ... | reverse complement strand
CCCCGCCGGAAAAGCTGACCAAGAAACAGCGCAAGCTGTGGGACTATATGCGCCTCCACCCGGAGGTCACGGAATTCTCGACCATCGCCAAACGAACCGGGCTGGCACGGAATACGGTGAAGAAGCATTATGGAATGATGGCGGGGATGCTGAGAAGAGCATAAATGATGAGTAAAGAAAAAGCGACCCCTGAAATCAAATAGTTAAAGGGGCATATCAACGGTTATCATAACTATTGGAACGCCTTAATCTATATTGATTTCAGGGAGAAACATATCTCTGCCGCAAAAAGAAAATCATCGACGATTAGATCTTAAGTAAACAGAGTAATCTGTGCCTCAAGTCTTCGAATCAGTCGTTGCAGCTCCTTTTGAAATTGTGTGAGTGAATTGTGACTATCTATCATTGAAATTAAAAAAGACCTGTACCCACACATGTATTGAACGAATTGAAAGATTGTCTTAAATGGATATGTACGGAGATTTCGATGTTTTAGAGGCAATTTATTTGCTTCTGAAATGAACTTTTCAGGGCCGAACTGCTCGACAAGATAATAATTCTCCTTTGCGAAAGCAACAATGCGTCTAATGTCTGACAGTCGATTTCGTGAAAGACGTATGCCGCAATCTGAAATAACATATCCATTAAGAACGAACTCTTTTTCCCCATATTTGATTTTTGAATAATTAAGCTTCAGCTTTAGTGAACTCAAAATGTATTTTATTTTTTTGATAAACCATTTTTTCTCGGAAAAATCAAATGTATTGCTTGAAAACAACAAATCATCAGCATACCGCGTATAACGTACACCAAAAACCTGACAATATTTTGTTATCCGCTGATCAACCTTTGCCATAATTAAGTTTGAAACCATGGGTGACGTACACGCACCTTGTGGAAGCGTTCCATCTAATGTAACAATATCGCAAACCAAATCAAGCAACTTGCCCTTCTCTTCAGATGAATTGCAAACAAGGAGAGATGAGAGTCCATTTTTGATACAATCATCGGTAATGGATGGAAAAAAAGACTCTATATCAACCCTTAAATAATACTTTGCCCCAATATGTTCCGACAGAAAAGAGTAGTAGCTTTCCCCTTTCCTAAACCCCTTGACACATACTGGAAGATCTTGTTTGTCCAAGAAGTTAATAAGTAGCCGTTGTTGTAGACCCCAGAGTTTCGAATCTTTTTCTAAGTAGTTTATAGTGCGTGTGCCACCTTTTTTTGCGAGAGCAAATTCCTTATAATCGCCTTTAGAGACCCCTTGTAGAACCCTTGAACATGAGGTTTCCCAAATTGAATTACAAAACGATTCGATTGTAAACATGACAACCTCTCCTAAAATAAAAACAGTGGGTAGTATGTAAGTACTTTCTTAATAAATCGCGCAGCGCGTGCTTTATGTAGCACATGGGTAAATAGACATGCGGCATGGCGGCGGGGATACAGCCAAATAGTGACTTCAGTTCCTTGGAATTCAGTTTGCTAAACTGACATCAAGGCCTTGATTGCTCAAGCATTGCTACTTACATACTACCCTACTGTTTATTAACTAATCATATCACATAATCTACCAATAAGCGAGTGTAGTTCAGGAAAAAAGTGCTCAAATTCTTTTTTGGCAGAAGTGACATTCTCGTCCTTTTCTAAATACTTTCGGAAGGCTTTTCCTGAAAAAACGCCGTCTGTAGGAGCAAGCGACTCAAAAAAGGCATCCAAATATTCTGAAACCCACCCCGAAGTCTTGCCCCCAATCATGACTCTTTCAAGAATTAGTTTCTTATCAGGATCTAGTTTTTTGGATACTTCTTTCCATGTTTTTAACAGATCGCTCTTCCCGTTAAAAACTATACGTAATACATTGCTCTGGTCAGTTCTTTGTAGACCGTCCCAGTACTCCTTAAATTCATTAAAAGCTCGTTCGCTTTTCTTTTTCTGCAAAAATTCAAGTGAAAAATCAACCGCATTTTTACTAATTAATGCACCTTCAATGGTGGTGGTAAATGAAAATACGTTGTAAGCCAAGAGATACTGTTGGACAGCAGAAATAAAAACATGGTAATTAGGGTCATCGCAGCTTTGAAATGGCATGTAATAATGGATATGCAACTTGTCACTCATTGCGTTAATGCGTTTACGCTGAGCATACAAATACTCGTTGGATTCATGCTTGTTTCTATATTGAAAACGTTCTTTAACGTTGGATGGAAAGTACTCGTTCTTTAAAAAGAGCTTTTTCCTTTCCTTATCATACCGGATGGCCTTGTCCATATCAATAAGACACATATATGGCGTATGTGTATTCACCAATTTTGGATTCATAATGTTTAATATTGGTTCATCACTCATGGCCTTGAAAACATCAATTTCCTTCAATTTTGGAAATAGAATTTTAATGTAAGGATTTGAGAAAAGTTCTAATTCAGTTTCGCCCTCCACAAAAAGGATTCCGCGGGAGAAGTAAGAATTGATATGGTCATCAGAAACCCGGTATTTAGAAGAAGGGCTATACTGAGGAAACTTTTTCATTCGCTGGATATTGGAATACTTATTAGTTAGTTTGACATTATATAGCGAAACTTTTTCTGCTCCCGTTACAATGTTTTTTGTTAGTCGAGATGAATGGGTTGCTACCACAATGCGCAGTCTTGAATTCACATCTAACATTGCACCTGTTAGCTCATCCAAATAACTTGAGTGGAGACTTATTTCTGGCTCGTCAAATAACACAATTGGCTCTTTCATTTTTGTCTTGGATATCGCATCAATGGATTTGATTAAAAGCTCAATATATTTTACAGAGTTAGTGCCAGTCGAATAATAGCCAAGCCACTTGCCGCGCTGACGAATAACCTCTCCGGAAAAAAATACTTTGGTTAGATTTTGAGCAAACTCCCTTGACATTGCGGGTTTGACACTTACATCTGCCGCACTAAATATGTCGGTTATTACCTTGAGCTTGCGAGACATTTCTTGATTATCATCTAGTAAAGTTTCATTTATTTTAGATTCGATAGTTTTCCGCTCTGCGTTTGATACTTTACCCAATTCACCCAAAACATCCCACATGTATCCCCATTCTGTTACGTCGAGATTACGAGTATCTATGTAGAAGATGGGAAACAAACTTTTGAATATGAGCCGGTCTTCATATGAGTAGTTCCATCTTATGGGATACCCCTTGATTTGCGATAATTCAACGTAAAGCTGTTTATCCTTTGACTTAGATGCCATAGATATTATCGCTTTATAGTATCCACCATATTTTGTTTTTTCGGTGAGTTGATCATCGAAAAGGTTTGGGAGTTCATCGGAATTCGACTTCGAAATCTTTACAAACTCGGACAAATCATAAACGAGAGTAATTCGTAATTCATTACTGTAATGATTGTTTTCGTCGAAAATACGGTCGCTAGTATTCGATTCTGTTAAATTGCGATAAAAATAGTTTATTGCGTCAAGGATGTTTGTCTTTCCTGTTCCGTTTTCTCCGATTAAAACATTCAATTCAGAAAAGGAAATGTCACAGCTTTTAATGGATTTAAAATTTTTAATACATAAACGTGTGAGAGGCACTGCTTATTCACTCCTTAACTCGTTTGACCGTATTATACCACATGTTTTTTGGAAATACGACATAGAACAACACCAAACCAAGAAGCAAGTACGACAAATGTAGCCTTGCTTGATAAAAATGGTTGGTCTATCCTAAGCGCTAAAAAGTATGCTTCTCGCTATTCGCTTGCACTTTCTCTCAACCATGCCCACAAAAAAGACAATAGCTACTGCGTCAAAAGAAAGACCGCCTGTAACAGCCACGCTCATAGCGAGATTGTCACAGACGGTTTTGCTTTCACCCTGCGAAAAACCGTTGGTATGACACAAAAGCCAACGATTTCAGGGGCTGTGGTCCGAGATGGGAGACTCGAACTCCCGGCCTGATGGTCCCAAACCACCCGCGCTACCAACTGCGCTAATCCCGGATTTTTGGTAATTCAGTTTTGCACCAGATGTGGTCAAACATGTGGTCAGGCGTTTTTTTTGACCACCTCGGCTTGCGAGGGAAGTGCCTGTATCGCAGGCGTATCAAGGGATTGCGGTCACGGTATTTTCCGGCTTGAAGGGGGAGCGACCCGCTCCCAAAGCAGGCGCGCTACCAACTGCGCAACACCCCGATATTAAGTTTTTTCAGAGCTTCCGCATGTATTCCCAAATCAAGCGCGATACCAACTTCGCTATACCCGGATACTTTTTCAGTATAGCACAGCTGCGGGTGGAAGGGAAGAGAAAGTTTTTGGTTTACATAAATAAGGTCGTCATTGGCGGGCGCTTGCCTGCCGATGACGACCTTATTCAGATCTGTATAAAACGCTTAGCTTGCTGCGCTCTCCGACAGCGGGAAGGTGATATCCGCGCGGAAAAGGTCGGCGTCGATGGCCAGGTCGAAGCGGCCGCCCTGCAGCTGCACCAGGCTCCGTGCGATGGACAGCCCCAGTCCGCTGCCCTCTGTGTGCCGCGAGGCATCGCCGCGCACAAAACGCTCCATCAGCTCGTCGGGGGAGATATTCAGCTCGTCCCGCGAGACGTTCTTGAAGCTGATGGTAACGGCCTCCCGGGACAGCGTGGAGACCACATAGACCCGTGTGCCGGGCAGGGCGTACTTGCAGATGTTGGACACCAGATTGTCCATGACGCGGCTCAGCAAACGACTGTCGGCGCGGATGACGGTACCCGGTGCGGGAGGCTGCGTTACCAGCGTCAGCTGGCAGGCGGCCAACCGTTCCTGATACTCGCCCTCGATCTGTGAAAACAGCACGTTCACGTCCGTGGGCTGTAGGTCCACATTCAGCACGCCGGAGGAGGCTTTGGACGCCTCCACCAGATCCTCTGTCAGCTTTTTCAGCCGATGGCTCTGCCGGTCCAGCACGGCGATGTACTCCCGGGCCTCCGGGGAGGGGATGTCCTCCTTTTTCAGCAGGTCCACATAGTTGACGATGGAGGTCAGGGGCGTCTTGATGTCGTGGGACACGTTGGTGATCAGCTCTGTCTTCAGGTGCTCGGCCTTCATCTGCTCCTGCACCGCCTGCTCCAGGCCGGACTGCACGTCGTTCAGCTCCTGCCCGTAGCGCTTGAAGTCACCGATGAGGTACTTCGTGTCGATGGGGGAGGAGAAGTCGCCGTTCGCCAGCTTTTCGCCGCCCTTTTGCAGCGTCCGCAGGCTTACGGCGATATACAGCACCACCAGCAGCTCGATGATTTTCATCACCAGAAAGACACCGTATCGCACACGGTAGAAATCGTTGATATAAAGCAGGAACTCCGCACCGGCGATGACCAGCCCCACCAGCGCGGTCTTCCACACCAGCGGCAGACGGACGAGGGCGTGCAGCAGCGCCCGGAAAACGGCTCTGACAATGCGCCAGAGGAACCGGGCTATACGCCCGATCAGCGCACCTCGCAGGACGGTGCCCGCCTTGCACTGGGCGGCAAAGGCGCACAGGAACAGCAGCACCAGCGGTACCATCGCCGCGCAGAAGAAAACGCGTCCCCACCCGTAATAGAACGCTTCCCAGCCAATGAAAAACGTACACAGCAGTACGATCAGCCATACATCCGCGGGGATCTTGCCCAGCCAGGTCAGATGTATGCCCTCATGCCCCGCCCAATGGCCGGCAGAGGCCATGAGGAAGCAGAAGAAGAACAGTGCCAGCGCCGCGAACAGCACCGTCAGGAACACCGTCAGCGTGGTGTGCTCCACCAGCCACATGTCCAGCAGATAGGAATAAGAGGGCACCTCCTCGGTGCGCAGCAGATCGGCGGCAATGGTGACCATGGCGGTGTTGCCGGTGTTCAGCTGATAGGTGAACGTCTCCTGCGTGGCGTACAGCGGCTTGTCGCCGTCTGTCAGCTCAAAATTTTCAAAGGTACCGACGACCTCCCCATTTCCTCTGACGGTGACGGTCAGGTGACAGTCGGCGGCATCGCGGGAGAACTCCTCCGCAAAAACGCGGGGCAGGTCACTGATCACCTGAGCCCGCTCCTCCTCGGTGACATCTCCATTTTCAACGGTACTGTAGTCATAGGTACCGTCACTGACCAGCACGCCCGCATTGGCCAGCGTGCCGCGCAGGAAGCTGTCGGCGGTGTCGATGGATCTGACGCAGTTTCCCTCGTACATCGTCTGGCGCAGGAAGTCGCCGCCGTCCAGAAACACGTCGTAGCTGATAAGGATACCCACACCCACGCCGCCCAGAACGGTCAGAACGCCGAACACCAGCGTCAGCACGAAGGCGGCGGCCTTCGCCCACGTCTTGTCTAAAAATCCCTTCATGAGATGCCGCCCTCCATCTTATAGCCCTTGCCCCAGACCACCTTGATATATCGCGGCTCTGAGGGGTTGATCTCTAACTTTTCCCGCAGGTGGCGGATGTGCACGGCGATGGCCCCGGCGGCGTTCAGCGGCACGTCCTCCCACACCCGGCGGTAGATCTCATTGGGGGAGAACACCGTCCCCGCGTTCCGCATGAGGAACCGCAGGATGTCGTACTCCTTGGGTGTCAGCGCCACTGGGTCGCCGTCCACGGTGACGGTCTTGGCGTTGTCATCCAGGCAGATGCCGCCGATGATGAGCGTGCTGGCCTGCACCTGCCCGCCGCCCAACTGCAAATACCGCCGCAGCTGTGAGCGCACCCGGGCCAGCAGCTCCACCGGGTTGAAGGGCTTGGTGATATAGTCGTCCGCGCCCACGTTCAGCCCCAGTACCTTGTCGGTGTCCTCGCCCTTGGCGGTCAGCAGGATCACGGGTACGTTGCTGGTCTGCCGCAGCTGGGCCATGGCGGACAGTCCGTCCATGACGGGCATCATGATATCCATCAGAATGAGGTGCACGTCCTCCCGCGCCGCCGCGGCCAGGGCCTCTTTCCCGTTGCAGGCGGACAGCACCCGGTAGCCCTCGGCCTTGAGATAGATCTCCAGCGCGGAGACAATATCCTTTTCATCATCAACGACCAAAATCGTGTACATAGAGGGACCTCCTGTGGGTGTGGTATATCTCTATCATACCCCTATTCCCGCCTTTGCACAAGGTCAATTCTTCACAGCGGTGGAGGGGAGCGACGCCAGGTTTACGCTGTGGTGGATGGGCTTCCACTCCACCTTCATAAACAGTGCCGCCAGCGAGATGGGCAGATACGTCAGCATGAACAGGGGGAACGTGAAGGTGAAGGCGACCTTCTTCCACGCCGGCGCGTGGATGCGCCGCCACTCGCTGGCCACGGTGATGCCGCCCAGCACCAGCAACGTGGCCAGGATGCTGCCCATGCACTCCAGCAGGGAACGCATGGCGAACCACACGCCGTCCCCCTGAAGCAGGCCCAGCACCGACAGCGTCAGGTTGGCCAGCAGGCCCAGGGCCGTCAGGATAAACGCCGGCAGGATGGACATGGACATATCGAAGCAGCTCCAGCTGCCCCGGGCTGTGCCCTTCAGCAGCTCCGCGCCGTAGCGGCGGAACACCTGTATGTAGCCCTTGGCCCAGCGCAGACGCTGGCGGACGGACTGGCGGAAGCTGGTGGGCTGCTCGTCGTAGAGCACCGCGTCTTCGCAGATGGCGATCTTTTCGCCGCGGAGGATGTGGTAGATGGAGAACTCAATGTCCTCCGTCAGCAGATAGAACCGCCAGCCATGGCTCTCGTCCAGTATCCGCTGCGAGAACAGAAAGCCCGTTCCGCCCACGGCGGCGCTGCTGCCCAAACGGTTTCGCGCGCCGTTCAGATAGCGGCTCTCCCGCAGGAACCACAGGGCATACCCGGCGCTGATCCAATTGTCGCCGAAGTTTTTGCTGTTGCGGTAGCTGGTCACGATCTCGTTTCCGGCGGAGAAGCTCTCGTTCATGCGCTCGAGATAGTCCGGCGAGAGGATGTTGTCCGCGTCGAACACGAAATAGCCGTCAAAGCCCTCCGGATAGTCTGCGCCGATGTGCTGCAGCAGAAAATCCAGGGCATAGCCCTTGCCCACGTTCACGTGATTGAAGCGCTCATACACCACCGCCCCATGTTCCCGCGCGATGGCGGCGGTGCTGTCGGTGCAGTTGTCCGCCGCCACGAACACCGTTACCAGGGACATATCGTAGGTCTGCGCGGCCAGTGAGTCCAGCAGCCCGGCAATGACGTTTTCCTCGTTCCGCGCAGCGATGAGCACCGCGTACCGATGGGACGCGGCAGGGCGGGGAAGGGGCCGGCGCTTTTTCAGCAGCACCAGCGGGATATAGAGAAATTGATAGGTGTAGCAGATAAAAAACAGCGCCGAGATCACGGCATTGATGGTCCGCAGCGTGGGTTCCATAGGGGCACTTCCTTTCTTTCCTTTCTGGCTCCATGGTACCGAAATGCCTCTTAAGAAACAAGCAGGGGGAGGATTAAGACTTTATTAAGACGAAAAAGTAAACCTGTAAGCTGCCGCGGGCAGTTTACAGGTTTACCATAATAAATATTATTGTCAACTAATTACAGCAGCAGCCCGGCCAGATGCCCGGATGACCAGGCCCATTGCAGGTTGAAGCCGCCGCAGTCGCCGTCCACGTCCAGCACCTCGCCGCAGGCGTACAGCCCCGGGACGACGCGGCTTTCCAGCGTTTCCGGGTCAAATTCCTCCGTCCGCAGGCCGCCCGCCGTGACCTGTGCCTGGTCAAAGCCGCAGGTGCCGGTGATAGGGAGCGCAAAACGCTTCGTCTGCCGGGCGATACGCTCCAGATCGCTGTCGGTGAGGTCGGCGGCGCGCTGAGTGGTGAACCCGGCGGCTTTGCAGAGCATCTGCCCCAGCCGGGTGTGGCAGGAGCCTACCAGCAGGGTGGAGGCCTCGTGGGTACCCATGGCCTCCCGCCGCAGGCGCAGCCAGTCCAGCACGTCCCGGGGCTCCCAGTCAGGGAAGAAGTCCAGCGCGCAGACCAGCTCCTCGCCGCCGGTGGACACCGTCCGGGAGATGTCGAAGATCGCCGGACCGCTGACGCCGTATTCAGTGAACAGCACCTCGCCGCGGTTCTCCGCCACACGCTCGCCGCCCCGGAGGATGGCGATGCCGCACTCGGCCTTGATGCCCTTCAGCGCCCGGGGATAGGTGGGATCGGTCCTCAGCTGCACCAGGGAGGGATACAGCACGGTGCGGTGGTGCCCCAGCATTTTGGCAAGGCGATAGCCGTCCATGACGCCGCCTACCTTGCTGCCGGCGGCTCCGCCGGCGGCCAGTATGACCTTCCGCGCGGCGAAGACCTCCGTTTCGGTCCTGACGGTGAAGCCCTCCGCTATTCGCTTTACGGCGGTGACCGCCTGCCCGGTGCAGACCCGGATGCCGGGGCGCTCCAGCGCGTAGCGCAGCACGTCCAGCACACTGCCGGCCATGTTGCTCATGGGGTAGACGCGGCCGCTGTCCTCACTGACCGTCAGCAGCCCAAGAGAGGCAAAATATTGCAGCGTGGCGCCCACATCGAAGGTACGCAGCGCGTGGGCGCAGAAGCCGCTGTCCTCTCCGTGATAGCGGGCGGGAGAGAGGTTGTAGTTGGTCAGATTGCACCGGCCGTTGCCGGTGGCCAGCAGCTTGCGCCCCACCCGGCTCTGCCGTTCCAGCAGGACGACGCTGCGGCCGTTTTCCGCGGCGGTCAGCGCGGCGATCATGCCGCTGGCGCCGCCGCCGATAACGATAACATCCGTCATTTTGCGCCCTCCAGCCTCCGGCGGGTCAGATAGCCCTCCAGCATCAGCGCGGCGGCCACCGCATCCACGGTCTTCTTTCGCTTCTTGGCGTTTTGCCCGTTCTGAAACAGGATGTTGTGGGCGTCGATGGTGGTGCGGCGCTCGTCCCAGAGGATGACCTCCAGCCCGGTCGCCTGCCGCAGCAGCGCGCCGAAGGCGGCGCATTTCTCGGCCCGGGGCCCCTCGGTGCCGTCCATGTTCCGGGGGTAGCCCAGCACCAGCAGCTGTACGCCGTGCTCGGCGATGAGCCGCTGTATACCGGAGAGCACCTCCTCCTGTCGGCGGGAGTGGAGGGTGTCGGAGTAGCCCGCCAGCGTCTCGGTATAGTCGGAAATGGCGATGCCGGTGTGGGCGTCGCCGTAGTCGATGGCCATGATCTTCATGGGGATGTACCTCACTTTTCGCGGCGTGCGCCGCCGCGTTTTTTCACGTTGGCTCTATCATACACAAAATGGCGGCGGGAAGCAACAGAAAATGGGACGAAACCGTGAAAAATACGGGATTTTTCTGCAAAAAACGGTTGACCGGCGGGGGAAAGTGTGGTATAGTGGGCATTACCTGTGAGTGGGTGCTTTCTTTTTGCGCGCTTTTTCGCTTTGGGCGGGCA
>ERZ834769.3406-NODE-3406-length-10363-cov-4.477881_pt1 | contig 10363 bp, 8 predicted proteins | sample MGYA00519690_ERZ834769 | MGnify/ENA primary metagenome ERZ834769 (study PRJEB31850, sample SAMEA3708760) | human gut metagenome | biome: human gut; feature: human-associated habitat; material: faeces | place: China | collected 2014 ... | reverse complement strand
ATTAACACATTATTATTATTTATTTTATTTAGCAATGATGTTTATAATGTTTGCAATAAAATATATAAAAGAAAAAAGATATAAAGAATTAATTGCATATATAGTAACAATGTGTATAGCAGGTGTAACATCTTTAATAATTTTCCCATATTCAATAAAACATTTATTTTTTGGATATAGAGGACAAGGAGCCTTAAGCAAATTAACTCAAATTTCAGAGTTTTTAAAAAGCATAAAGATGTATATAAAGAAATTTAATAGACACGCATTTAATGGATTGTTATTTATTTTACTAGCATTGATAGTTGGATTAGGAATTTATAAAAAAGTAAATAAAAAGAAAATATTTGAGAACAAAAATCAGTATATAAAATATATAGCAATTCCAACAGCATTTTATACTTTATTAGTTTCATTATCAGCCCCTTGGATTGAATTAAGATATATAATGCCAGTATGTGGATTAGTATTTATATTAATTATATATTTATTAGAAAATGTTTTGGGAAATATTTTTAATGAAAAAAATGTATTTAGAGTTTTGGCAGTATGTTTAACAATTATATTGATAACACCTATAATATTTAAGATGGAGCCAGAAGAAGAATTTTTAGATAAAAGAGATATTGTAGAAGAGGTTCAAAATGAATTGAATGTTCCAACAATTTATATGTTTAATTCTAATGAAAATAGATTTTTAGATGATATATTGTTATTTTCAAAGTTAGATAATTCATATATAGCTAAAGATGTAGAATGTACAGATGAAAATATAAATAAAATTTTGAATGGTAAAGATTTATCAAATGGAATTTTAGTATTTATAAATGGTGGGCAAAATAATGATGAAATGATGGAAAAAATAAAAAATGCAACAGGATTAAATGAATGGAAATGGATTAAAGGATTAAATGCTTGTAATATATATTTAGTTAAATAATAGTAAAAAACACTTCGTTTGAAGTGTTTTTTTGATATATAATGTCAAATTATGTATGACGAAATTTGTTGACAAAATCTATGGTTGAGTATATATTAAATATGCCTTTCGCCCAAAGGTAGAAAGGAGGTGCAGTCATTGAAAGACTTCGTAGATTTGCTAAAACTCATAATAGTTTATTACATAATAAAGTATTTGAGCAAATAGCATAAAGAAAAGACTAAGAATTGGAGGTTCTTAGTCTTTTTATGTGCAATCTTTTAAGACTTCGTTTGCAATTGCTATAATTATATTAGCATAATTATAAAAAAATGTCAATGGCAAAAAATTCGTTCTAAAATAATAATTATACTGACCTCCCAGTATAATCAAAAAGTATCAAAAAAATGATATAAATATATAGGTTTATAAACGAGCCAGATATGAATTAATAAGAAAAGTAATTACAGTTTAATTTTTTTACAACTTAGTATATGCATTGAGAAAGGAATATAACCAATAATGGAAAGATTATATAAATATACAGAAATAACAGATTTAAAAGATATGTTAAAAAAATCAGGAGAAAAATACGGAGAAAAAATAGCATATAAAATAAGAAAAGAAAATGGATATAAAGAAATTACACATAAAGAAGTAAGAAAAATGGTTGATGGGCTTGGAACAAAATTAATAGATATGGGGTTAAAAGATAAAAGAATCGCTGTAATAGGCGAAAATAGATATGAATGGGAAATAGCATATTTATCAATAGTTTGCGGAACAGGAATAGTAGTACCATTAGACAAATCATTACCTGAAAATGAGCTTGAAAGTTTAATAGAACGTTCAAAAGCAGAAGCAATAATATGTTCACAAAAATATGTTGAAATATTAAAAAGAACAGATTTAAAATATATAATTTCAATGGATTTAGAAAAAGATGAAAATGGAATTATATCACAAAAAAGGCTTATTTCAGAAGGAATGAAATTAGTTCAAAATGTTGATACAAGATTTACAAATGCCAAAATTGATAATGAAAAAATGAGTATAATGTTATTTACATCTGGAACAACATCAATATCAAAAGCAGTAGCACTTTCACATAAAAATATATGTTCAAATTTAATGGATATATCATCAATATTAGATGTAAATTCATCAGATGTATTTTTATCATTTTTACCATTACATCATGTATTTGAATGTACAGTTGGATTTTTATTTTCATTGTATGTTGGAGCAGAAACAGTATTTTGTGATGGAATTAGACATATTCCAGAAAACTTAGCAGAATATAAAGCTTCTGTAATGGCATCTGTTCCAGCAATATATGAAAGATTATTCAAAATAATAAAAAAACACTTAGAAAAACAAGGAAAAGTTGAACAAATACTTGAAGATGAAGAAAAATATAAAGATTCAAGTATGGAAAAGAAAAAAGAAGTATTTAAAGAAATACATGATTTACTTGGTGGAAATATAAAACTATTTATAAGTGGTGCTGCAAGTTTAGAACCAAGTATTGAAGAAAAATTTAGAAGGCTTGGATTTAATATGGTTCAAGGATATGGATTAACAGAAACATCACCAGTTGTTGCAATAGGAAATAAAAAATATCATAAAACAGGCTCTATTGGAAAATGTGTTCCAAGTGATGAAGTAAAATTATTAGATATAAATAAAGATGGAATTGGAGAATTAGCAGTAAAAGGACCTAATGTAATGCTTGAATATTATGAAAACAAAGAAGCAACAGAAAAAGTATTAAAAGATGGATGGTTTCAAACTGGTGATTTAGCAAGAATTGATGAAGAGGGTTATATATTTATTTGTGGAAGAAAGAAAAGTGTAATTGTATTAAAAAATGGCAAAAATATTTTCCCAGAAGAAATGGAAACATTAATTAATAAAGAAGATGGTGTAGAAGAATCATTTATTTTTGGAAAACCAATTTCAAAAGATCCAAATGATATAAAGATTTTTGTAAAAATTGTTTATAACAAAGAAAGTTTTGAAGGAAAAACAGAAAATGAAATAAAAGAATATTTTAATGAAAAAATAAAATCAATAAATAAAACAATGCCACATTATAAAGCAATTAGAGGAATTATTATTTCAGACAAACCATTAATAAAAACTACAACAAATAAAATTAAAAGAGAAAAAAATTTAGAACAAATAATTAAGGAGTTATAATGACAAAACAAATTTTAGGTAATGTATTTGAAAATTATGAAGAAATTGACTCTACACAAACAGAAATACATAGAAGAATAGAAAAATGTAAAATACAAAATGGAACAATTATAATGGCAAATAGACAAACAAATGGAAAAGGAACACATGGTAGAGTTTGGCATACAGGTAATGAAAATAATATTGCATTTTCATTTTATATTGAAACAGAATGTGAACCACAAAAACTTGAAGGAATAACAATAGAAATTGCACAAATATTAATACAAATTTTTGAAGAAAAATATGGAATAAATCTTCAAATAAAAGCTCCAAATGATATTTATTATAATGGAAAAAAAGTTGGTGGAATATTAACAGAATCTAAAATTGTTGGACAAAAAACGAAATATATAGTTGTAGGAATAGGCATAAATACTAATGGGAAGAACTTTAGTGATGATATAAGAAATATTGCAACATCAATTAAAAAAGAATTTAACATAGATGTTGATAATTTATTTATTGTAAATGAATTTTGCAAAATATTTGAAAAAAGATTAATGAAAAGGATAGAAGAATAATATGAAAATAGGATTTTTGTTCCCAGGTCAAGGTTCACAATATGTTGGAATGGGAAAAGATTTATATGAGAAATATGAGGAAGTTAGAAATATATATGATAGAGTAGAAAATTTGACAGGAGTAGATGTGAAAAAGATATCATTTGAAGGTCCTGAAGAAGAATTAAATCAAACTAAAAATACTCAACTTTGTATTTTAACAATGAGTTTAGCAATATTAGAAATACTTAATAAAAATGGAGTAAAAGCAGAAATATCAGCAGGTTTAAGTCTTGGTGAATATTCTGCACTGATATATAGTGGAATATTAAATTTTGAAGATGGAGTAAAATTAGTTCAAAAACGTGGAGAATATATGCAAAACTTAGTTCCTGATGGTGAATGGCTAATGTCAGCTATACTTGGAATGGGAGAAAATGAAGTTGAAGAAGTATGTTCAAAAGTTCAAAATGGATTTGCAGTACCAGTAAATTTTAATTGCCCAGGTCAAATTGTAATTTCAGGTGATAAAGATGGAATAAAAGAAGCAGAAAATATAGCTAAACAATATGGTGCTAGAAGAGTTATTGAGTTAAAAACATCAGGTCCTTTTCATACCATAAAATTACAAAAAGCATCTGATGAATTAAGAAAAGAATTAGATAAAATAAAATTTAATAATGGAAATTCAAAAGTTATTAAAAATATAGATGCTGAAGTTTATACAGAAAATGATGATATGAAAGATATTTTAGCAAAACATATAATAAGTCCAGTAAGATTTTCAAAGAGTTTAGAAAATATGATTAAACTTGGTGTTGATACTTTCATTGAAATAGGTCCAGGTAAGACATTGTCTGGATTTGCTAAAAAGATTAAAACAGATAAAGAGATTAGGATTTTTAATGTGACAGATGTGGAAACATTGAAAAACGTTTTATATCAAGTTTTGGAAAAAAATTAATTATTTTTCAATAAGAAAGGTGGAAGAAAATGGATAAGTGTGCATTAATAACAGGTGCAACAAGAGGAATAGGCAAACAAATAGCAATAACATTAGCAAAACAAGGTTATAATATTGCATTAAATTATAGAAAAGAAAATGAAGAACTAGAAAATACCAAAAAAGAAATTGAAAAAATTGGAGTTCAAATTCTAGCAGTAAAAGGTGATGTTGCAAATTTTGAAGATTGTGAAAACTTTGTAAAACAAGTAATAGAAAGATTTGGACAAATAGATGTATTAGTAAATAATGCAGGAATTACAAAAGATATGTTACTTATGAGAATGAAGAAAGAAGATTTTGAACAAGTAATAGATACTAATTTAGTTGGAACATTTAATGTTACAAAAAATGTAGTGCCATATATGATGAAAGCTCGTTCTGGAAGAATAATTAATATTTCATCTGTTGTTGGAATTTCAGGTAATGCAGGTCAAACAAATTATTCTGCATCAAAAGCAGGAATTATCGGATTTACAAAGAGTTTAGCTAAAGAGATTGCTTCAAGAAATATTTTAGTAAATGCTGTTGCTCCTGGTTTTATTGAAACAAATATGACTGATGTTTTAAAAGATGATGTTAAACAGGAAATTGCCAAAAATATTCCTTTGAAAAGAATGGGAACTGCTCAAGATGTTGCTAATGTTGTTAAGTTTTTAGCTTCTGATGATAGTTCTTATATTACTGGGCAAGTTATTAATGTTGATGGTGGTATGCTTATGTGATTTGAATAATAATTACAATTTTCAGTTAACACATACTGAGGCTGTAACAAGCAAGCCTTAACAGCCTCAGTATTCGTCAAAATTTAATTCTTATTCAAATAAAATAAGTAAAAAAATAGGAGAGAAAGATATGGAAAGAAGAGTAGTAATTACAGGACTTGGAGCAATAACTCCAATAGGAAAAGATGTAAATGAATCATGGAATAGTATATTAAATAAAAAATGTGGAATTGATAATATTTCTTTATTTGATAATTCTACATTTAAAACAAAAGTAGATGCAGAAGTAAAAAATTATGAATCACAAGAATATTTTGATTTGAAACAATCCAAAAGATTAGATAGAAGTTCACAATTTGCAATTATAGCTTCAAGAGAAGCTTTTAAAGATAGTGGAATTACAAAAGAAAATACAGATTTTGAAAGAGTAGGAGTATTTGTAAGTTCAGGAATTGCAGGACTAAGCACAATTCAAGAACAATGTACAATAAATTGTACAAAAGGACATAATAGAATTTCACCAATGTTTATTCCAATGTCAATTGCAAATATGCCAGCAGGAAATGTTGCAATTGAATTAGGTGCAAAAGGTGAATCAATTTCAATACTTTCAGCTTGTGCATCATCAACACATGCAATAGGAGAAGCATATAAAACAATAAAATATGGTTCAGAAGATGTAATAGTAGCAGGTGGTTCAGAAGCATCAATATGTGAAATTGGAATTGCAGGATTTGAAAATATGAAAGCATTATCAAGTGCAACAGATATAACAAGAGCAAGTATTCCATTTGATAAAGAAAGAAGTGGATTTGTAATGGGAGAAGGTGCAGGTGTTTTAGTTTTAGAAGAACTAGAACATGCACAAAAAAGAGGTGCAAAAATATATGCTGAAATAATTGGATATGGTGCAACATCAGATGCTTATCATATAACATCACCAGCTCCGGATGGAGAAGGTGCAGCAAGGGCTATGACAAGAGCAATAGAAGATGCAAAAATAAAACCAGAAGATATAAATTATATAAATGCACATGGAACTTCAACACATTTAAATGATTCTTGCGAAACAATGGCAATAAAAAAAGCATTAGGAGAATATAGTTCAAAAGTAATGATAAGTTCAACAAAAGGAAATACAGGTCATTTATTAGGAGCTGCAGGTGGAGTAGAAGCAATTTTCTGTACAAAAGCAATTGAGCAAGGAAAAGTTCCACCAACTATTAATTATAAAGAAAAAGATGAAGAATGTGATTTAGATATAGTTCCAAATGAAGTAAGAAATGAAAAGATAAATATTGCAATGTCAAACTCCTTAGGATTTGGAGGACATAATGCAAGTATTATTTTAAAAAAATATGAGTAATATTGCTGACAGAAAGGAATATAAAAATGAATTATGAAGATATAAAAAAATTAATTGATGACATGGGGAATTCTAAATTAACAGAGATTTCAATAGATTTTCCAGATGGAACTAAAATTGGAATGAAAAAAGAAGTAAAAGTAGTTGAAAAATTACAAGAAAAAAATATACAACATATTGAACAAAAAGAAGTAAATGAAATTGTAGAAACTGAAACACAAGAAGATAATTGCAAAATTGTGAAATCACCAATGGTTGGAACATTTTATTTAAAACCAGATCCTAATTCAAATCCTTATGTAGAGATTGGAAAAAAAGTAAAAAAAGGTGATATTTTATGTATTATAGAAGCAATGAAATTAATGAATGAAATAGAATGTGAATTTGATGGTGAAATTGCAGAAATACTTGTTAAAGATGGAGAGATGGTTGAATATGGAAAGCCATTATTTAAGATAAAATAAAAGGAAGGAAAATAAAGATGTTAAATAAAGAGCAAATAAAAGAAATAATACCACAAAGAGAACCATTTTTAATGATAGATGAGGTAGAAGAATATATACCAGGAGAAAGTGCAGTAGCATATAAATATGTAAATGAAGAAGAATGGTATTTTAAAGGACATTTTCCTGGAAATCCAATAATGCCAGGTGTATTAATAACAGAAAGTCTAGCACAAGCAGGAGCAATTGCAATATTAAGTATGGAAGAAAATAAAGGAAAAAATGCTTTATTTGGTGGAATAGACAAAATGAAATTCAAAAAAATGGTTGTTCCAGGAGATAAGTTAAAATTAGAAGTAAAAATTGTAAAAAGAAAAGGTCCAATTGGAATTGGAGAAGCAATAGCCACAGTTGATGGTAAAATTGTAGCAAAAGGTGAATTAACATTTGCAGTAGTTGATAACAAATAAAAAATTGTTAATATGTGTGAACTTGAAACAATAGAGAAAAGGATGGGAATATAAATGAACAAGATATTAATTGCAAATAGAGGAGAAATAGCAGTCAGAATAATAAGAGCATGTAAAGAAATGAATATAAAAACAGTAGCAGTATATTCAGAAATAGATAAAGATGCAATGCATACAAAACTTGCAGATGAAGCAATTTGTATAGGCCCAGCAAGCTCAAATAAAAGTTATTTGAATTTCAAAAACATAATAGAGGCAGCACATATTACAGGGGCAGATGGAATACATCCAGGTTTTGGGTTTTTATCAGAAAACAGTCAATTTGCAAAAATATGTGAAGAATCAAATATAAAATTCATAGGACCTAAATATCAAGTAATAGAATTATTAGGAAATAAATCAAATGCAAAAAAATTAATGGAATCTGCAGGAGTTCCAGTAATACCAGGTTCAAAAGGAAGTGTTACAGGGCTTACAGATGCAATAAAAACAGCTGAAAAAATAGGATATCCTGTTATGCTAAAAGCAGCAGCTGGTGGTGGTGGAAAGGGAATACGAATTGCAAATAATTCTGAAGAACTAGAAAAAAATTATAATATAGTAAAACAAGAAGCCAAAATATCTTTTAATGATGATGAAATATATATGGAAAAATTCATAAAAAATCCTCGTCATGTAGAAATTCAAATATTAGCAGACGAACATGGAAATGTAATACATTTAGGAGAAAGAGATTGCTCAATTCAAAGAAGAAATCAAAAAGTATTAGAAGAAACACCATCAACAGCAATAGATGATAAATTAAGAAATAAAATGGGAGAAGCAGCAGTAAAAGCAGCTAAAGTTGCAGGATATACAAGTTGTGGAACAATAGAATTTTTAGTGGATAGTGATAAAAACTTTTATTTTATGGAAATGAATACAAGAATTCAAGTAGAACATCCAATAACAGAAGAAAGAACAGGTATAGACATAGTAAAAGAACAAATAAAAATAGCAGCAGGTGAAACATTAAAATTAAAACAAAAAGATGTTGAATTTAGAGGATATAGTATGGAATGTAGAATAAATGCAGAAAATCCTAGTAAGAATTTTATGCCATGTCCAGGAACAATTACAGGATTAAACTTGCCAGGAGGTAATGGTGTAAGAATAGATACAGCAATATATGAAGGATATACAATTCCACCAACATATGATTCAATGATAGCCAAAATAATAACACATGGAGATAGTAGAAATGAAGCAATTAGTAAAATGAAAAGAGCTTTAGAAGAAACTGTGATTGAAGGTGTTGATACAAATATAGACTTTTTATTTAAAATAATTAAAAATCCAAATTTTATTAGGGGAAATTTTGATACTTCTTTTATTGAAAAAGAAATATTGAAGAAATAATTTTATTGAAAGAGGTTAAATATGATAGTAGACAAAATAAAAAAAAGAGAACCTACTGCCAAAAGAAAAGAAAACAAAGTTGATATACCTGTTGGAAAATGGGTAAAATGTGATAAATGTAAAGAAATAATTTATAAAGAAACAATCAGAGAAAATATGAATATTTGTCCTAATTGTGGTGGATATTTTAGAATGCATATAAATAGAAGGCTTGAGAGTATAATTGATGAAGGAACATATCAAAAATTTGACTTGAATATAGATACAACAAATCCATTAAACTTAGAAGATTACACTAAAAAGATAAAAGCTTTAAGAGAAAAAACAGGATTGCAGGAAGCAGTAAGTGCAGGAAAAGGAAAAATAAATGGTGAAGATGTTGTAATATGTGTAATGGATAGTGGATTTTTGATGGGAAGTATGGGAGTAGTTGTTGGTGAAAAGATTACATATTCAATAGAAAAAGCAATAGAACTAAAACTTCCAATAATAATATTTTGCGTTTCTGGTGGTGCAAGAATGCAAGAAGGAATAATGTCATTAATGCAAATGGCAAAAACAACATCAGCTATATCTAAATTAAATGAAGCAGGATTATTATATATATCTGTTTTAACAGATCCAACTTATGGAGGTGTAACAGCATCTTTTGCAAGTATAGCAGATATAATTTTAGCAGAACCAGGTGCAATGATAGGATTTGCTGGTCAAAGAGTTATTGAACAAACTATTGGAGAGAAATTACCAGAAGGATTTCAAACAGCAGAATTTTTATTAGAACATGGATTTATAGATAAAATTGTTGAAAGAAAAGATTTGAAGCAGACACTGTCGCTTATAATAAAGCTTCACAGTAAATGCGACAATAAAATGGAAGATTATAAAAAATATCTCAGTGATAAGATGAATGAACTGAAATATAAATATGAATATGATGAAGATAAAAATAATTTGAATTCATGGGAGAAAGTGCAGGCGGCAAGAAGCAGCATGCGTCCTACGGCTCTTGAATATATAGACAGGCTCACAAAGAATTTTTATGAACTTCACGGAGATAGATTGTATGGAGATGATAAGTCTGTAATTGGGGGAATTGCAATGTTCGGCAAGCAGCCCGTTACCGTTGTCGGACTCCAGAAAGGTATGGATACAAAGGATAATATATACAGAAATTTTGGAATGCCACAACCGGAGGGGTATAGAAAATCACTGCGTCTGATTAAACAGGCGGAAAAATTCCACCGGCCGGTAATTTGCTTCATCGACACGCCGGGCGCCTTCTGCGGCGTGGGCGC
>ERZ834769.3405-NODE-3405-length-10364-cov-5.401009_pt1 | contig 10364 bp, 9 predicted proteins | sample MGYA00519690_ERZ834769 | MGnify/ENA primary metagenome ERZ834769 (study PRJEB31850, sample SAMEA3708760) | human gut metagenome | biome: human gut; feature: human-associated habitat; material: faeces | place: China | collected 2014 ... | reverse complement strand
ACCTTCAACGCCGTGGCCGACGAAAAGCTGGCCCGCGAGCTGGTGGAGCAGCGCAAGGCCGAGGAGAAGGCCAAGGCCAACGCCCCTGTGACCAAGGTGTCGCTGGAGGATCTGTTCAGCCAGATCCAGGCCGGTGAGATGAAGAACCTGAACCTGATCGTCAAGGCGGACGTGCAGGGCAGCGTGGAGGCGGTGAAGGCCTCGCTGGAGAAGCTGAGCAACGAGGAGGTCCGCGTGCGCGTGATCCACGGCGGCGTGGGCGCCATCAACGAGAGCGACGTCATGCTGGCGTCCACCTCTCAGGCCATCATCGTGGGCTTTAACGTCCGGCCGGACGCCGCTGCCCGCGACAGTGCCGCCCGGGCCAACGTGGATATGCGGATGTACCGCGTGATCTACGATGCCATCAACGAGATCGAAGCCGCCATGAAGGGTATGCTGGCCCCCAAGTTCCGGGAGGTGCTGCTGGGCCACGCCGAGGTGCGCCAGACGTACAAGGTGTCCGGCGTGGGCACCGTTGCCGGCTGCTACGTGCAGGACGGCAAGCTGCAGCGCAAGGACTGCCAGGTACGGCTGGTCCGCGACGGCATCGTCATCCACGAGGGCGTGCTGGCCTCCCTGCAGCGGTTCAAGGACTCTGTGAAGGAGGTCCAGTCCGGGTACGAGTGCGGCCTGAGCATCGAGAAGTTCAACGACATCAAGGAAGGCGACATCGTGGAGGCCTTCACCATGGAGCAGATCGAGGTATAAGCAACAGCCGAGGGGTGGGCAAAGCCCACCCCTCTCTTTCTTGAGAGGAGGAACGGTCTATGGCCGGAAACCGTATCGGGCGCATCAATGAGGAGATACGCAAGGAGCTGAGCACCCTGCTCCGCACCGTAAAGGACCCGCGGGTATCCGAGGGGATGCTGACCATCACGCGGGTGGACACCACCAGCGACCTGCGGTACGCGCGGGTGTATATCAGCGCGCTGAACTGCGCGGATGAAAAGGGCCTGATGAAGGGGCTGAAGTCTGCGGCCGGATATCTGCGGCACGAGCTGGGCCAGGCCATCGACCTGCGCTACACGCCGGAGCTGCAGTTTTTCATGGACGACTCCATCGCCCACGGCGCGCACATTCTGGACCTGCTGAACCACGTGAAGCCCGCCAACCCCGCCAACGCGGACATCGTGCTGCCGGAGGACCGGGAATGAGCGCGCGGCTGACGGTGCAGGAGACGGTGGACTTTCTGCGAGCGCTGGACGGCGTGCTGATCCTGACCCACGTGCGCCCGGATGGGGACACGGTGGGCTGCGCCGCCGCGCTGTGCCGCGCCCTGCGGGCGCTGGGCCGGACGGCGTATCTGCTGGAAAACCCGGAGATCACGGAGACGTACACGCCCTACGCCGAGGGGCTGTGGGCACCGAAGGGCTATGTGCCGCAGCGCGTGGTGTCGGTGGACATCGCCGCGCCCAATCTGCTGCCGGAGAACGCGGTGCCGTATAAAAACGACATCTGCCTGGCCATCGACCACCACGGCTCCCAGGAGTTCTTCGCGGAACGGACGTGCCTGGACGCGGAGGCCGCCGCCTGCGGCGAGATCGTGTATGAGATCGTGGGCAGGCTGACGGACATCACGCCGGAGATGGCGTTGGCGCTGTATGTGGCGGTCTCCACAGACTGCGGGTGCTTCGTCTATGCCAACACCACGGCGCGGACACACCGCATCGCCGCCGCGCTGATGGAGCGGGGCATCGACGTGGGGCCGGTGAACAAGGCACTGTTCCGCACGAAGTCGCCGGTGCGGCTGGCCATGGAGGCCCGGATGGTGGCGGACATGGAGCTGTACGACAACGGCCGGGTGGTGGTGATGTCCATCCCTCTGGCGCTGTGCCGGGAGCTGGGCGCTGCCGAGTCCGACGTGGAGGAGCTGAGCAGCCTGGCGGCGCTGGTGCAGGGCACCGACTGCGGCATCACGCTGCGGGAGCTGAAGCCGGGACGGGTGAAGCTGTCGCTGCGGACGGGACCGCGGGTGGACGCCAGCGCCGTGTGCCGCGTGCTGGGCGGCGGCGGCCACAAGGGCGCCGCCGGGGCCACGGTGGACGGCACCCTGGACGAGGCGAAGGCGGCCATTCTGGCGGCCTATACGGAGGTCATGGGATAACATGGCCGACGGGATCATCATTATCGACAAGCCCGCGGGATGGACCAGCATGGACGTGTGCGGCAAGCTGCGGGGCATACTGAAAACGAAAAAGGTGGGCCACGCCGGAACGCTGGACCCCATGGCCACCGGCGTGCTGCCGGTGTTCGTGGGAAACGCCACGCGGGCGGTGTCCTACGCCGAGGGCGGGGACAAGGAGTACGTCGCGGGGCTGCGGCTGGGGCTGACGACCAACACCCAGGATACCACCGGCGAGGTGGTGGCGGAGCGCCCTGTGTCCGTGACGCGGGCGCAGCTGGAGGACGTGCTGGCGCGGTTCACCGGGGAGATCGACCAGGTGCCACCCATGTACTCGGCTATCAAGATCAACGGGCAGAAGCTGTATCAGCTGGCCCGGAAGGGGCAGGAGATCGAACGGCCCCCGCGGCGGGTGACCATACACGAGCTGGCGCTGCTGGAGCCGGAGGACGGCGACTGGCGGCTGCGGATACGGTGCAGCAAGGGCACATATGTGCGGGCGCTGTGCCACGACATCGGGCAGGCGCTGGGCTGCGGCGGATGCATGAGCGCTCTGCGGCGGACCATGGCCGCCGGGTTTACGCTGGCGGAGAGCCGCAGTATTGAGGACGTACAGGCGCAGGGCGAGGCCCTGCTCTCCCCTACCGACTCGCTGTTCCGGCAGTACCCGGCCTATCACATCGCCGGTGAACGGGACCACAGGCGGTGCCTGTGCGGCAATCCGCTGGCGGCGGAGGGCTTGCAGCCGGGGCTGTACCGGGTGTACGGCCCGGATGGGGCGTTTCTGTGCCTGAGCCGCTGGGAAGCGGGTGTTCTGACATCAGAGAAAAACTTTTTCGGAGCGTGAACAACTTGGAAAAGACAGTTATCGCCCTGGGCTTCTTCGACGGCGTGCACCGGGGCCACGGCGCACTGCTGCGGAAGACGGCGGAGCGCGCCCGGGAGCTGGGAGCCGTCCCCGCGGCATTCACCTTTGACCGGCCGCCGAAGGAGGTGGTCACGGGGCAGCCCGTGTACCTGATCAACTCCAACCGGGACCGGCAGGGGCTGATGGAGCGTCTGTACGGCATCGAGCGGGTCATTTTCGCGCCCTTTGACCGGGAGATGATGACCATGCCGTGGGAGACCTATCTGGAAATGCTGATCGGGACATACGGCGCGGTGCACTTCGTGGCCGGGCACGACCACCGGTTCGGCCATAAAAACGCCGGGAACGTGCAGCTTTTGCGGCAGAAGTGCGCGGAGATGGGCATCGGGTGCGACATCATCCCGCCGGTACAGCGAGAGGGCATCACGGTCAGCTCCACGTACATCCGGACGCTGGTGGAGGCGGGCGACATGGAGCGCGCGGCGGACTTTCTGGGCCACCGGCACTGCCTGAGCCAGACGGTGCAGCACGGACAGCGGATCGGGCGGACCATCGGCATCCCCACGGTAAACCTGGCGGTGCCGGAGCACGTGCTGGCCCCGGCGCACGGGGTGTACGTGACGGAGGTATTTCTGCCGGACGGACGGCGGTGCGCCGGCGTGACCAACGTGGGCACGCGGCCCACGGTGTCCGACAGCGATCGGGTGTCCGTGGAGACGTACCTGCTGGGCTTCGAGGGCGACCTGTACGGGCAGGAGCTCCGGGTGGAGTTCTGCCGCCGGCTGCGGGGCGAGCAGAGATTCGACACGCTGGAGGCGCTGCGGCAGGAGATACAGCGGAATATTCAGCAGGCAGAAGCCTATTTTGAGGCATGAGAAAAGGCGCCCCTTTCGGGGCGCCTTTTCTGTTATTTCACACGGCGCCGGGGTAAGACACCGCGGAAAACGGTGTCAGTCCTCGCGCTTTTTGCCCACAAGCGCCACGCCGGCGGCGGAGGTCAGCGCCATGCCGACATACAGGGCAATGCCCGCGTCGAAGGTCTTGGGGCTTCCCTTGGTGTCGGTGGTCTTGGTGTCGGTGGTGGGCTGGTAGTAGTAATAGCCGCCGACCTTCTCGACGGTGAACGTACCGTCAGTGTTCTCAACCACCTTGTAACCATCGGGAACAGTGGGCTTCGCAGTATAGGTACCGCTGGTGATACCGCTATTAGTCACGGCGGTATAGGTGTCACCATTCTTCTGCAGAATCTTACCCTCGGCAAGATACTCCGTCACATCGGTAGAGAAAGTACCGCCGGTGACGGCAACACGGTCAGTCTCATTATCGTTTTTGATCATGCTGACTGCATTCATTTCGGAATTGAATTTACCACTCACCACATGAATGACAGAATCATTATTCATGGCAGGATAATTTGCCTGACTGTCAAATACGATTGCAGAACAAGGCACAACCACGCGAGAATCGCCAACCTTGCCAGTCGCATTTCCTGTCGTATTGAACACTGCATTCGTCACAGTCACGTTACCAGCGCGGGCAACAATACCTGCACCGCCAGTGATATTAAATGTACCTCCGGTCACATTGATATTGTCTTTCCACGGTGCGTAGATGCCACATGCCACATAGCCGGGAGTCGTAATATTGCCAGTGAACACACCACCAGAAATGTTGATGGTGTTTCCAGTTCCCTCTCTATCGCTTCCGTTACCGGCAATAACAGCATTATCAGAAGCGCTGAAAGTTCCGTCATAGATATTGATGGTCGCACCAGTAGCCCGACCTGTAATAACGGCGCCCTCGACAGACTCAACAATAGCCTTCTGGATGTTGGTCACAGAGTTACTGCCAACACCAATCGCCTGACTGCCAGTAGATACAATCTTTCCGCCACCCTTATTGTCCGTAATCGTCAGCTTACCATTGTTCATAATTACCTGGCCAGCAGAAGTAATAGAATAGCCGTTCAAATCCAGGGTTATTTCCGTATTCGCGGCGACTTCCCATCTCTCTGTCAAAGTAACATTCTCCGTCAGCTTAATGACACCGTTTTCTGCCGTGGGCAACGTCGACCCTGTGGCCCAGCTGACGCTGCACAGCCCTATGGCCATGACCAGGGCCAGAATGGTTGCTAATACTTTTTTCATTGTTCATTCCCCTTATGGTAGTAGATTTCCGCAGGTGCGCTCGTTTTAATGTGTATTAAAACGCAAATGCAGAGGTACCTCTGCGGATAGTCAAATTATAGCACATTTACACCGTTTGTCCAGCCTTTTTATGGAAACTTTACACATTTTTTCTGTTACCGGGAATAAAAACAGGAAAATTTGGCAGGAAATGGGAGTTGAGGGTGGAGAAAATGCCGCCTGCGGCGGGGCGAGGGCGTTTTTTGGCGCTGCGGGGCAGCAGGGAGGATTTCGCGCCTGCGGGCGCGAGCTGCTTTCTTTTCGTGTCGAAAGAAAGCAGCCAAAGAACGCCACTTAAGGAAAGGGGGATTTCGAATTTCCCCCTTTCCTTAAGGATCCTATCCCCTTGAAACGACAAAGGAGGGGGCTCCGGCCCCCTCCTTTTGAAACCACCCCCAAGGGGAAGGCTTTTGGGAGTCAGACCTTCAGATCAGTGGCGGCGGCGCGGGTGTGCTCACGCATGGCCTGTTTGGCGGCCGCGTCATCCTGCCGGTGGATAGCGCTCAGTATCTCCCGGTGGCGCGCCAGAATACGGCGTTCCAGGGCCAGACACGCGCTGTCGTTCAGCGTCTCCATCTTTTTCAGCAGGGTGTGCTGCTCCACCTGTCCCAGGACATCGGTGACGATCATGGCCACCTGGTTGCCGGTGGCGCGGGAGAGCAGACTGTGGAAACGGACGTCCAGCTCAGCAAAGCGGCGGTAATCGCCCAGGGCCTGCTCCGCCGCCGTGAGACAGCTGTCCAGCGCCGCCAGATCCTCGTCGGTGCGGCGCCGGGCCGCCCAGCCGGCGATGGTGCCGTCGTTGACGGCGCGGTACTCGCCCAGCTCCTCCAGAGAGATCTGGTTCAGCTGGAGCATGGCCGACAGCGGCTGCTCCACGCCGTCGATGGTCAGCTCCTGCACCACGGCGCCGCTGGCGCCGTGGGTGGAGGCCACATAGCCGCCCTGCTCCAGCATACGCAGGGCCTCGCGGATGGTGGGACGGGAACGATGGAGCTGCTCCATCATGGCACGCTCGGAGGGCAGGCGGTCGCCGGGCTTCAGCGCTCCGGAGGTGATAAGCTCCCGCAGCTGGTCATAGATGGCCTCGCTGGCCCGCCCGCCGCCGATGGGCTGCCAGGGGATATGTACGGCTTCCGGCATGGAAGGGCCTCCTTTCACAGAAAATACCCGGACAGTATAGCGCATCCCGGGGAAAATAGCAAGGGCAGGATGCAGGAAAGCCCGGAGGACGGTGCCTTCGGGCTTTCCCGCTGTGGGGAGGGGGATATTACTTCTTCAGGGCTTTCATTTCCTCGATCATCATGGGGACCACCTTGAACAGGTCGCCGCAGATTCCGTAATCCGCCACCTCGAAGATGGGGGCCACGTCGCTCTTGTTGACGGCGATGATGCACTCGGAGTCCTGCATGCCGGCCTTGTGCTGGATGGCACCGGAGATGCCCAGCGCCACGTAGATGCGGGGATGGACGGTCTTGCCGGTCTGTCCCACCTGGTGGTCGGCGGTCATCCAGCCGGCGTCCACCACGGCGCGGGACGCGCCCACCACGCCGCCCATGAGGGCGGCCAGCTCCTCTGCCAGGGCGATGCCCTTCTCCACGTCCTTGGCGATGCCGCGGCCCACGGAGACCACCACCTCGGCGCCGGTGAGATCCACCATGGCGCGGGCGGCCTTGACGATCTCCAGCACCTTGGTGTGGATGTCAGCCTCGGTGAGGGTAAAGGCGGGGTGGATGAGCTCCACCTTGCTCGCGCCGTTCTCGTCAAACTCGCGCTTCTTCATCACGCCGGGGCGCACGGTGGCCATGGCGGGGCGGAAGCGTGGGCAGACGATGGTGGCCATCAGGTGGCCGCCGAAGGCGGGACGGGTCATCTTCAGGTTGGTGTTGACGTCAAAGAGCTTCGTCTCGAAGTTCATGCTGTCCACGTCCAGGGAGGACCCGGTGCGCAGGAAGTTGATGTAGCCGTTGAGATCCACGTCCAGGTGGGTGCAGTCGGCGCACAGGCCGGTGTGGAGACGGGCGGCGCAGCGGGGCGCCAGGTCGCGGCCGATATGGCTGGCGCCGAAGAGCATGATCTCGGGCTTGAACTCGTGCACCGCGTCGGTGATGATCTTGGTGTAGGCGTCGGTGGTGTAGTCCTTCAGCAGGGGGCTGTTGTAGACGTAGACCTTATCCGCGCCGTAGCCGCCCAGCTCCGCGGCGATGCCGTCCACGTTGTCGCCCAGCAGGATGCCGGACAGCTGCACACCCAGCTCGTCGGCCAGCTTGCGCCCCTCGGAGATCAGCTCAAAGGTGGTGGGCATCATCTTGCCCTGCCGCTGCTCGCAAAAGACCCACACGCCGGAGAAGGCCTTGGGATCGGTATTCATAAAAGTAGACATATCGTTTCTCCCTTCTCAGATGATGTGCTTGGCGGACAGGATGCCGAACAGCTGCTCCACGGTCTCCTTGCCGCTGCCCTCCAGCATCATGCCGCTGCCCTTGCGGGGAGGCGTAAAGCTCTTGTAGATATTGGTGGGAGAGCCCTTCAGGCCGATGGTGTCCACCTCGATGAGGGGATCGTCCTTCAGCGCGTTGTAATCCAGCACGGTGACGGGCTCGGCGTCGCAGTCCAGAATGCCCCGGATGGTCATGTAGCGGGGGGTGTTCAGCTCCTTGATGCAGGTCAGCAGGCAGGGGGTCTGCACCTGCACGGTCATGTAGCCGTCCTCCAGCATACGGCGAACGGTGAGGGTGTCGCCGTCCTTCCTGATGTCGGCCACATAGGACACCTGGGGGATCTCCAGCTTTTCGGCGATCTGGGGGCCCACCTGGGCGGTGTCGCCGTCGATGGCCTGACGGCCGCAGAAGATGATGTCGTCCTTGTCCACGCCCAGGTTCTTGATGGCGGCGGCCAAAATCTGGGAGGTGGCGAAGGTGTCGGAGCCGCCGAACTCACGGGCGGACACCAGCACGGCCTTGTCCACGCCCATGGCCTTCAGCTCCAGCAGCATACCGGCGGCGGGAGGGGGACCCATAGACACGGCGATCACGGGGCAGCCCAGCTGGTCCTTCAGGGCCAGGGCGGCCTCGACGGCGTTCATATCGTCGGGGTTGATGATGGTCTGCATGGAGGCGCGGTCCAGCGTGCCGTCGGCGTTGACGGCGACCTTGCCGGAGGTGTCGGGCACCTGCTTGACACAAACGATAAGCTTCATTCTATTCTTGCTCCTTTCCGCATTACTTCAGCAAATTGCCGGAGATGACCATCTGCTGGACCTGAGAGGTCCCCTCGTAGATGGTGAACACGCGGCAGTCGCGGTACTTACGCTCGACGGGGTACTCCTTGATGTACCCGTAGCCGCCGTGGATCTGCACGGCCTTGGCGGCGATCTCGTTGCAGGTCTCGGAGGCGAAGTACTTGGCCATGGAGCAGTACATGGAGGCGTTGGGGTCGTTTCTGTCCTTCATCTGGGCGGCCATATAGACCAGCTCCTTGGCGGCGGTCAGCTTGGTTGCCATATCCGCCAGCATGAAGGCGATGGCCTGGTTCTTGCAGATGGGCTTGCCGAACTGGACGCGCTCCTTGGAGTACTTGATGGCCTCGTCCAGGCAGCCCTGGGCCAGACCGATGGACTGGGCGGACACACCCAGACGGCCGCCGTCCAGGGTCTTCATGGCGTTGATAAAGCCCATGTTCTCCTTGCCCAGCATATCGCTCTTGTGGACGCGGACATCCTCCAGCACCACGTCGGAGGTGGCGTAGCCCACCAGACCCATCTTGGCCTCGTGCTTGCCGCAGGAGACGCCGGGGGCCTTCATGTCCACGATAAAGGCGGAGATACCCTTATTGCCGCGGCTCATGTCGGTCTTGGCGTAGACGATGCAGTAGTCGGCCAGGGGTGCACCGGAGATAAAGCACTTACGGCCGTTGAGGATGTAGTCGTCGCCATCCTTCACGGCGGTGGTGACCATGCTGCTGGCGTCGGAGCCGGCGCCCGGCTCGGTGAGGCCGAAGACGATCTTCACCTTGTTCTCCACGGAGGGACGGAGATACTTCTCCAGCTGCTCGGGGGTGCCCGCCTGCATCAGGGGGCCGCCGCCCAGAGAGTTGGGGGTATTGGCGTACAGGCTGGCCACAGCAGAGACACGGGCAATCTCCTCGATCATGATGACATAGGCCAGGGTGTCGGCACCGGCACCGCCGTATTCGCGGGGAATCTTCAGGCCAAGGAAGCCGCACTTGGCCATCTTGTCCACGATCTCCTCGGGAAACTCGCCGGTCTCCTCCACCTTGTCAAGGACCTCGGTGGTGAGCTCGGTCTCGGCAAACTGGCGGACCAGCTTGCGGATCATTTCATGCTTTGCGTCGAAAATCATAGTTTTCCTCCTGTTAAAGTATGGGTCACTGCTCTGCTCAGCAGGGGATCTCGTGCTTGGACTTACCCTCTGTCAAAATCTCATAGATGCTGTTGACGCCGCACTCGGCCATCTGCTCCGCGGCCTCTTCGGTGAAGAAGGCCATGTGGGGCGTGTGGTACACGTTGACGAAGGAGCGCAGGTACTTCAGCTTGAAGTAGGGCATACCGGGGGTACGGATGATGTCCTCATCGTGGGGAACGTGGATGATGCCGGTCTCGCCGGGGAAGGCATCCATGAACAGCGCGCCGAACTTGCCGGACTCCACTGCCTCGGTGACGGCATCGATATCCATCAGCTCGCCCCGGGCGTTATCGATGAACACCACGCCATCCTTCATCTTGGCGATGGCCTCGCGGTCGATCATGCCGGTGGTCTCCGGCAGCAGCGGGGTGTGGATGGTGATGATGTCGGACTCACGGTACAGGGTGTCCAGATCCACGTACTCGGCATACTGGCGGACGGCGTCGTTCTCATAGACATCGTTGGCGATGATACGGCAGCCGAAGCCGCTGAGGCACTTGATGATGGTGAAGCCGATCTTGCCGGTGCCCATGACGCCCACGGTCATGGTGCGCAGCTCGCGGCCCATCTTGCCCTTCAGGGTGAAGTCGTTGTCGTTGGTGTTGTACAGCGCCTTCTTGAACTTGCGGATGCACATCAGGATGGCCATAACGGTGTATTCCGCCACGCCGTTGGGCGCGTAAGCGCCGTTGCACAGGCGGAAGCCCAGAGAGCGGGCATAG
>ERZ834769.3403-NODE-3403-length-10372-cov-3.348551_pt1 | contig 10372 bp, 8 predicted proteins | sample MGYA00519690_ERZ834769 | MGnify/ENA primary metagenome ERZ834769 (study PRJEB31850, sample SAMEA3708760) | human gut metagenome | biome: human gut; feature: human-associated habitat; material: faeces | place: China | collected 2014 ... | reverse complement strand
TTTTATTAATCAAATACACTAAAAGCAGCCATACAGCAAATGTGAACAAGACCCATCCGAATTACATGCAAGGGTAATATTTTTTAACAAACAGGCATTTTCGGCAAACATCTATCAATGAGTAATTTTATTCAATATTGCCATTTCGGGAGGGATATTGTCATTTTTCCTTCAAATTCAAGGCGAGATTTTATTAATTTGCATATCTTTATGGCGTAGAGCAATGTTGCTACAGTTTCTATGCCTATGAAAAATATACTCTTATTTGCCTTCTTATCCATTCTCTTTTTCTCCTGCGGGGAAAATCAGGCAGTTACGGAGCAGATGAACCGGGCGGAAACGCTGCTGGCATCAAATCCGGACAGTGCATACGCAATATTGGAGAACATCGAACTGCCGGACGAACTGAACGAACGGCAGTTCGCCCGTTGGTGCATGCTGTATTGCCGGGCGGCGGATAAACTGTATAAGGATATGCTTTACACCGAACAACTCAACCGTGCTTTAGACTGGTACAAAAGCCACGGGACGGCAGAGCAACAAGCGTGGATCGGCCTCTACTTAGGACGTTCGTATATGGAAGACAAACTTTTCATCCCGGCAACAAAGGCATATTCGGAAGCGTTGGATTTGGCAAAGGAGAAACATTCATATAATGTGGCAGGATATATTTGCAGCTATATGGCAGATTCGTACACTTACACCGGACAGCGTTCCGAAGAACGGCGGAAGTATGAAGAGGCTGCCGAGTATTTCAAAAAAGTCGGCAATATGCGGAGTTATGCATTCGCTTTGCGGGATATCAGTAGAACGTGGGTATTTGACGACTCTTTGTCCCTTGCACTTGACCTGATGCTGCAAGCGGATTCGATCGTTACAGAGATGAATGATTCCATAGGAATAGCATCAATTGCGAACGGATTAGGAAATATTTATGAACATTTAGATGAAATAGACACAGCAAAGTTCTATTTTTTCAGAAGTTTGGCTTATGACACGATAGATAAAGCTTCTACCTATATGGCTTTAAGTACATTATTTTATAATTGCGACCAATTGGATTCAGCCCACCATTATGTAGAAATGGCAGATTGCCCGACCAATAATCCATATATCCCTTCCGATCGTTTATATCTAAGCTACCTGATCGAAAAGGAGGCAGACAATATTCCGGAAGCACTCCGATATCTTGAACAATGTTATGAAGCAAAAGATATTTTATACGACAAGCAAAAACAGGTAGACATCATCGACGCAGAGAAACGGCATGATTCATTAGCCGTTATCCAGCAAAATCAAAAACTACATTCTATCATCTATTTATTAAGCGGGCTTATCCTTTTTGTCAGTTTAGTTAGTGTTTTGTTCTATCTGTACAAGGACCGGAAAAGATTGAACAAGATCAACAAACAGCAACAACTATTAGACGAAAAAGAGCAACTGTTAGCAAAACTGGCGGATGAAATCAAGCAAAAAGCAGCAATCAATACCAATACAAATAAGGAAGAGATAATGCAAATCCGCGAAAAAATGCTTCAAGCCAAAAAAGAAATCCTGATCCTGAGATGTGAGAAACTACAGCATTCCGCGTCCTTCCTGGAGCTGAAAGAACGCCTGAATAGCACTAAAAAATATGGACAAAAGTTCTCCGAACAAGATTGGGAGGAGCTAAAAGAACAGATCGACTCTGCTTGTCTGAATTGGCTGGAAGCCATACAAGAAACGGAAAGCCTAAAGAAGACCGAGATAGAGACCTGCTATCTTAGTTTCCTGAATATCAGCATAAAATCAGAAGCCATACTTTTGGGAATCAATCCTGACTCAGCTAATAAACGCAGGCTTAGAACCCGACAAGCATTAGGGCTGACCAATTCGAAAACGAGCATTTGCGAATTTATAATCAAAAGGACATTGGAGAATATAACAATTTAGATTTGACTATTTCATCTTTCATTTTCATTGATACATAAAACATTACAACTATTTGTCCATATAAATTCAGGTTTGTCCATATACTTTTTGACCGTTTTTGGTACTCTCAAAGTTCACTACTACTTTTGCTAAAGATAAAAAACAAAGATAAATCAGAATAAATACATTTAGTTACAATGAAAAAAATCCTATTCTTACTTTTACTCATTTCAACCACCGTGTTCGCTCAAACCGAACACGGCCTGTTGGTCGGTGCTGGTGCCGGGTTTCCTATACAGGATGGCGCAGTGTATATGACAACTCCTCATTATGGATATAATAATGATGTGAATGTGAATGGAATGCTTGGTTATCGATTCCGTTTCTTGGCAAATCAGAGGTATTTTATCGACTTGGATGCGAGTATCGGTTTCCAATGGATGCAAGTTTACAAATACAAAGCACTTCTTCTTGGAGATATTGATAAAATACCGGAAGGAGACTATGTCATCCCACCCGGAGAAAGTTTTACTGATTTCATCATGCCGATCTCCATTGCCGCCAGTTGGAACTATCGCCTCACCGACAAATTCCATTTCGGATTAGGCGTAACTCCGACATTATATGTACAACCACAAGCCGTATTCGACCTCTCCATAATGGCTAAAGTCGGCTACCGGTTGAGCAAACATTGCGAATTAGGACTGTCCTATCAATATGGCTGTTTGAACACACTGAAGCACTTCAACGACGGTCCGGCACTCGGACGCCGGGGGCATTTGTCCGATTTGATGTTATCGGTGTACATTCCGTTTGTTATCAAATAAAAGACAACAATAATCCACCCTTTTTCCCACGTCAGCAGAAAAAAGCCCTCCTTTCCGTTTCGTCTTTTTGAAACGGGAAAGGGCTTTTTCTCCGACACTCACCAAAAACGTTTGCCTGTTTGTCTCCGGATCGTCCGGGAAAACCACTGCATGAGCCTACAACGCATGCTCATGCAACTGGAATTGTATGCCGAGGACAGTGAGATCAAAGACCTAATCGAATATCCGAATATATTTTTCCAATACATAAATCCGCCCCCGTTTACTGCCTGTCATTTCTTTCAACATCTCCAAACGTTCCAGCTCTTTAATCAACTTATAGGAGGAAACCGTACCAAGGCCTGTTATCTCGGAAACTCCTGTTGCATCGATCATCGGATGTTTGTATAGTTCTGTTATGACTTTCAAAGCATTAGCCGATCTGCTACCCAGGGCTTTAATACATTCTTCATATTCCTTTTGCAAAGACAAAATCTTTTGAAATGTTTCAACTCCCTTTTCAGCTGTATCGATTATTCCATGAAGGAAAAATTTAAACCAAGTTTCGATATCATTCTCAAGCCGGACTTTCATCATGTTGGAATAATATGTATTTCTATGTTTTTCCAAATAATCAGACAAATACAATATAGGTCGTTTCAAAATACCTTTACTGACCAAATACAACGTAATCAACAACCGGCCAGTTCGTCCATTGCCGTCCAAAAAGGGATGAATAGTCTCGAATTGATAATGTATCAATGCTATTTTCAATAATTCAGGGAAAAAGATCTGCTCATTATGAACAAACTTTTCAATATCTTCCATCAGTTCCGGGATCGAAGTGCAGACCGGAGGTACGAATATGGCATCATTAATAGACAAACCTCCTATCCAGTTCTGACTTTTCCTAAACTCTCCTGGCTGTTTGTGCTCTCCACGTACCCCCGATAATAAAACCTTGTGGACATTTCTGATTAATCTGCTTGAAAACGGCAAATCTTCCAGCATCTTGATTGCCTCGTTCATCGCGTTAATATAATTATGCACTTCCATCCAGTCATCCCGTTTGTCTAACGGAACATCTTCTTTTGATAAAAGCGCCTCTTCCATATTGGTTTGTGTACCTTCTATTTTAGAAGATTGTGTGGCTTCTTTCATAATATGCATACTGATGAACAAATCAAGATTAGGAATATGTTCTGAGTACATATCCAACCGCCCCAACATCCTGTCCGCTTTGCTTTACAAAGTGATTATCTCCATATTATCAATCACCCAGCTATGGTTAATCGAGTTTGGCTGGAAACTTTTATAATATCCTTGATTTATGTACAGACCTGATTTAAATTCTTTCATATCGATTACAATATTAAAATTAGGACTCTTATCACTGAGTTATACCATTCCCTTATTTCATTTTTCAGCCAAAAAGTGAAATAAGGAAATCGCTATTTCATTTTATAACGGTAAAAGTGAAATAACAACCTTAATAACCTCGTGTACAAATATACCACTTTCAATTAATCCTTTTTTATATATCCCTAAAATTTCCACTATACAAAAAATTACAGGAGACAGTGGATTCGAAACAAAAACTATAAATCCACACCTCTCTATCAACAAGATACGAATCCTGTCCGCAGATGTCAGTTTGTTGTCATCCGAATGTCAGCAAATTTTCAGATTTCAGACTGTCATTCAGCGGATTCTTTTAATATATTTCTAATCTCTTCCACACAATTTATAGCGTATCAGGGCGTTGGTATTAAACGTAAATGCTTACCTTTGCGGCCAACTGTCCGTGTGAGGATACAGAATTAAGACAATTAATTATTACACTTTATACAAAGTATGGGAAAGTATAAATTGATCAACAACGCGTTGGGCTGGATCGTTTTTGCGATCGCTTCGACCGTCTATTTGATGACTATGGAACCCACTGCCAGTTTCTGGGATTGCGGTGAGTTCATTTCTTCGGCTTACAAGCTGGAAGTAGGGCATCCGCCCGGAGCACCGTTCTTTATGTTGACGGCCAACCTGTTTACACAACTTGCATCCGACCCGTCTACAGTGGCAAAGATGGTGAACACGATGTCCGCCCTCTTTAGCGGGCTGACGATCCTGTTCCTTTTCTGGAGCATCACTCACCTTGCCCGCAAGATCATGGTGAAAGACGGAGAAGAAGCATCTTTAGGCCAGATGATTACCATCATGGGTAGCGGTCTGGTCGGAGCACTGGCGTATACATTCAGCGATACGTTCTGGTTCAGTGCCGTGGAAGGGGAAGTTTATGCCTATTCATCACTCTTTACAGCGGTTGTTTTCTGGCTGATACTGAAGTGGGAAGCTGTTGCCGACAAACCGCATGCAGACCGCTGGATCGTACTGATCGCTTACCTGATGGGGTTGAGTATCGGCGTCCACTTGCTGAACTTGTTGTGTATTCCGGCTATCGTGCTGGTATATTACTATAAGAAATTCCCGAACCCGACGATGAAGGGTACGTTGGTTGCCCTGCTCGTTTCCTTCGCCATCGTTGCGCTGATGATGTACGGCGTCGTACAGGGGCTGGTCGAGGTTTGCGGCTATTTCGAACTGTTGTTTGTCAATGTCTTAGGCATGCCTTACAATTCCGGAGTATTTGCTTATGTGATCATTGTGGCAGGCGTATTGATCTGGTCTATCTGGGAAACCATGCGCGACGAGATCCATCCGACACGCATGAAGATTGCTTTCATCCTGTCGATCGTATTGATCGGTATTCCGTTTATCGGTAGCGGCTACGTTTTGGCGGTAATCCTGACTGCTGCATTGAGCCTTTATCTGTTCAAGAGCAAGAAGGTGGATATCAAGACGCTGAATACGATCCTGGTCTGCCTGATGGTAGTCGTTGTGGGCTATTCTTCGTATGCACTGACGCTGATCCGTGCAACAGCCGACACGCCTATGAACCAGAACGCGCCGAGCGATATCTTTACGTTGCGTACCTACCTGGCACGTGAACAGTATGGCAAAACCCCGCTCCTTTACGGACAGACCTACGTTTCGGAAGTACAGCGCGAAAACCAGGGAGGAAGTTGCGTGCCCGTCACGACCGAAGGCGAACCGACCTGGAGCCGCGTGATCAAGAAGGACAAAAACGAGAAAGACCGTTATTATGTGTCCCGCACGGATCAGGAATACAAATATGTCGACGAACTGAACATGTTGTTCCCGCGTATGTTCAGCTCCGACCCGCGCCATGTCCAGGCCTACAAGGATTGGGCGCAGGTAAAAGGCCAACCGGTGAAATATAACTATTGCGGAGAGATGAAGAGCGTAATGAAGCCGACATTCGCGGAAAACCTGAAGTTCTTCTTCTCCTACCAGCTGAATTTTATGTACTGGCGCTACTTCATGTGGAACTTCTCCGGCCGTCAGAATGACATCCAGGGAAATGGCGAGGTGCTGAACGGCAACTGGATTACCGGTATTCCGTTTATCGACGAAGTGCTGGTCGGTCCGCAGGAAGATATGCCGTTCGATATTATCAATAATAAAGGGCACAATGTCTATTATATGCTGCCGTTGCTGTTAGGTATTTTAGGTTTGCTGTTCCAGGCTTATTCGGGACAGAAAGGGATCCAGAGTTTCTGGGTGACCTTCTTCCTGTTCTTCATGACCGGCCTGGCTATCGTGCTGTACCTGAACCAGACGCCGTACCAGCCGCGTGAACGAGACTATGCGTATGCCGGATCGTTCTATGCGTTCTGTATCTGGATCGGGTTCGGTGTCGCGGCACTGGCAAAGGGATTGGAGCGATACGGCAAACTGAATCCGGTTATCGCCGGATCGGTGGCAACCGTGCTCTGCCTGTTCATACCGATCCAGATGGCCGGACAAAACTGGGACGACCACGACCGTTCAGGCCGCTATGTCTGCCGCGATTTCGGTTCCAACTATCTGGAATCCTGCGAGCCGAATGCCATCATCTTCACCAACGGCGACAACGACACATTCCCCTTGTGGTATGCCCAGGAGGTAGAAGGTGTCCGTACCGATGTCCGCGTATGTAACACCAGCTACCTGCAGACTGACTGGTACATCGACCAGATGAAGAAACAGGCTTACGAGTCCGCTCCGCTGCCTATCACCTGGACACGCGACCAATATATACAAGGAACCCGCGATGCTGCTTATGTATTCCCGCTGACAAAAGATTCGATCGACCTGAACACGGCCTTGAACTTTGTCCGCAGCGACGATCCGAAGTTCAAGAAGATTCCGGGTATCAACCAGGAACTCGATTATATCCCCGCCGACAAGCTGTACTACAAAGTCGACTCGGTCGCCGGAGCCAAGATCTTAGGCGGCAAGACAGACGGCATGGTAGACAAGATGATGATCAACCTTGCCGGAAAGAATGCGCTGGGCAAACAGGAACTGACGATCCTCGACATGTTGCAGACGAACAACTTCGAACGTCCGATGTACTACGCGATCACGGTCAGCCCGGACCAGTTCGTCAATCTGGACGGTTACTTCGAACAGACCGGTCTGGCTTATCAGGTCGTTCCGAAAAATGCCAACAAGTCGGTCAACACCGACAAGATGTATGACAACGTGATGAACAAATTCAAATGGGGTGGCGTGGATAAACCGGGCGTTTACATCGACGAAAATGTAATGCGCATGTGTAAGAGCTACCGCTTGCTGCTGTTCAACAAGCTGGCAGAGGCATTGGTGAAAGAAGGCAAGAACGACAAGGCTCTGGAAGTATTGGACAAATGTATGCAGGTGTTGCCGCCGGAAAATGTTCCGCTCGACTACACGGCTCTTTCAACCGGTGAGCTTTATTACGTGCTGGGCCAGAAAGAGAAAGCGGCGGAAATATTTACAGGCATTGCCGATAACATGATGCGTAACATTAACTGGTACTTCCGCTTGAACCCGATGCAGTTGGCTTCCGTAGAAACAGAATTGTTACAGGATATGCAGGTTTTGAATCAAGTATTGTTAATCAACAAACATTACAACCCCGAATTCAATAAGAAATACCAGGAAGAGTTTGACAACTACCGTATGGCTTACGAATCGGCAGGACGCAGAGAATAGATATGTTTATAGAACAACCGCCCTGGTTTTACAGGGTCCTGTTTCCAGGGGTAATCTGGCGGATTCCGGCAAAGAAGAAGTGTGTATATCTCACCTTCGACGATGGCCCGATCCCTGAGGTTACCCCTTGGGTATTGGATATATTAGACAAATATGGCGTAAAGGCTACCTTCTTCTGTGTCGGTGACAATGTCCGCAAGCATCCGGACATCTACCGGATGGTACTGGACCGGGGACATCGTGTGGGCAACCATACTTTCAACCATATCCAGGGCATCCGCTTCTGGACCAAGAACTATCTGGCGAATGTGGAAAAGGCTGCCGAATATATCAAAAGCAACCTGTTCCGTCCGCCTCACGGACACATGCGTTTTCCGCAGGTAGTATGGCTCAGGAGGCATTACCGGATCATCATGTGGGACGTGGTGACGCGCGATTATAGTCCGCACATGACACCGAACGGCGTCTTCAACGTGGTGAAGAATTACACCCGCAACGGTTCCGTAATCGTCTTTCACGACTCGCTGAAAGCAGAAAGCAACATGCGCGAAGCGATGCCCCGGGCCATCGAATGGCTACAGGCACAAGGGTATGAGTTCAAGGTCTTTGAGTGAATGCAAATTTCGTCTACATATATAAAAGAGAAAGCAAAAGAGATCGGCTTCGATGCCTGCGGGATCGCACAAGTGGCAACCGCAGACAGTGAAGCCTTTTTTTTTGACAAGTGGCTGAAGGAGGGCAACCATGCCGAGATGGCATATATGGAGAACCACCGGGAAATACGGCTTAATCCCACTGGGTTGGTGGAAGGAGCCAAGACAGTCATATCCGTGGCGTTGAATTATTATCCGGAGCAGAAACTTCCGCCCGAAGCGCCTCATATCGCCTATTATGCATACGGAAAAGATTACCATTTCGTCATAAAAGAGATGCTGAATGACTTGTGGGTCGCACTGCTGCCGCACACGGGAACGGGACAGGCAGACACAGGAACCGCCCGCTTTTTCACCGACTCCGCTCCTATCCTCGAACGCTATTGGGCTTGGAAAGCCGGACTGGGCTGGATCGGGAAGAACACGAACCTGATTATTCCCGGTAAAGGTTCTTTCTTCTTCTTGGGAGAAATTGTCACCACCCTCGAAGCGGATCATTACGACACACCGCAGAAGAACCGTTGCGGCAGTTGTACCCGTTGCCTGGATACCTGCCCGACAGGAGCACTGGAAGGCCCCCGCCATCTGAACGCCCGCAAATGCCTCTCCTATCTCACCATCGAGAACCGCGGAGAAATCCCCGTCGAACAGGCCGCCCGCCTCGGTAACCGCCTCTACGGCTGCGACACCTGCCAAGAGGTCTGCCCCTGGAACCGTTTCGCCCGCCCGACCCGGATAGAGGCATTCCGTCCGTCCAAAGAATTACTCCAGATAAGCCGGAAGGAAATCGACAGCATGACAGAAGAAGATTATCGTCGCATCTTTGCCAAATCAGCTGTAAAACGAGCCAAATATGAAGGTTTAATGCGTACACGAGATGCATGGCGAAAGTGATTTTATAGAAGAAAATTTCAAGCATGTTATAGATATTAAGTATATTTGTAGCAAAACATTACAAGATGGCAACAATAGCATTACAGAGAAAAAGGAAGAATATCGATCTGCCGGTAGAAACTTTGCAAAAACTTTCTATCGTAGCAGCCGAACAGGGCAAGAGCTTAAAATCATATATCGAAAGTATTTTAATAAAAAAGGCCGAAACTTTGAACATACAAACCACAGCTAATCCAAGTCCGAGTAACGATACTTGGTTTGACGACCCCGACAACATGGCATCAGTCATGCGCGGCATTGAAGACATTAAGCACGGCCGATCTAAAACTTATACCGCAGAAGAAATCAAAAAACTGTTGGATATATGAGTTATAAACTTATACTGGCCGAAGAAGCCGAACGGGACCTTTTATTGTGGAAAAAATCCGGACAGAAAAAAGACCTTTTGAAAATCCTGTCTTTGTTTAAAAAACTCGAAGAACACCCAACTACAGGAACGGGGCAAGTAGAACAACTGAAGGGAAATTTATCTGGTTATTGGAGCAGACGCATCAATAAACACTTCCGTACCATCTATGCCATCCATGAAGATATAGTGACAGTTGAAGTCATTTCTGCCAGAAAACATTACGATAATAAATAATCAATAAAAACAAACCTCATGAAAAGAACAATCTATCTATTGCTCCTGTCCTGTGTTTGGGTGCTGACAGCATTTGCAAACCCAAGTGAATTACAAAAGAAATTAGAAGGACTGAAAGGTATCAGCGGCATCGAGAAGCTGGAATCGGATCATTATGCCGAGAAATATCTCGTACGCATCACCCAGCCTGTCGACCATCGTGACCCGGCAGCCGGAACATTTACGCAACGCGTAATCGTCTCTCATGTCGGTTTTGACCGACCGACCATATTGGTCACGGAAGGATATGGTGCGGCGTATGCCTTGAACCCGCGCTATCAGGAAGAGCTGTCTAAGCTGCTCGATGCCAATATGGTATTCGTGGAATA
>ERZ834769.3387-NODE-3387-length-10402-cov-2.980767_pt1 | contig 10402 bp, 9 predicted proteins | sample MGYA00519690_ERZ834769 | MGnify/ENA primary metagenome ERZ834769 (study PRJEB31850, sample SAMEA3708760) | human gut metagenome | biome: human gut; feature: human-associated habitat; material: faeces | place: China | collected 2014 ... | reverse complement strand
ATCCCGATAGTTTATGGAGAAACGCTTCCGGTTCCTTTATCCATTGGAAAACAGAGGCGGATGCAATCAGGTCGAACTTGCCGGGGAAGGATAGCGTTTCGGCATCCCCGGCTATGAAGCGGGGAGGGGAGCCGGGGAAGAGCCGGTCTGTCTTTTCCCGGCAGTCCTCGCAAAGATCATTCAATATCCATTCGTCAATGCGGCATTGTTGTTTCAGCGCCCCGGTGAATCCGCCCGTGCCGCAACCGATTTCCAGCATCCGTCCGTAGCGGGCATCCGCCTGATGAGGGAGGAGGGAAGCGAGCTTCCGGCTGATACGGTGTTGGGCATCGGCATGGTTGTCGTAGCTGGACAAGGCGCGTGTAAAGCGGATCTGTATGCGTTTAGCTTCTATTGCTTCCATATTTCATTCCATTGTTTCCATAAATAAAAAGGATAATGGGGAGCCTCTATCTCGGTTACCGGACAACGGTCTTGCCAGAAGGCATGCAGGTTAGCGGCAGGGAAGATCCGGTCATCGGAGGAGATAAGGATATGTGTCCATCTGTTAAACAAGGGGGAAGCGGATGATGCTTTCTTTATTTCGGTGTACAGGTACTCCAATTCTTCCCGGATGTCGGCGAGCGGGCGGGGCGGTATCTGTTCGTAGGCTTGCAGGAGGTCCCGTTTGCCGCACATCCTCCGGTTGAAACGGTGCATGCCTTCCCCGGTTATGTTATCCAATGTCCCCCGGAAGATCGTTTCCGGTATGCCCCACCGGTCATGGATGGGGCAGGGAGTCCCATTGACGGCAACAGCCTCGGTGAAGGATATTTGCCTTTTACCAAACACGACCGATGCAACCCATACTCCTAACGACCAGGCTACCAGGCGGATTTCCCGGTAGCCGGAAAGGGCTTCTCCTTCAAATTCCATCCCCCGGTAGTCATGGCAAATCCAGAGATCCGTATCCGGTTCCGTTTCCAGATGCCGGAATACTTCAGGAGATGCCGCCCAGCCTGAAAAGACAAGAAGGAGCTTGCTGTTGCCTGCTTTTATTTGTTTATGTATGTTCATTTGCCAATATTCATTATCAATTCTTTAATTTCCTCTTCGGTTATGTCGGCTGTTAATGAGAAACGTATTCGTGCCGTTCCTTTGGGAACCGTGGGAGGGCGGACGGGGAGGCAGTAGAAGCCTTTCCGTTGCAGGCAGAGGCTTGTCCGGATGCAGTCCTCGTTTTCTCCAATAATGAAAGGGATGATGTGGCTTGCCGATATTTCTCCCCCTTTCCCTTTCAAGGCTTCCGAAAGCAGGTGGCTGGTAACGGACAGGCGGAGCCGTTCGTCGGTAAAGCCGGGAAGTTTCTCAAACAGGAACTTCGTCCAGGCGATTTGGGCAGGCGGGAGTGCCGTACTGAATATCAGAGGCCGCATTGTGTTGACCAGGTATTCCCGGACCGTCCGGCTGCACAACAGGTAGGCTCCCATCGACCCCAAAGCCTTTCCGAAAGTACCGACCAAGAGATCTATATCACGGATGCAATCCTGCTCTTCGGCGATCCCCAACCCGTTTTTTCCCCTTACACCGATGGCATGTGCTTCATCCACATAAAGCCATGTATTCGGATAGCTCTTCTTTAAGGACACCAGGCGGCGGAGGTCGGCGACATCTCCATCCATGCTGAAAATACTTTCCGTAACGATAAAAACCTGCTCATATTCATGTGCGTATTTAGCCAAAAGCTGTTCCAGATGTCCATTATCGTTATGGCGGTAGCGTTGGTAAGGTGTGCCGCTCAACAGGATGCCGTCGATGATACTCGCATGTACCAGTTTGTCCGCCAGGATCAATGACTGTTTATCCGTCAAGGCGGGAAGTATTCCGGTATTGGCATGGTAACCGCTATTGAACAGCAGGGCGGCTTCGCGTCCGAAGCGACCGGCCATCAATTCTTCCAGTTCGGAATAGACCGGGAAATTCCCTGTCAGTAACCGGGAAGAGGAGGAGGAGAGCGGTAGGTCGTTTTCCTGCAACTGTCCGATAAACTCGTTCCGCAAGTCTTGCCGGGACGAGAGTCCGAGATAGTCGTTGGAAGATAGGTTGAGCATTGTCTGCCCCTCTTTTTCGATCCATTTGCCGCGATGGACGACATCGGGAAGACTGCGCAGGTTACCGGAAGCCTTCAGTTTCTCCAATATATTGTTATAATCTTTCATCTTATTTTGATTCTAATATAGTCAGCAACCCTTTTGTCAGCCTCGACAATTCCTCTTTCGTGATGATAAAGGGAGGCATCAGGTAAACCAGTTTTCCGAACGGACGTACCCAGATGCCCTCTTCGACGAAACGTTTTTGCAAGACGGCCATATTCACAGGCTCTTTCATCTCGATCACGCCGATGGCTCCCAATACACGCACCTCTTGTACGCCGGGTAAGGATATTGCCGGAGTTAATTCTTCCCGGAGTTGTGCCTCTATGCTCTTTACCTTTTCCTGCCATCCGCTTTCCAGCAGGAGAGAGACCGATGCCGATGCGATCGCACAGGCCAACGGGTTCCCCATGAATGTAGGCCCGTGCATGAAACAACCAGCCTTGCCATTGCAAATCATGTCGGCTACGGGTGTGCTGGTGATGGTTGCCGACAGTGTCATGTAACCTCCCGTCAATGCCTTGCCGATGCACATGATGTCCGGTTCTACCCCGGCCCATTCCCAGGCGAAAAGGCGTCCGGTACGTCCGAATCCTGTAGCGATTTCATCAAAGATCAGTAATACCTGATGCCGGTCGCACAATTCGCGTGCGGCTATCAGGAATGCGGGAGAATAGAAATACATGCCGCCTGCTCCCTGAACGACAGGCTCAAGGATCAAGGCGGCGATCTCTCCTGCATGCTTCTCTAACAAGTCTTTTAAAGGTTCGATCGCCTTTTCGTCCCATTCCTCCCCGAATTTGACGGAAGGCTGGGGTATGAAATACTGTACGGGCAGGCTTCCGGCAAAGATCCCATGCATGCCGGTAACCGGATCGCAGACAGACATCGCGTGCCAGGTATCACCGTGATAACCGCTGCGGATGGTCGCGAAAGCGTGTTTCTCCTGTTTTCCTTGCGATTGCCAATATTGGATGGCCATCTTCATGGCGACTTCCACCGCAACGGAACCACTGTCGGCAAAAAATATCTTTTCCATGGAGGGAGGTAGCAGCGGGAGCAACTTGGCTGCCAGTTCTACTGCCGGTTCGTGGGTAAAGCCTCCGAACATGATGTGGCTCATCTTATCCAACTGTGCCTTGGCCGCTGCATTCAACACCGGATGATTGTAGCCATGCACGGCAGCCCACCACGAGGACATGCCGTCGATCAGTTGGCGACCGTCTTTCAGGGTGATCGTAACCCCTTCCGCATGTTCGACCGGATAGACCGGAAGCGGATCGATTGTCGATGTGTACGGGTGCCAGACGTGCTCCCGGTCAAAATGGAGTAATTCTTCTGTCGTCATCTTTCCCAATCTGTATTTTCGGTTAATGAATATCCTTCGGAGGCGAAAAGGATTTTGTCTTCTTCCACCCGGCTCCCGATAGTTGTCAGCAGGTCGCCGATGATCGCCGAATTGATACCTATGTAAAGGGCTTTGCGCTGTACCTTTTCACTCAGCCCAGCCCGTCCGCCTGAGAAACGCAGGTAAGCATTCGGGTTGATGAAGCGGAACAGGGCGATCGTGGTCAGGAACTCTTCGTCCGTCAGGGGATGTGCCTTTTCCAACGGTGTGCCGGGTATAGGTTGCAGGAGGTTCAACGGAATAGAGAGAATCCCTTCCTTTTGAAGCAATAAAGCCATCTCGATGCGCTGCTCAACCGTTTCGCCCATCCCGATTATCCCGCCTGAACAGATACGGAAACCTATTTTCCGTGCCGTCCGGATCGTTTCGAGTTTCTGTTCCGTCGTATGGGTCGTACAAAGGGTACGGAAATAGGAGGGAGCTGTTTCTATATTGCAATGGTAATTTTCCGTTCCGCTGTCGTAAAGGGCTTGAAGCTGCTCAGGGCTTAGAAGTCCCATCGAGGCACAGCACTTGATGTTGCAGGCTTGCTTGATGCGACGTACGGTTTCCGTAATCTTCACCATATCTTTGTCCGAAACCTTCTTCCCGCTGGTGACGAGTGCAAAACGGCTGATCCCTTGCTTATGGTTGTGCGTAGCGTGACGGATACATTCTTCTGCCGGCAGCAGGGGGTAAAGCGTCACGTTTGTTTTATAATGTCCGGACTGTGCACACCATTTACAGTCTTCGCTGCAATTTCCGCTTTTGGCATTGATGATGGAACAAGTGTCGAACTTGTCCCCCATGAAATGGCGGGTGATCTGATGGGCTGCTTCGTACAGGTCTTCTTTATCCGGGGCGGCAGCCAGTTCTCTTGCTTGTTCTTCGTTGATCATGCCACCGGAAAGAACGTGTTGTTTGAGTGTTTCAATCATGTAATTTCGTATTTGTATAAACGAAAATCGCGGAAGGCCTTCAGTTTATAACTGAGACCTTCCGCGATTTCGGAAATGTTATCTTTTACTGTATGTGCGTACGATGCCGCAGGCTGGCTTACAGTCTGGACAGGACATACGGTTTGCAGGAACAGGAGGGACAGAATACTTCCCGAACTGTCAGGACAGCATGTATTTCCCTCTTCTTCGGCTTCCCCTTCACCTGTCTTGTCAAAAGTGAGCACGGATGTATGGATGGAACCGTTTTTGGCCTGAAACCGTTCGGATACATTGGCCGACAATTGCCCGATCGTAACAGCACGTTGTATACTGATGAAAGCAGCATACCTCTTCCGGCTCCACCTTCTGAAGCGGAGAGCGACAGGTTTATATGTATACTGCTTCCTCATGAGTCAAATATGGGCTTCTTGTTATTTTGCTACTTTTTCCAGTTTCTTCATGATAGAGAACATGAACAGGGCGGCGACAAGGCAACATACGATCAGTACGCCCCATACCATCCATAACTGCATATTTCCCCAGATATTACCGATAACACCTACCAGCTTGTTGCCTAAGGCAGTGGCAACGAACCAGCCACCCATCATCAAACCTTTGTATTTAGGAGGTGCAACCTTCGACACGAATGAAATACCCATCGGAGAAAGCAGCAATTCTGCAAATGTCAATACCAGATAAGTAGAGATCAACCAGTTCGGTGAAACAAGTTGGCTGCTTTCGATGCCGTTTGCTGCAACTTCGTCCGGTGTCGGCAATCCCATCGAACCGATTGCTAAGATCGTGAAGCCGATGGCTGCGATCAACATTCCCAATCCGATCTTACGAGGGGCGGAAGGTTCTTTGCCTTTCTTTGCCAATGAGCCGAATATAACCAAAGATACCGGAGTCAATGCGACAACGAAGAACGGGTTGAACTGCTGGAAGATCTGCGGCAGGATTGTGATAGACGGGTCCAAAGTCGTATAGTTGATGCCAAGCAATGCCAAAGCACCGATAAATACGGCTGTTGAGATTGTCTTTGCCTTGCTTGTTACAGACTGGAAGATCGAGAATCCGGAATAAACCATGACAATCAGCAATGTCAGGTTGATGATGCTGAATCCTAAACGATCCAAGCCGGATACGGAGTTAGCCGTATAGTCGCGGGCAAAGAATGTCATTGTCAGACCGTTCTGATGGAAAGCCATCCAGAAGAAAATAACAACGGCGAATACCAGACACAAGGCGATGATACGCTGTTTGGTTTCTGCCGGAGACAGTTCTTCAACCTGTTGCTGAGTCGTAGAGGTTGCGGCAGCAGCTTGTGCCTGCTTGGTATTCACGTCTGCATGTTTGAATGTAGAACGGAAACCGTAATAAATGGCAATAGAGAGGATTAAAGATATACATGCGACACCGAAGCCATAATTATAGGCTTCCGATAATTTATCGATATAAGTTGTAGAGAAAGCTGCCAGGTCACCACTGAAGTTTTGTGCCACTTTCAGTGATTCAAGCATTTCTGTCCCTTTTTCCGTAATTGTGCCGTTCAGGAACTGGTGAGCCAGTGAAGGTATTTGTCCTTCGTAAGTCAGGTTTGACTTGGCCAGCATCCAGTTTGTCATTTCCGTAGCCATTGTCGGCGCGTATAATGCACCGATATTGATAGCCATGTAGAAAATACTGAAAGCAGAGTCACGTTTGTTTCTGTATTGAGGTGCATCGTAAAGGTTACCGACCATTACCTGCAGATTCCCTTTAAATAAACCTGTTCCTAAAGCAATCATGGTTAATGCCCCGAACATCATCCATTTAGCGGAATCATTACCTGCGGGAATCGACAACAGCAAGTATCCTAAAAACATGATAAAGATACCGCTTGTTACCATCTTTCCGTATCCGAACTTATCGGCAAGCCAACCACCTATCAGCGGAGTGAAATAGACTCCTGCCAGAAAGGTTGAGAAGATATCCGAGGTCTCGGATGCGGTAAAACCAAATTTTGCTTGTAAAAATAGTGTAAAGATTGCGAGCATGGTATAATAACCGAAACGCTCGCCGGTATTCGCTAAGGCTAACGCGTATAAACCTTTAGGTTGTCCTTCAAACATAGAATTAAAATTGTTAGATGATTATTGAATGATTTGTTTTATTGCACCTGTTTCCGGGTAGAAATAAACTTTTACCGGAGCTTTTTTGTCTTCAAACATAACGGGGGCGAGTCCTTCCCGTGTACCGAACTGGGTAATTTGTGCTTCGCCTTTATAAAGTGTTTTTTTGTTCATGCTGATTTCGATGCTGGCTTTACCCGGTACATTATATATAATGCCCTTTAGTGATTTTTCTTTCTTTTCAGCCTCTTTCGGATCTAAAACAGGAGCGCGGTCGATGGCCTTTAAGTTCATATATACAGGTGCTCCGCCCAAATCATCGGCATCCACGATACCGAGCTGGGGCGAGAAGCGGAATAATACTTCTTTATCGAGGTTGTCGAAAGGTACAATCGTCACTTCGTAGTCACTGACCTCCTTTGTTCGGATGCCTGTGAACAAGTTGGTTAACGCTTTTTCCTGCTCTTCCAATTGCTGGATGACCAGCTTCATCGCTTCGCCGTCGGGCGGGAGGTTATCGGCGTCTCCCGTAAGGATGTTCATACGGCTTTCGCGAATACGGTAAATTTGTTTGGCTGCCACTTCTGCCTGCTTGGCTGTAGATCCCGCCATAAGCAACTCTTCTGAAAAAACAGAAGCGTCGGTTACTTTTACCGGAGCCTGGTTTTTCTTTCTTGCTGCTTCCAGTACGGATTCTTCGGGAGTGTATTCGGCGTTGATGGAACATAGCAGTCCGTCTTCTGTCAAATATGCGTATGGAGCGACTGTACCGGCTTTGAATTCAACGATAAAAGTGTTGTCCGCATCGGGCACGCCTTTGTTGATCAAGCCGATCTTTCCTAATTCGTAATAGACCTTATCTTCTGTGATAGCGTCTTTTACACCTAAATATTTTTCTGCGTATTTATAATAGGGACCTGCTTTGCAGGTTACTTTCGTGACTTCTGCATCTACAACCAGAGATGTTTTAGGAAGTGAATAAGTTATGCCGAAATTATTTGCCTTAACGGCATTTTTCTTTACAACTTTTGTCTGAGCCATAATGGGTAAACTAAGGAGCAGACTGGCTATAATGATTAAATTCTTCATATTCTAATCTAAGTTTAATCTCTAATAAATGATTGCACAAAACTATGAAATATTTTGTTAGTAACCAACCGGAAAAGCCTCTTTTCCTCTTTTAGATTAGAGAAGATGTAAAGAACGGTCCCAAGGCGGCGGAAAAGGAGATCGAGATATTTGGCCTGGTTAAATCACCGCCCGGGACTGTTCTTATACATTACATGTAAAGGGAATTACACGTAACTTGTTATTTTATGGCAAATTCACCAGTTAAATAGCCGAGTTCATGAGTGAATGACAATGTATAATCGCCATTTTCTGCATTCAGGATAACGGACTTGCTTTGCGGAGCAGATGCGGAAATGCATTCTTCGTAAACTACTTTTCCAGTTTTGTTGTCTGTAACTTTTACAGTCAGATCAGCAAGCGGATTCACAAAGTTAACTGTTAATACCTTTCCTTCGATGGAGGCTGTAGGAGGTGCGGGAACTACGGAACGTATGTCTTGTATACTCCATTCTCCTTTTGTAGGAATAGTATCACAAAATGCAAATTGTGTACAGAAGATACCACACACAATTAAAACCAAAGTTGAAATTAGATGCTTCATAATATTAAATAAGATTTGTTTTACTAAAAGTCAAAATTGAGATTTTGGACAAAGGTAAATTTCTCGTCATTATGAAGCATATATTTTTGTTGACAAAAATGTGACAAGTTCTAACTTCTTATAAATCAGATATAAACTTATCGAATTTTTCTGTATTTTGAGGCTCTCCTGTGAATTTTCTATACAGCCTTCTACGGCATTGGGAGACACCTGAACTTGTTATATGCATAATAAAAGCGATTTTTTTTATAGATAGTTGCATTTTTACAAGATAGCATATGTGTATTTCTTCTATCGATATTTGTGGATAAAGCTTTATGAGCCGATTTGTGAAATCTGGATATGTCGCATCAATCAGCTGGTGTAATTCTTCCCATTCACTGGAACTTAGTTGGATTTCATCTTCCCTATGAATCTTGATATATATGGATGAGTTGTGAAAATCTTTTTCTAATAAACGAATTGTTCCTTGCTTTTCAAAAATCTGCCTGTTTTCCATTTCAAGCATTAATTTTCTTGCTTCATATAGTTGTCTTTCAACTTCACTCATTTTTTTCTGTTTGGAATGGAGCATTTCTGTTAATTGTGAAATTTGTTTCTTATTATCTTCGATGTATTGTTGGCTACGTTTGTATTGTTCTTTTTGTAAATCAACTAAACGTTTCTTTTTTTGTTGTTCTTTTTTGATAAAAAAGAAGCTAATCCCCAATATGATAGAAAATAAAATAATGATTTGATATATAAGAACCATCCTTTGGGTTGCTTTTTTTTCAAATTTATTCTTTTCTTTAGCTATATGTTGGTAATTGAACATGCTTTGAGTTAATCTTATATTTTCAAAATGGGAGTGACTTGTAATTGAGTCTCGTAGCTCTTCGTATTTTTTTGTATACTCAACGTATTTAAGAAGTTCTTGTTCTTTGAGTGCGATTTGGGCCAGACGTTGAAAACTTCCTGCTTTTGTGTATATATAAGAACTGTTGGAACTAAGGGTTAGATAATATTTAGCAGAATCAATGTTATTTAAGGAGTAAAAAAGCTTGCCTTTAGATAAATTTATAGGATCTATAGTCTTGTCTATTGCGAATTTGAGTGCTTCATTTATATATTTATCAGCTTCTGCATAATTGCTTTTTTCAAAATAAGCATTACCGAGATCTATAAATATAGACGATATAATGTATGGAGTTGCAAACTTTGTTGCTTGTTTATAATATATTATTGCACTATCTAATTGATGAGTCTGAGAGAATATACGTGCAATATTTCTTAGAGCAAAAGCCGTTTTTACAGAATCTGGCTCTAACTCCAAATATGACAAGACTTTTTTATACATAGGTAATGCCATATCATTGATATCCTGATATGCATATAAAGTACCTAAATTGTTGTAAATTTTAATCAGGAGAGTATAATCTTTTGAATCTTCGCCAATCTCCAAAGCCTTTAGATAATATTCTTGTGCCTGTAGAGCGTCTTGCAAATCTGAGTTTACACGTCCTAAGTAGTAGTAGGCTAACATGGAACGCTGTTTATCTTGGTTTTTCTCAAAATACGTCGCCGCGATTTTAATTAAAGAGTCCGAAGTATGTGTGATATAATTCAGGTCTTGAGCCTGGGTTAGGAGCAGGCAGTAAGTTGCATGATCCTTTTCGGACAGTTGGTTGACGTTTTCTATTTTATTCAGGATACTTAAGGCGCTGTCCGGTCGTTCTTCTATGATTTTCTCAGCTTCGAGTAGCATTGGGGCCTGTACCTGATTACTGCAAGCACCCATGAACAGGAATAAAACAATGGCTACAAGCGATGTGATATGTAGTAAAAGCTTTTTCATTTCTATCTCCTTTAATTATGGATTCGAATATACTTGTTTTCGGGGAAAAAACGATTTATTTGCAATAAAATGTTTTAATCATTTTATTTATTTGCTTCGATTTATAAGAAAAAGGCCTATTTTTTTGTAAATACAGTAGCAGATTAGTGGATCATACAACAAAGAAGGTATGTCAAAATCCCGTTTTGTCATGGCGGACCTGATCTTTGAGTCCGCCATGACAGAATAGTGAATTTTGGCACAGCCCCTTTGTCGAGTTGAATAAATGGAGTGATTTTATTTTATTTGCTTGAATTATAAAATCGAAATTCACTTGAAATTTAGTTTC
>ERZ834769.3385-NODE-3385-length-10410-cov-3.105649_pt1 | contig 10410 bp, 9 predicted proteins | sample MGYA00519690_ERZ834769 | MGnify/ENA primary metagenome ERZ834769 (study PRJEB31850, sample SAMEA3708760) | human gut metagenome | biome: human gut; feature: human-associated habitat; material: faeces | place: China | collected 2014 ... | reverse complement strand
TTCCTGACGTGACGGTTAATTCCTTTATTTCCGCATTAAGCAAAAATCCGTCGGGCGCAGATATTTCCCTCAAAAAATATTTTCCGGGGTATAGCTCTCGGCTTTCCGCCGTTCCGTCCTCGCCGGTCACAAGCGTATCTGCCAATGCGCCTTTTGAAATTCTCAGCGTACCGTCAGCGGTATAAATATCCTCGGCGGCAGAAACTTCAAACTCTGCACCCGTTAAGCCCTTTTCGCTGTAAACAGGAACATATCTGTCCTCTGAAACCTCAACACCCGAAAACATTTCGCCTTTTTTTAATACGGATATTTTTCCCTTTTCCGGCTTATCAGAAAGCCTTATTACCACCTCCGGCGTATTGCCGTCAATGCTGAATGAGACAGGCGTTGTGTTTAAAACATAGCCGTTCGGCGGTACAACCTCGGTAAGCTCGTAATTGCCGTATGTAATTTCTCTTTGCAGGGTCAAAGATCCGTTCTCATCGGTGTAATATACTTCGCTTTCTTCACCCGTTTTGGTATTTTTAAGCTTAAATCCCGTAACGCCCTTTACGGTTTGTCCCGTTTCCGAATCTGCCTTTATAACCTTAAGCCTTGAGCTTTTTAATTTGTTTACGGCTCTTACCGTTATAAACTGCGTTTCGTCGCAAATAGTTATTGGGTACTCCGTCTGTCCTGAATAGGTGTACCCATCGGGGAATTTAACCTCTGACACAATATATCTGCCGTAGGGCAGCCCCATACTCAGTTTAGCTTTGCCGTCCCGATCCGTTGTGCCTATACGGTACATTCTGTTAGGATTGTCGGCGGATTTTACTATAAACTCGGCGTTTGCCAGTGGCACGCCGTTTTCATCGGTTTTTAAAACCGAAACCGTACCAACCGGCTCGCTTATCGCAGGCACTATAACCTGCGTTACCGTTTCGGGGTAGTCGCCCTTGCTCATTCCATCAACCGTTGAGATTTCGGGTCCGCGCTCGTTGCCGACGTGGGTTACAAAGTGCTTTCCGTTATATGCTCCGGCATAAATTGCGATATGCGCGACCGCACCGGTGGTTTTGTGCTTGAAAATAATTATAGAGCCTATGGGTATTTCCTCGCTCGGCGTAAAGCTGTTTGCGCTTTGAGTAAAGGCAATCCGCCTTGCGCCTCCGTTTGCCACCCAACCGTCAACCGCTGTATTATACGAAACCGGAGAACGCGGATTTTGCGGACAGGGTATTTTGGATATATCCATTCCCGCAATATTCGGCAGATAGTTGTAGTACACATACGAAACATACGAAGCGCAGCACAGTCCGCCGCTTTTAAATTTTGCAATATCCGGCGCTTTGCCGGTTTTGGTGCTTGCCGAAACGGTTTCAAGCCCCGAGGGAGAAGTACCGTAGCCAATGCCCGAGCGCACCGACGCGGGCGCATTTCCGCTGTATTTTTTAAATATACTGCCGTTCGCTTTCTGCACATCTGTCTTATACCCCGTGTAGGTCAGCGCGTCTAAATATATATTGTCAAGCATTTTGCTCGGAATATCTGCCGCGGGTGCGGCCGAAAGGGGCAATGCCGACACAAGCATTATTAAAGCAACCACGGCAACCAAAAGTTTATATATTCTATTTCTCAAAAATATCACCGTCCTATATAGTATTCATCGTAAACGCTGCCGGATATTTTAAGGGGCTTTGAGTTCTCTTTAGCCGTAACAGCCCCGGCGGGCGTCCACATATCCGATTTCACCGTTTGTATAACATAGCTCCCGTCGGGGTAGCTCAGCGGTATAAAGTGCTGTTTGCCGTAGCCGAAATTGTCCGGAAACTCAAAAAAGCCGTTTAAAGTGTTTTTTATAAGCGTTTTACACTTGTTCTGAACTTCCGCATACCCGAACTCCGGGAATAGCGCCGTTATATACTGCACATCGGTGTAGGAATTGTATAGTGCTATATTCCTGCCCGAAACAGCCGTGAATTTCGCCGCTATGTTTGCGTAAAATCCTCGGCCGGAGGATATTTTGTTATCCGCCCCGCGCATTGGATAGAGCGCGTCCGGGCTGCCGTCAATTCCTATGCCGTAGGTTCTTTTTTCAAAGCCCGTATCTGTATATACATATTCCCACCAGGTGGCATAGCCCTCGGTCTCTCCGGGCGGATACGCCTTATTAAACCCTTTGGGAGCTGCCGCCTCATACGAGGTGTCGGGTGTAGTTAAATATGTATACGGCACGGTATCGTAGCTTTTTCCGTCTGTAAATATATCCTTACCGTCAGATACAACCGTTAGGCGTGCTGATACCTCTCCGCCTATATCCTTCGGCACACGCCACTTGAAATAACAAAGGTTTTTATCCTTTTTGGGGACTATAACGCTTTTTTCTTCGCTGTATATAATCTCCGCGGGCGTTATTATTTCAAGCCTTGCCTTTAAATCCTTATCCGGCGCATAATCTCTGCCCGATGGGTTTACTATAAACCCGCTTGTTATAACATAGGTTTCCTCGCGGTACGGGGCGTTTGCCTCTATTAGCACCGCCTCAAGCGGCTTGTCCGTTTCGAGCTGTAAAAAGATATATACCGTTTCGGTACCGACCGTTCCCGACAGTCCCGAAGGGTATCTCGGAAAGCTGTGTCGGCTGCTCGGATAGAGCGACAAATCGCTCACCGTGCCGAGATATGTCTTATCAGCCGCAGGGCGTATGTTCGTGACCGTGTAGGCTGTGCCGTACTTAAACCTCTCGTAAAAATCCGATATGTTCTGCTTATACAGCTTGCCGTTAATATACATATCGAAGGTACACCAGCCGTCAAGCGTTACCTCCTGTTCTCCGTCAAGCACTCCGTTAACATCAAGGTAAAAGGATTTGGTTGTAAAGTCCGGGCAGACGGATATATTTTTTGTCACCGTTCCTTCAAGCAAATCGTAGCCCGACGCCGCACCGGTATAATCAAGGTGGGCTTTAGGCTTAATGTCGGTAATTTTGTAGGTTGAGCCGGCCTTTACCTTCTGATAATAATCCGTTACGTCGTTTGCAACTAAAGTGCCGTTTACATATACATCACAGGTGCCGCAGTCTTTAAGGTCATAAACCATTTCATCATTTAAAATACCGTTTACATCAAGATAATACTGCGCGGGTCTTGAAAGGTTGCTGCCGTAAAGTATTGCCGCGCCGTAGCCGTTCTTAATAATGGACTCAAAGGTTATGCGGACATTGGTATTTGCCGCCGCAGGTATGCCGACATACGCCGCCTTTAACCGCAGGGAATTCGGTAAATGGCGGTTGGTATAGTTTGCAATAAAGCCCCAGCTGTTGCTGTTTGAGGATATATTTCCGTTGCTCGCTATTCCGAATTTCGTAGAGCCGTAAAAGGCTATTTCGGTGACCGTAAGCGAATGGTATGTACCCTGAATTTTTACGGGGAATATAGGCTCTATAAGCACCGCCCATCGACTGCTTTCGAGTGTGGATATGCTTATACTCCATAGCTTAGATAGCAGCTTTGAAACATTGCTGTCATTGCACCAGCCCTCTATCTGCGTAGTCACTTCGGGCAAAGCAAGCCCTAAATCCTTATCCCACCAGCAGCCCGAATATCCGTTACTTGTGCTTACCGAAAGCCAACTGTAATTCCCGCGGATATATGTTTTAGGATATTTCGCGTTGGGCTTATAATATGTAAGATAATTCTTCCTGTCCTTACTTTGCGTGGCATGTCGGTAAACATCCTTGCTGCCGTTTATTCCGTTGCCCTTATTGTCTATTACCGTAAACCTGTAACCCACGGCGCGGTTGCTGTTGTTGGCAAGCATATCCGGTATAGCATAACCGCCCTTTGAATTTGTGGTACTGCTGCCGTCGCCTGCCGCAGAGCTTGAACCGTTGAAATTTAAAGCGAACGTCGGCATAGCGCAAACAAGTGCCAAAGCCGTCATAAAAATTAAAGTAATAATTGTCTTTCTGAATCTTCTCATAGGCTATCCTCCGCAGGTATGGCAGGTATGTTTCGGTATAGTCTTTCCACAATTAGGGCAGGTCATATCCCCGTCAGCTAAACTGTACCTTATGCAAGTGCCGTTTGTTCCGTCGCCGCGTACTTTGCCGCAATGCTCGCATTTATCCGTTACCGTTTCCTCTTTTATTTCATACGGCAGCTGCACCCACTCATTGGGTCTTATCTCGTAATATCCGCCGTAGGTTTTCTCGGTGGTAAGCCCCTCTGCCGTGCGGTAGATAATTTTGCTTTCGCCGTCCCATGAAATACCAGTTTCGGGGTCGGCGTCGCGAACATATTTTTTAGTTTCCTGCGCGCTGCCCTGCAAAACAGGCTCGGTATATACTTCCTTTTTCTGTTCGGCTTTTTGCAGGATTTTATCCGCCTCGGTTTCATCGGGCTTTAAGCCCTTACCGGTATCCTCAATTTCAGTCTTTGTGCTTTCTGTTTTGCTGTCACTTGTGGGAATTTTAGCAGATATTTTTATCTCCGAATTATCCCCGCTGCTTACTGTCTCGTTTTTGCCCGGTTTCCTTGCAGCAGCATATATAATGCCTGCAATACACCCGGCACAAAGCAAACAGCTTAAAATTATTAAAAAAATTTTTTTAGATTTCAAATTCAATCCTCCCTAAACTTAAAATTAAACACTCCGGTTATTTTAACCGGCACATTGGTATACACCGCAGTTATATTCCCGAATCTTACAGGCGCTTTAAGCGTATAGCTGACGGTATAATTAAGCCTGTCAGTCTCGCGAAATTCTATTTTTAAATCCTTTATCTCATAGTTTCCCTGAGCGCCCGTATATTCGCTTAAAATGCTTTCAAAGCTTTCCTCGTCAAGCGTTTCGGCAAACTCCGAATAATTCTTTACGCCGTTATATATTTCTATGGATTTATGCGTTACAAACCCATCAAGCGCCTGACGGACATCTCTTTTAGATTGATTTACCGCCGTTACTGCCGAGATAAATGAAATTGTTACCGACAGCACCATACAAACACAAACCGTTATTATACAGGCGGGGATATATCCGTCAGCTCGTGTACTTTTAAAACATTTATAATCTTCCGAACCGCGGCGAAAATTAAAAAAGCGGTAAGACATAAAAAAATTCATTTACTGTACCTCTCAGAAATTCCGAAGCGCTTAACGCTTACCGTAATCGGTATTTTAAACGCCCCAGCGCCCTTAACATCCATTCCGGCGGATACCTCAACCCACATACTGTCGCCTAACTGCACCGTTTCGGCGGTCGCGTCAAAAAATTCGTCCGCGCCGTAATCTATATCGTAGTAAAGATATTCGTCACAATGTTTAGCGTCGCACGCCCAGAATTCATCGGTAAACCCGCCCGAATAACAGGCGGTGGTTATAAGGTCGTCGGCGGTCTGCCCTAAAGATATGCGGAGCATTATAAGCTCAAAAATGTTAAGAAGTATAACGGCGAGGGTTATAAGGACCAGCGCCAAAATACATACCTCAACATATCCGTCACCTTTTATATTTTTAATTCTTTTAAGCATTTCCTAACCCCCGAATAATGAAGATAAACTTGACCCAATCTGACAAACTATAACTGTCATATATATAAGCATAAAGCAGACAAGCAGCGCGACCGACAGCTTTTTAACCCTTTTAGGCGCTTTCTTCGCCTTTTCCTTCAGCTTTTCACGGCGGACGTCGGATAATTTCAGCGTGAGGGATGAAAAATACATCCGCATATCGTCGCCGCGGATAACCCCTAAAAGCCCTCTGCATATATCCGACATCATAGGACTGCCGACCCTGCCCTCAAGCCTTGTTACCGCCGTTTCATAACCGCCCGAACGCATATCCGCCGCCGTTATTTTAAGCTCGTCGGCAAGCTCCTTTTCGGTATTTGCGGAATAGCTTTCAATAATGTATAAAACATCTCTTGAATGCTTTAAGGTTTTTTCTGCGGCGTTTGCAAGTCCCGGCAGAGCATACTCAATTTTTTCTCTGCGCTTTTTTAATTTCTTTGTAAGCTTTCGGCTCTCCCCGGTATATGTAACAACTGCCGCTATTAAAAACACAGGGCACAAAAGCGGGAATATAAAGCCGAACGGAACGGCAAATACCGCTGTAACCCCTGCCTTTACAATCGCGTTTGCCTTGAACTGTTCGGGTGTTAAAGGTACATCCGCGCTTGCAAGGTCGTTTGCAAGTGAAATTCTTTTGTATTCGTTTATATGTATAACCTTTGCAAGCCTTACCGACACTCCCGACAGCCACAGCTCGGCGGCGGACTCCTTTTTGCTCCGTTTCTTTAGGAGATTTTTAACCGCACTTGAGGTTTTTAAATACGGTATTTTAAAAATATCCAACGATACAAGTATTAAGCCTGCGGATAGCACCGCGCAGAAAACTATTTTTAAAAACACATTTAATCCCTCACTTTCACCGGCTTGGTATATTTTTTCATCAGAATAAAGGTAACTAAAATTACTGCGCTGCAAATGCCCGTTACCGCCTTGCCGGGCGTGGTATATATAAGGGTATTAAACCAATCCCGGTTAAGAAGATATAAAAGCGGTATATTTCCGACCACTAACAAAACCATCATAAGATATTCGTTTTTAGCGTCCCTTAAAATGCCGGAAAGCTCGGTGTTAATTCGCCGTACATCCGAAAGACGGGCTACTATGGGCAAAAGCGTGTCTTTAAGCGTCCGGTCGTCCTGACAGCGCACCAGCGCTAAAACCCATTCCTTAAAAATACCGTCCTGCGTTTTGTCCGACATATTTAAAAGTGCGGATTTTATGTCAGGCGATACCGTCTCGGTCTCGGTTAAAAATTCTTCAAACACAGAGTAAAGCGGCGGCTTAATATATTTAAGGTTTTCCTTTACCGAGAAAATAATATCCTCGCTGCGCAAATATGAATTGGTGACCGCCGAAAGGGTCGTTTCCATTTCATCTGCAAGCTGCTTTTCGTAGGCGGATATAATAGACGAAAGATACATAAACGGCGCGGCGCCGCAGGCAATACAAAATACCGGCAGCAGAAAAATATTGTTCAGTATTACCGCTGCGGCAGCACCCAAAAACATAAGCACCACCGCCGCCGTAACGGATACCGAAAAGCTTTTCGCTTTGCCTGTTGCTTTCAGCGCATTTTTAAGCTTTATCAGCCGCAAATATGCCGATTGCTTTTCTTTTCCTCTTAATGCCGCCGACCTTGCCGCTATTGTATTTTTAGGTTTTAACACCCTTAAAAGACCGTCGGTTATGCTGTCGGGAGTAAGCTCAAATACAAGACATATCCCTATTACTGCCATTAACATTGCAAGAATTTTAAATACCACTGTAATCCGCCCCATTTGTCTCAAATTTCTTTAATACATCCGCGGGCGCGCCGTACTGCAAAAGCCGTTTTTTAAGGCTTTCGCTCATAATCTCCGGCTGCTCAAAATGCCCCTTTATTACATACTTTCCGTTTTTTATGCTGTTTTCCGTAATCGCATATCTGAAAAGCGTGCGGTATTCTCTGTTTCCGTCACCCGACACTATACACTCGGATATATCCATTATCTTTCGGTTGCTGTCTTCAAGTCTGTGGGCGAACACCACCAGCGAAAACGCCTGTGCCGCTTGGGAAAGCGAGGTTTCAAACTTTATAGGGAACTTCTTCTGACACAAAAGCGCCAGCCTTGTATGCGCTGCGTCCGCCGCCAATGCGTGAATGGTGGAAACCACGGTATGTCCGGTAAGGCTTGCCTCGACTGCCGAATATGCCTCGCTATCCCGTATTTCACCTACAACCACAATATCCGGGTCAAAGCGGAGGGACGCCACAACAAGATCCTCCTGCGCTATATTCAGCCCCTCATCGTCCGACGGGCGGGAAAGCGTATGCACAACATTGTTTACCACCTTACCGTCTCTTTTCTTGACGAGTGAAAGCTCCCTTGAACCCGATTCAATCGTAAAAATTCTTTTGCCGTCGGGTACGGTATCCAACAAAGCGTTAAGCAAGGTGGTCTTGCCCGAAGATGTAGCTCCCGCCACAAGAAATGAAACGCCGTACCGCAGACACATACAAAGAAAATCCACCATCTTATCTGTCGCCGTTCCGACCGACACTATTTTTTCGGTTGTAATATCTGAATTGTGTAAAAGTCTTATTGAGGCGGCAATCCCTCTGTCCTCATCGACAACAGGGCTTTTAACAGCCGTTATTCGGGTATTACCGGGCAGATGTCCTTGGGCTATTGGGGAGGCGTTGTCTATTATCATGCCGGAATGGTGCAGCAGCCGCTTTATAATATCCTCGGCATGCCGCGGGCTTAAAAAATGCTCGTCCGCTTTTTCCGTTATGCCGTTTCGGTAGGTGACGGCTATATCGTCCCAGCCGTTTATATTGACTTCCTCAATATCTTTTCTGCCGAGGTATTTGGTAAGCACCGAATACTCCGCCATTTCCGAATACAGCCTGTCCGTCAGTTCTTTAAGCTCCGTTTCATCGGTATACCCGCTTTGCCTTAAATACTGCTCGGTATATGCCCTTAACTGCTCCTTTTTATTGCCGTTTACAGCACCCGAATATACTGCGGATATATGCCGCTGCGCCCCTTTAAGCAGCTCCGAAAATTCCTGACTGTTCACAGCACCGCCCCCGCAATGCCGCGGCACACAGCGCTGAATTTTTGGTCGGGTATTTTATGTGTCAGCTCTCCGGTTATATACTGCTGCTTTAAGTACATACTGTAAGGCAGTATATATTTAGCGTTTGAAAATCCGGCTTTTACTCCGCCTACCGGCAGGTAAAGATCTTTATCCGTTATATTTATTACGCCTATACTTTTGCCCTTGACCTGCTCATAGGTTTTCTCAAACGAAGCGTAATATGCCGCCGAGCGGATATCCGGCGTTACAAGCTGCACGGCCTTGTCTGCCGCCGCCATACCGTAAACGGATAGCGGGTCGTCAAGCGACGAGGTGCAATCCAAAAATACATAGTCTGCAAGCGACTTGCACACCTCAAAAAACTCCGCGGTTTTATCCTTGGTAGGGCGGGAATAGGTATATCTGTTTTCTCCCGCCTTATATCCCAAAAATCCGAAATTGTCCGCTTTCGGCAGCGGCACGGTATGCCGCAAAACATTCTCTTTTGTAATGCTTGTGTGTTCGAGTGCTTCACCGAGCGAGTATAATTGTTTTTCGCTGGCGCTTGGAAACACAAGCCCCATAAACGGCGTTACGGTGTCGCGGAAATATATATTACGCTCCCCTTAAAGTGGTAATATATTTCCTGCGCTATTTTAATTCCTACTGCGGTTTTGCCGCTCTGGGGCGGTCCGCAAAGAAGTGTTAATTTACTCATTCTTTTATTTCCCTCCGAAATATTTTTCCTGCGCCTCTAAAAAGACATTGGCGTTTTCTGCTTTACCTCTGTAAGCTAAAGAAACCTGTATATTACCGCTGTTCTCATATTCGGCAATAAGCCTTGCCTGCGCCGAATTGCAAAGCACGGTCACGGCAGCGGCGGTCGGCTTTACTCCGTTTTCGTTTGCCTTGGCTTTATCTGCGTCGGTGCCGTCGCCTGTTGTGGTGGTTATGACCTTTAAGTATTTAAGCTCCGGCGGGATTTTGGTTTCGCCGTTCTTGTCGGTAATAAGCAGGGTTATAATGTCCCCGGCGGTTATCTTGCCCGAAAGCCCCGCCGCAATGTTGGTTTCTACGGTCATATTCGGAAACAATGCATAATTTTGGAATAAATAACCGACTTTCCGCTTCTGCGGCGGCAGATTGATTTTTTTCTCCGAATCAAACAGCACCTTGCCGTCAAGGACAATCCGCCCCTCATCCGGCTTTTCGATTCCGGCGATACACTTTAAGGTCATGCTTTTTCCACAGCCCGACGCGCCGAGAATCGCAAAAATCTCCTGCTCCGCCCGGAACTGCATATGCATAAAAAAGCCGTCCAGTTTTTTCGTAATATCTACTTCAAGTGCCATGATTTATCCTCTCTACCACTGTTTCTGATTTTTCTTTCTCCGGTTGCCGAGAAGATTCATCGCTGTCATCGTAAAGAATCCGACGAGCAGTACGACAACAGACCAAAAACCCGCCGTTTTATAATCCCCGTCCTGAATCACCATTGCGATTTTCTGGGAAACGGTACCCGTCTTTCCCGGAATATTTCCGGCCAGCATCGACGTCGCACCGTACTCACCGAGCGCCCTTGCAAATGCCAGCACCGTACCGGAGAGCACGCCGGGACCTGCCGATGGGATGACCACTTTCCAGAAAATCTTCCACTCCGACATACCAAGCGTCCGCGCCGCATAGATCAGGTTCGTATCCACCTGCTCAAATGCCGCTCTCGTATTGCGGTACATCAGCGGAAACGCGATAATCGTTGCCGCCAGAATACAGCCAAGCCATGTCTGTACTGCCTT
>ERZ834769.3384-NODE-3384-length-10411-cov-2.180185_pt1 | contig 10411 bp, 4 predicted proteins | sample MGYA00519690_ERZ834769 | MGnify/ENA primary metagenome ERZ834769 (study PRJEB31850, sample SAMEA3708760) | human gut metagenome | biome: human gut; feature: human-associated habitat; material: faeces | place: China | collected 2014 ... | reverse complement strand
TAACCTCTGTTTTCAAACCACTCTTTTTTATGGAGGATACGTTGGTAAAAGGTATCGAAATCCGTTAACGGCCCGTTGTGCCACATTTGTTCCGCCAGTGCCAAGATGCGTGGAAACAGCCGGCGGTCTATCATGTATTCTTTCACGCCGTCATCGGTCCAAAGCGCACATCCCATTCCCCGGATGAGCGGATTGCTTTCTTGTGTGGCTTTGTAGGAGGGATTATCCATATAGACATCCTTTAAATCGAAGGTGCGGGCCTGCTCATATCCTTTCCAGGGAGTGAGTGGAAAATTGAGATAGGTGTAGTAGTTGGTACTGCAAATGACGGGATAATGATGGCGGAGGGCATTGCGGAGTGCCAAATCTTTGTGTCCGCGATAGTTCCACCATTGTATCACGATGTTGTCGGGCAACGGATAGCCGTCATTATAAACCACATCTCCCCAAAAGATAGCTTTTTTTCCTTTACTTTTCAAGTATTCCGCCATTTGTGCCGAAAACCACAGTTGCAGGTCATGGCTGTTTTTCAGACCCAAGTCGGCGATTCTTTTTTGACAGTCTGGGCATTTGTTCCAATTGTCTTTGGGAGCTTCATCTCCTCCCAGATGGATGTAAGGCGAGGGGAACAAGGTGCATATTTCATCTAACACGTTTTTGAGGAATTGCAATGTATTTTCTTTCCCTGCACAAAAAATGTTTGGAGTAAAGCCGAGTTTGGGAATTTCGACAGGGCGGTTGAAGCACCCCAATTCCGGGTAGGAGTGGAGTGCGGCTTCGGCATGTCCGGGCATGTCTATTTCGGGGACAATCGTGATATTGCGTGCGGCGGCATAGTCCACAAGGGCTTTGATTTCTTCTTGGCTGTAGAATCCCTGTTGTTCTTCCCCAACGGCGGCGTATGCTCCTTTTTGAGTCAGCAACGGATATTGTTTGATTTCGACACGCCAGCCAAGTCCTTCGGTCAGATGCCAATGGAAATAATTCATCTTGAGGAGTGAGGCCATGTCGATGTATTTCTTGATGGTGGCTGTCGATTGGTATTGACGGCCGGAATCGAGCATGAAGCTGCGCCATTTGATGCGCGGCGCATCCACGATGCCGACACATTGGAATAAGGTTTCCCCGTCGGGGCCCGTTTGTACCCACTGGCGCAAGGTTTGCACGGAGTAAGTAAATCCGGCATTGTCGGCGGCTTCTATTTTTATATTGTCGGGTGTGATGTGCAGGGTGTAGCCTTCGGGCGGGCAAGCGGGATTGCGAACGAAGCACAAGTCGGCTTTTTCTTTTGCATCGCACATTTGAATGTGGGGAACTACCTCGTCAATAAGCAGGGATAGGTAAGTCGCTGTTGAATCTTCTGCATACACTGTCACCCCCTTGTCTTTTATACTGAAACAACCTTTTGTCAGAGTTATCTGTTGAGGGGAAGGGATAATCACCTGTCCCTGGAAGGTCAGTGCACGGCAGAAGAGTAATATCAAAAAGATAATGGATGATTTGTTTATCATAACAGGTTTGTTTAGGTAATATGGATATATAGGTATAAATAGTCTGATTGAGTTGTTGCTTTTATTGGAGGATGTGTCAAAAGTAAAATTGAAATCTTGACACATCCTTTCTTGGAATTGATATTTACGGTTTATTTACCTACTCCGTCATTCCAACCCGGGTTCTGCTCGAGTTGAGGATTCAGAACACGTTCCTGACGTGGTATCGGATAGAGGTAATAATATTCCGGCCAAAGCTGAGTGGGTTGCGGATGGAACTCCAAATAACCTTCGTTTCCGCCACCGTCGATGGTCACATTTGTTCCGGCCGGGAAGTCTGACTTACGCACATATTGTCCCAGTTTTTTCTTCATGGCATAATGACATTTCTTCCATCTTCTTAAATCGTTGAACCGGAATCCTTCGGAAAATAGTTCAATACGTCTTTCACGGCGTATTTCCCATAGCAGAGGATTGACGGCATAATCGCCGCTGTAAGCCGGATTGCCAAGGTCACGTTTCGGATCGAAAGACTCATTGATTTCGGACACTTTCATCGGAGAAACATTAGCACGAGGACGCAACTTGTTGATGGTTTGATCTGCAACTGACTGGGTGAATTCTCCCAGTTCGCACATTGCTTCGGCGTAGTTCAGCATCACTTCTTCCACTCTGAAGATAGGCATATCGGTTTCTTCATTACGTGCGCTTCCCACTTCCAGATAAGTACAGAAATATTTCCAGTTATTGTATCCGAAAGCCGATTTGTACCAAGGCTGGTTATTCAAATAGAAATCATAATGAGGAACAGCGCCTAAAATACCTCCGCTGAAACCCTGACGGAACGGCAATGTTTTTTGTCTTTCCTTGCTGCTGCCATATCCTATTCCTAATCTGATGTTCAAACTGTCAATGAAGCTTCTGTCTTTCGGATTGTCAGTGAATTTCCATTTGTTGTCCCAAGCTGTTGTTGATTCGGAACGGTCAATGTTATAAGGTGGGGTGACGTGCAACCACAAGCGGTGGTCACGATTGCTGAACTCTTCATATATATCTTTGTCACTCAAGAACAAAGGGCTGTTCCAACGCGGTTTTCCATCACTACACAGGTAACTGTCCACTAAGTCACGGGTGGGGTTATAGAAAGAAGTGGCAGTGGTTCCTCCGATACTGACTGCGTGAACCACGTTTTCTGCATTGGAATAAGGTTTATACAAAATAATTCCCGGTACACCACTTAAGTCCAATGAACAGAATAAGTCATCATAATTATCGCATACATTCGGATAGGTGTGGAGCACTTCGGCAGATACGCGTTTGCATTCCTTTAAATAGGTTTCTGCATCATTCAGACCGTGATATTTCCGCCATGTGCCTTCAAACAGACAGAAGCGTGACATGAAAGTTTGTACCACGGCTTTGGTTATGCTGTTTTCTCCGTCACCGTTCACATTGATGTTTTGTTCGGCATATTGCAAATCTTCCAGGATATGTTTGGCTATGTCATCTCTGGATGCTCGCGGTCCTTGTATCAGGTCAGTTTCACTGTCACTCAATACATGGTCAATCCAAGGTACGCCACCATAATCGCATAACAATGAAAAATACCGGTAGCTGCGGAAGAAATATCCTACACTGCGCCAATGGGCCTTTTCTGCTTCGGTCATTTGTGAACCGTCTATGTGGTCGAGCATTAAATTAACGCGGCGGATGAAACTGTAATATTCCCATGAAGTATTTTCTTTTTTATCAGGAACAGTAACGATACCTCTAATCCAGCCGGTTTCACTGGTTTCTCGGGTTTGATTGTAGGAAATGTCATCTGTGGCATTCTCAGAGCCATATCCTAATGCGGGAAATGTTTCATACAGTCCCCATGCGTATGCCTTGAAATTGTCGTAAGAGACAAAAGCTGTTTCTGCTGTAGGATTTCCCAACGGATACCTCTCCATAAAATCATTGTTCAGACAGCCGGAGAGTAGAAACATACATAGTATAAGTGTATAATTTTTCATAATTTATCTGGATTTAGAATGTTACATTAATACCGAAAGAGAATTTTCTCATAAAAGGATATTCCCAAGCGCCTTTGGTCAACATATCTGTTTCAAGTCCTTCGGGAAGGTGATCCCATGTATAGAGGTTTTCTCCTGTAGCAAAAACTTTAATCTGGTCAAAATGCACTTTTGTACACCATGCTTTGGGTAACGTATAAGACAGGGTGATATTCTGCAGTTTCAGATAGGATGCATCTGCCAGATACTTGCTTTGTACCCAATGATTTTTATCCGTGTTTACCCCATTATTGGCGTATACGCGCGGATAGAAAGCATTCGTATTTTCCGGTGACCAGAAATCCAGTGTTTCTTTGAACAAGCTTCCCCAACTTCCTGTGGGCCATGCTATCTGGTCTCTGCGCCAATAATCGCGTTTGCCCACTCCGCGTAGGAAAACGGTAAGTTCAAAACCTTTCCAACCTACTCCGGCAGTGATACCATAATGGTAACGTGGAGTAGAATTGCCAATAATTCGCTGGTCACCCGGATTGTCTGCTGTTCCGGCTCCACTGTATATCTCTGTGGGGTCATCATCAAAGTTCTTGTATAACACATCGCCCGGATATACTTTTCCAACTCCATGAGGGATAGGAATACCTTGTTTCAACGTTCCGTCAGCATTAAAATCATTTTCTGTATAAAAACGGTCGGTTACATATCCCCATATTTCGCCAAGCTGTTGTCCTTCTACATACGTTTTGTTATCAGAAGTACGAATCACACCAGCTACATTATTTTTAAACTTTGTGATATAGGCTTTGTAATCATACAAATTGAAACCTATATTATAATGCACTTTACCAATCTGGTCACGCCATGCTAATTCCAATTCGAAACCAGTAGATTTCAAATCAGCAACATTCTGTAAAGGAGCTGTTGCACCCAAAGTTGCTGGTAATTGTGATCCGCTAGTCAACATATCTTTCGTATCACGACGAAAAAGATCGAAGTTGGCAGAAAGACGATTCTTCAAGGCACTGATATCGAAACCGAGATTTAAAGTACGAACTGTTTCCCAAGTGAAATTTCCACTCACCAAACCCGGTTGCTTCAGAGTAATAGGCTGTGTATTATTATCTAGCCATTTTGACTTTTCAGATTCCATACTTGGCACAAACTGGTAAGGATCGATATTCTGATTACCAACCGTACCGATTGATCCTCTAATCTTAAATTCCGGAATATAATCGCGCAACGGCTCCATAAAACTTTCTTCCATCACTCTCCAGCCCACAGACAGAGAAGGGAAGAAGCCCCAGCGGCTACCCGACGGAAATTTAGAAGAAGCGTCATAACGCCCGTTCAGTTCAAGCAAATAACGATTTGCAAAATCATAATTCAAACGTCCGAAAAATCCCATCACCGTATATTCAGTAAACTTATCATACGCTTTCTGTACACCCACAGACTGAGATATCGAAGGCATATCATCATTGATCATATTTGAAGTTTCAGCCTTCAAATAATCATAATTGGATTCCTGATTGTATCCCAACAATAAAGAGAAATTATTATTGGCAAAACTTTTAGCGTATGAACCGTAAATGTTCAAAGCCGTATAATTTGTAATAGCACGTTGACGGCTATATGTTGAATAATCAGATGTGTATTCTTCCGAGAACTTATCAGAATTAGCAAACCGGGTACGTTTTGAATACTTTGTCTCGGTTTCATTCAGGTTATCGTATGTAAACTCTGCATTAAGAACCATATCCTTAATCGGCGTTGCTATCAATTTGGCAAAAACACGCGTATCAGAGATCGCATTCGTGTTCTGTCCTCCCAGACGAGTCAGGTTACCTGCCGTACCAGAATACAATTCCTCATCATTGATTGTAATCATTCCTGTCGGGTTGTAGGACGGTGCCCATACAGCTTTGGCATAATTTGCACCGCTGGGCATACCTTTATCCGACTTATAGAAACTAAGATCCAACTGTCCAGTCAACCAATTTGTTATTTTCGAACTGATAAAACCTTTCGCATTATAACGTTTATAACTATCCATATCGGTTGTCATAATACCATCGGAACCCGTATATCCCAAAGAAATACGGTATGAAGAACGCTCGGTCCCCCCACTCACAGAGAAATCATGTTTCTGCTGGAAACCTGTTTCCGATAAGAAATCCTTCATTATATCCGTTTGTGCCAACTGATAACGCATACCACCGATCTCAGCATATCCATTCGCATAAGCAGACGGATTAGAACCGTATTCATGAAGTAAATCCAGCCATGTATCGACTGTCTGACCGGAATAATAAGTAATATAACCCATATCGGAATATGCCTGAACGGTCTGAAGCGGAGTTGCTTTTACCGGCAAATTCGTTGGTTTTGAAAAAGAAAAATTATTACTGTATGTCAGCTGCACCTTCTGTTCTTTCTGAGCTCCTTTGGTTGTAATCAGGATAACACCAAAAGCAGAACGGGCTCCGTAGATAGAGGCTGATGCTGCATCTTTCAGGACTGTAACCGATTCGATATCATTCGGATTGAGTAAGTTCAACGAACCGGAGAACGGGACATTATCGACAAGTATAAGAGGCTCACCTTCATTGATACTCGTTGTACCACGAATATTAAAATCCAAACCGCCACCAGGTTCACCGCTACCGGAAGTAACCTGTAAACCAGGAACCGCTCCCTGTAATAAAGCACCTGTAGTCGGAACCGGACGGTCTCCCATCACCTCATCCATTTTAACACTACTTACAGAACCGGTCAGATTAGCTTTCTTCTGTTTCGCAAAACCGACAACTACGACTTCATCTAAAGCCTGAGTGTCTTCAATCAATGCAACTTCCACATTTTGTTGTCCTTTTCCTATCGGCATTTCTTTTGTCAGATAACCAATATATGAGACAACTAAAGTACCCTGCTCCGGAACTTCCAAGGAGAAATTACCATCCATATCCGTCACTGTACCACTCGTTGTACCTTTTACAAACACATTCGCACCGATAATGGGTTCACCATGATTATCGCGAATAGTACCTGTTACTTTCTTCACTTTCTGTTCAACAGCCGGAAAAGAAGTGTTAGCTTGTCCCCTGCTGACCGATATGGTATTATTGATCTTTTTAAAAGACAGTCCCGTCTGACGGGATAATTCGTGTAAAATAGTATCTATCGTACCTTCTTTAATTTGTACGCTTACATTTTTTAATCCTTTTAAGACAGATTCGTCATAAAAGAAATTAAAACCGGTGATTTTACTTAACTGTTCAAAAGCGTCACTGACAGACGTTTGTTTCACCACATACGTGATATCGTTTTCTTTAAGACTTTGCCCTAAAGCTCCTTCCGCACAGAGTAACTGAGACGACAGAGCGATAGCACAAACGGTTAACGAAGTTCGCATAAGAGTCTTGTTATAGATTAGATTATAATTCATACATTTGTAATGTTTTAATAAATGATGTTTGTTAAGACAGGCAGAAACACCTTACAACCCAGTGGCTCAATACTGTTTTAAAGGTTTCTGCTGAAATTTAGTGAAGGCAGTAGTGTAGCAGCACTACTGCTTTTTTCATATACGTTACTATCAAATGTTTATCATAGGCATTCTATTTTTTTTAGTGTTAGACTTTAATGTTTCTCATATAATATAATATTACCTCCTTCACGTTTACTTCGAAGTCCTGTTGTAAAACAGATAGCTTCAATAACAGCCTCAATGCTCTTGTTATCATGAGTACCAGTTATGCGATAATCACAATTTTTACATTGCAGAATCACTTTCCGGTTATATGTACGATTGATTGTTTTGATTACTTCACGGATCGGCTCTTTGTTAAAATATAAAGAACCATGTATCCATTTTATATAATTATTTTCCTCTATGCTTTCCTTACGGACATTTCCATCTATTTTATTGATTGAAAGATGTTCATTCGGTGAAACGGCCAGTTGGAGATCTTGGTCGGCAACATTTACTCTGACTTTTCCTGTCGACACCGTCAGTTTAATGAATTCATCTTCTTTATAAGATTTAAAATCGAAAGAGGTACCCAATACTTTTACCCGGGCTTCTCCACTTCTTATAATGAAAGGTTTATCCGGATTAGGAGTCACATCGAAGAATCCCTCTCCTTCCATCTCTATAATACGTTCCTCTTTATTAAAATTGCTGGGAATTATTAGTTTTGTATCAGAGTTAAGGATTACTTTAGTACCATCTGCCAGAAGTAAACTTTTCTTTTCACCTTTCGCAGACATTTTTTCCGCATAAGTAACAACCGGCTGCGGACGATCAAGGACTTTCAGTAAACCTAACGTCACACTGAAAGCTAGAATTAAAATAGCTGCAACCCTGTAAAAACGGTTTTTACTTCTAACTCCAGAGTTAGAAGTAAACTTATTCTTTTGTTTTATTTCAGATAACAAAGAAGAAACTTCCCGGCGCAGTTCATTTTCTCTTTCTTCATTCGGATGAGACATATCCTTATCTATTGCATCCCAAAGCGGTTGTACAACCAAATCGAGATCAATATGGTTATCCGGAGACTTCAACCATTGAAGTAAAGTACGCAACTCCTGCTCCGTACATTGATCTTTTATGTACTTCTGAAGAAGAGATATGATTACTGTGTCTTGCATATGTTTCCTTAATAATAGTACCTTTTTCAGGTTCGTTTATAAAGGATACACACAACACTTTCCTATCTAGGGGTGCCTTGCTCATATTTAACACATATTAATATTTTAGAAGTTTCTCCCCTTATCCCACCATATTCTTGTCCCGGCATGATCGGGACCATCCAAAGCCTTCACAAGCGAGTTGTAAAGCGGGATATCCGTATCTATCAGATCGGCAGGAAAGTTTAGACGCCGGATCATAATTTCCGTATCGATACAACCGTTTTTACTGTTATTTATTTTCACAGGGAAAAGACGGGGATAGCCGGTACGCCTCTGTTCCGACCAAGCTTCACAACCCTCCGGGAAAACCGCCAGCCATTTCTGGGTGATGATTTTCTCCAGTTTGATTTCATTTGGGGCCGTTTCAATCCATTTGGGAGAGACTTTGCATCGAGCTTCTATATTGTTGGAAGTGTCAAAGGCATCTATATAATCTGCACCGGTGCGTTCAGACTGAAGATAATCCTCCAGACCGCCTGCTCCCCACTGGATAAATGAAGTCGATACTCCCTGGCGATAGTTATCCCCTGCATTCTCCGTCGTCCAGCCTCTCAATGCAGCTTCGGCACGTAAAAACCAAACTTCGGCGGCAGTCATCAATATGGGTTCGGTCGATTTATTCACATATATCTTCGAATGAGAAGCATATAATAAATGAGAGAAACAGGTACCTTGCCGTATTCCTTTGTATTTTCCATGCAGAACCGTTTCTCCGGTGTCTTCCGCACAGGGCTCAAAAAAGAATTCACGGCGAGGGTCTTCGTAACCATTCAAAACAGATTCCATGGATGCGTTCATATAGACTTCATTCCATATCCGGTTTATTTCTCCCAACGGATTCTGATAACCGTTCCGGATTGAAACGACCAACCGGTCTTTTACCGTTTCGAAAACTCCGTAAGGATTATGGAATGCTTTCAGAAATTCACTGCGGGCCTTTTCAGGATCGGCCATTGCTATCCGTATCGCCAGGCGCATCCGTAATGAATTGGCAAACTTCAGCCAGGAAGTGTAGTTTCCGTCCAGCAGAATATCAAAATCCGAAAGGTCGGGAGCAATCGTTTTGCTCCGGAGATGTTCGGTTATCAACCCGACCGCTATATCCAGATCCCGGAAGAAAGCATCATATGCCTCTTTTTGTGTATCGGCAGAATAAACACCGTCGTCGTTTCCGAATGTAGAATATATGACAGGACCATACATATCGGATATTCTGTGCATGACCTCCACTTTCAGAATCTTCGTTATTGCATAGACTTCCGGGTAATTGACACGGGTAGAGTCTTCCAGTTTATCTATCTGCGGAAGGATATAGGCATAGGTATATCCCCAGTTCGTTCCGTTCCATCCGTCCTGCAAGTTATAATCGGAATTGCTGCTTCCACCGTTATGGGGTTTATAATCGTGCATATACCCGCTGAACATATCTGCATTCAGATTCTGCATAATCTGGTAAGGCCAGTTCTTTCCCTTTCCGAAATCATAATTAAAATAGATTCCCTGCTGAATGATTCCCAACGGAATACCCAGATTATTGAAATCGACAGTCATATCCTCATCGGTGATTCCGGACTGGTCTGTATTCATCTCCTGGAAATGTCCCGTACAGGATGGGAAAACCAGGAAAAGAATAAAAAGGAAGGTTGCTATCTTTCTGTTTATCATCTGCATACTCCTGAATTAAAAATCACATTTTATACTGAAACCAAAACTTCTGGTGGTCGGCATACCGTAGACCTCTATTCCCTGATTATCATTTCCCGTTGAAAGAATCAAATCAGGGTCGAAAGGGGCTTTCTTATAAAGGAAAAAGAGATTACGGGCAGTGAAAGCCAGGTGAACCTGCCTGATAGCTTTCGTCGCCTCCAACCATTTCCCGGGCAAGGCATAGCCGAGCGAACATTCACGCAGACGGATATTGGTCGCATCGTACATATAATATTCGGTTACTCCCGCACGTCCTCCCACTACATTTTTATAAAAGCTTTTTACATCTTCTATCCTGTTTCCTTCCAGCATGACAAAGCCGGCATTACGGGCATCAGCCGTAATCTGAGTCACGCCGAACATATCCATATCGGCCTGCGTCTGCGACAAGACTTCACCACCAAAACGACTGTCTATCAGAAATGAAAGAGACAGGTTCCTGTAAGTAAACGTGTTGTTCCAGCTCATTGTGAATTTGGGATTTGCATTTCCTACCTTAATCAGGTTTCC
>ERZ834769.3378-NODE-3378-length-10434-cov-6.812795_pt1 | contig 10434 bp, 9 predicted proteins | sample MGYA00519690_ERZ834769 | MGnify/ENA primary metagenome ERZ834769 (study PRJEB31850, sample SAMEA3708760) | human gut metagenome | biome: human gut; feature: human-associated habitat; material: faeces | place: China | collected 2014 ... | reverse complement strand
AGCACACAGGGCAAGCCCTCGGCCGCGTGCTCGGTCACGACGCAGACCGCGCCGCGCGCGGCGGCCTCCTTTGCGTAGTCTGCGCCGTCCTCCCGCGCGCCATGCAGGGCGAGGAAAAGGCTTCCCTCTCCCGCCGTGCGGGAATCGAGGGTGAGGTCATGTATCTCCGTCCGCGCGTCCGCGCGGAGGAGTCGGAAGTGATTGAGGGCGCTCAAAAGCTCGCCGAGCTTCGTAGGCGCGTCGTCCTTTCTCCGTCAAATCTTGCTCTCTTTTGCGGTTTTTAATCCGTCACCGAGCTGTCGCTGAACTGGACGCGCACCACCGTGCCCGCCGCGACCTCCGTGCCCGGCGTCTCCGACTGGGAGATGGCGCGCACGCTCGCAGAGCTGCCGCCGGTCGCGCCGGAGACGGACATGATAAGCCCCGCGTCGGTGAGCTTGCGGTTGGCTGCCGCGGCGCTGTCGCCCACGACGTTCGGCACGATGCACAGCTCCGTGGATTTCTCCGCGCCGAGATAGAGGATGATCTCCGCGTTGTTCGGCACGATCGCGCCGCCGAGCGGCGTCTGGTCGGTGACGGTCTCGCCGTCGCCGACGGTGCGGCAGGAGAAGCCCTCCTCCTTGAGCTTTGCCGCCGCCTCGTCGCGCTTGAGCCCGACGACGTTCGGCACGGTATGATCCGCGCCGACGAGTTCATCGGCGCTGTAGGTCGGCTCGATGCCGAGGTAGGGCAGTATCTCCGCCATGATGCTCGACGCCACGGGCGCGGCCATGTTGCCGCCGGAGCGGTAGGTGCCGGTCTTGTCGCTGGCGTTGCTGAGGGTGAGGAGCATCATGATCTGCGGGTCGTCCGCCGGCGCGCAGCAGGTGAACGAAACGGTGACGCTCCCGTCGATCTGGTCGGCGGTGCCGGTCTTGCCGCCGATGCGGTAGCCCGCGACCTTGCCGTTCTTGCCCGTGCCGTGCTCGACCTCGTACTCCATGATCTCGCGCACGGTCTTGGAGGTATTCTCGGAGATGACCTGCCGCAGCGGGGTGGTGTCGTGGCGGTACTTGACGTTGCCGCTCTGGTCGAGCACCTCGGAGACGATGTAGGGCGTGCGGAGGTAGCCGCCGTTGACGCAGGCCGCCTGCGCGTTGATGAGCGAGAGCGGCGTGACGTTGAAGTTCTGACCGAAGGCGTAGCACGCCAGCGCCAGCGTCGAATATTTAATTTCGCTGTTGACGAAGCCGCTGGCCTCGCCCGTGGTGTCGACGCCGGTCTTCTCCGTCAGGCCAAAGTCCAGCATGTACTGGTAAAACTTGTCGTTGCCGATGCGAAGGCCGATGTTGATGAACGCGGGGTTGCAGGAGTTGGCGAACGCCTGCGTCAGGTTTTGCTGGCCGTGACCGGGCGCGCGCTTGGAGCAGTTGATGGTCTCGCCCTCGATCTTTACGCTGCCGCTGCAATAGAAGCCCGTGTTCAGGTCGACAACGTTTTCCTCAAGCGCCATCGCGAGCGTCAGTGTTTTGAACGTGGAGCCCGGCTCGTAGGTGTCGTTGATGGCCTTGCTGCGCCACTGCTTGTTGAGAAGGTCTCTCATGTTTTCGAGGACCTGCTCCTCCGTCATGCCGGAGGTCAGAAAGTCGTTGTAGACCGTGCCGGGGGAATTCAAGTCGTAGGTCGGCAGCGACGCCATCGCCAGCACCGCGCCGGTGTTGACGTCCATGACGATGCCCTCGGCGCCCTTGCCGGTGCCGAAGCGCGCCTCGAGCTCCTGCACACCTTTCTCAAGGTAATACTGGATGGTCGTGTCGAGCGTCGTGTGCAGGTCGCAGCCGTTTTCCGCGTCGAAATACTGGTCGTACTGGTAGAGCACGGAGCGGCCGTCGCGGTCGCGCGCGGTGACGACCATACCGTTCTCGCCGGTCAGCTCGTCGTTGTACGCCGCCTCAAGGCCCATCGCGCCGCCGAGGTCATTGGTAAAGCCGATGACCTGTGAGGCGAGCGTCCCCTTGGGATAGGTCCTCTTGCTCGTCGGACGAATGAAAACGCCCTTGAGGTCGTTCTCATTGATGAATTCGCGCACCTTGTCGGCGAGCTCATCGTCCGCCTTTTTCTTGAGCTCTTCGTACTGCGAGTTCGTTTTCTCCATCTTTTTGAGGATGTCAGCGGGGTCAAGGTCCAGAATTTCAGCAAGGCCGTTGGCGATCAGGTTTTGATTCTGATCGTTTTCGATGATCTCCTTCGGAGAGATGAAAATATCCTCCGCCGAGGCGGACATCGCGAGGATCGTGCCGTTTCGATCGTAGATCGTGCCGCGGCTCGCCTCCACCGTGGTGCGCAACGTTTGCTGGCGCACAGCGACGGACTGGAGCTCGTCATGCTCGGTAATCTGCCAGCGATAGAGTTGGGTGAAGAGCAGCACAAACGTCAGCACGCCGAACACGCCCAGAAGCAGCAGCGTTCTTGTCTGAATGATGCGGTTTGCGCGGCGCGCGGATTCGGGCCGTCTTTTCTGGTTCTGGGGGCGTGGTGCCACAGTCGTTCATCCTCCTTAAAGATGGAAAAGGAGTAAGGAAGCTCCTTACTCCTTATGTATAGCTTCGCTCATTTGAAATATTCCACCACTGCGCATACGCCGTTGCCAAGCGACGTGAGCACCCGCGACAAAACGTTCTGGCTCTTCTGCTGGTAGACGACCACGCTGTCGGGCTCCGACAGGTCGATGTAGTAGACCTGCGAGGCGCTGGGCTTGGCCATACCGGCTGCGGCCGCCGCCTCCTTGATGGTGGTAAGATCAAAGGTTTTTTCGTAGCGCGTGAGCAGCGCGACATGCTCGTCCTCGAGCGTGGAGATCTCCTTCTGCACGGAGACGACCTGCGCGGAGATTTCCGTCAGCTGTGCGCGGCACATGATCATCAGCGCGACCATTGCGGCCAGCGCCATAAAGCCGCACAGCGTGCCGAGCGAGACCTTTTCGCGTTGACGGCGGACGGGCGCAGCCTTTTTCTGCACCTTCCGCTGCGGGGGACGCATGAATTCCTCGCGCTGACGCTCGTGCTCGCGCTCGTATTCACGCTCGCGGCGCAGCCTGCGCTGGCGCTCTTCGTAGGCGGGATCGTAAGCGAGATTGCCATTGACTCGTCCGCTGTAGCGGCGGTATTTCATGTTCTGCTCTCTGCGGCTGGCCATGGCGATCTCCTTTCTTTTGCGTATTTTCGGCTGTTGTCAGCACTTTTCCGCGACGCGCAGCTTGGCGCTGCGGGCACGGGGATTCTCTGCGAGTTCTTCTTCGCCCGAAACGATGGGCTTTCTTGTGATGAGCTTGACCTTTGGCTTTCGTCCGCACACGCACACCGGAAATTCCGGCGGGCAGATGCAACCCTGTGCAAGCTCCTGTAATTTCTTCTTGACGATGCGGTCTTCGAGCGAGTGGAACGTGATGACCGCGAGCCGTCCGCCCGGTTTCAGATTTTTCTCCGTCGCGTCGAGCATCGGCGGAAGCTCGCCCAGCTCGTCGTTCACGGCAATGCGGATGGCCTGAAAGCTGCGCTTGGCAGGGTGCTGCTTTTCGCGCAGCGCGCTCGCGGGCATGGCCGAACGGATGATATCGGCGAGCTCAAGCGTCGTTTCGATGGGCTTTTGCTCGCGGTGCTGGCAAATTCTCTTCGCGATGGCGGGCGCATAGCGCTCCTCGCCGTATTCAAAGAGGATGCGGCGCAGCTCTTCATAAGAATAGGTATTCACGACCTCGCGCGCGGTCAGTGCGGCGGATTCGTCCATGCGCATATCGAGCGGCGCGTCCTGCTTGTAGGAAAACCCGCGCTGCGCTTCGTCGAGCTGCGGGGAGGAAACGCCGAGGTCAAAAAGCATCCCGTCCACGCCGTGGACGCCCAGCTCGTGCAGCACAGCGTCGAGCGCGCTGAAATTGCTGTGGACGAGCGTGACCTTGTCCAAATAATCGCCGAGGCGGCGGTTTGCCGCTTCGATCGCGGTCTCGTCACGGTCAAGCGCAATGAGACGGCCCGTCGTCAGGCGGCGCACGATCTCGAGCGAATGTCCGGCGCGACCGAGCGTGCCGTCCACATAGATGCCGTCGGGCTTGATGGCGAGCGCGTCAAGGCACTCGTGCAGCAGTACCGGCTTATGGCCGTAGTTCTCTTCCATATCAGAATCCCAGCTCTTCCATCACGGCGGCCAGATTCTCGGGATTGAGCTCCTCGGCCTCGATCTCTGCCCACTTCTCCGCATTCCAGATCTCGGCGCGGTTCGAAACACCGATCACGACCACGTCTTTTTCAAGGTGGGCGTAGGCTCTGAGCTTCTGCGGCAGCACGATGCGCCCCTGCGCGTCGGGCTCGCACTTGGCGGCGTTGGCAAAGAGCGGGCGCATGGCCTTGGTCCTCGTGTAGGGCAGGCTTTCAAACTTTTCGGTGAAGCGCGCCCAGGAGGCGTCGGAATAGATGCTCAGGCAGGAGTCCATGCCCATGGTGACATAAAACGTGTCGCCGAGCTCCTCGCGCAGCTTCGCGGGGATAAAGAGCCGCCCCTTGGCGTCGATCGTGTGCTGATACTGACCCGTCACGGCGGCTGACCCCCTTTTTCTGTGCATTTTCGCATACAGAGGGCACGAAAGCGCGGCCTTTTCTTCATTTTGGAAAAAGCCGTGCCGCGTCCGATCTGATGCTTATGTGGGAAAGTAAGCCATTTTCATGGTATGATACACCACTTTCCCCCACCTTTGTTTTGAGTATACGAGATTCACATAAAAAATGCAAGCAGAAATTTCCCTGAGATTTCAAGCCTTTTACCGCTTTTTCCTGTGAAAATTCGGCCAGTGCACCGTATTTTTAAAACGCATGTTCTACTTTGGTTTTGGTTAAAAAAGGGCCGCCACAAGATATTGTGGCGGCCCTTTATGCTATGCCCAAATATAGATTATGTCTACCGATCATGCCGGTTTTTGTCACTTTTGACAAATTTTTATCCGTTCTGCGTCTGCTTTTCAGCTGACTGTGCCAGTTCCTCGCGGCGCTTCTGCATCTGCTCGGCAGAGGCGGCGCGGAAGCGCACGCGGGACTGCTTGACCTCCTCGAGCGCCATCTGGATAGCCTCCTCGGTGCGGCGCAGCGCATCCTCGGTGTACTCGTTGGCCACGCGGTACATTTCGCGCGAGCGGTCCTCGGCCTTTTTGATGATCTCGTGGCTCTTTTCGCGGGCGATACCGAGCACCTCGGTCTCGGAGACCTTGTTCTTCGCGTCCTGCTCGGCCTGCTGCATCATGCGCTCGACGTCGCGCTTGGCGGCCTTGACATAGTCCTCCTTTGCGCGGATGAGCTCCTGCGCGCGCGACAGCTCCACCGGCAGCTGGGCGCGGATCTCGTCGAGCAGGTCGAGCGCCTCGTCGCGGTTCAGAATGCACTTGTCGCTCGTCAGCGGCGCGTTCTTCGCGCCGTCGATCATCTCGTAAAGCATATCCAAAAGATGCTGCACATCATTGTTCGCCATGGTCTTCTCTCCATCCTTTCACAAGCTCCGCCGCGCGCAGCGGCATATATTTTTCAAGGTCTTGTCCGTATTTGATCATCTCGCGCACCATCGTGGAGCTGATGTGCTGAAACTTCGGCTCCGCGACCAGCAGCACCGTTTCGAGCGCGCCGTCCGACACGTCGCGATAGATGAGCGAGAGCTGCTGCTCGGCGTCAAAATCCACGCTGTTGCGCACACCGCGCACGAGAAACTGCGCGTTTTTGCGCAGCGCGTAGTCGGTCAGAAGTCCGCCGCCGAGCTCAGCTTCCACATTGGGGAACTCCTCGACGCTCGCGCGCATGAGCGCGAGCTTCTGCTCGTCGGTGAACATCGGGTGCGTCTTCGTCCCGTTCGGCACGATGGACACGTACACGCGGTCAAAGAGCTTTGACGCGCGCGCGATAATGTCCTGATGCCCGATCGTCACAGGGTCGAACGAGCCGGGAAACACTGCGATTCTCATGCCTCTTCCTCCACCGCGCGGTGATAGATGCTCACCTTGATCTTGCCGTAGCGGTACTCGCGATACAGTCCGTACGGCGCGGGAAGCTCGGGAAGCGTCTGGTTCTGCGGACTTTCCGCGACCATTATACCATGGGGTGATAAAATGTCAAACTGCGCGATCTTTTCCATCGCCTGCTCCAAAAGTCCGCTTTCGTACGGCGGATCGAGGAAGATGATGTCGAACCTCCCGCTCTGCGTGCCGAGCGCGGCGAGCGAATCACCGCAGATGACCTGCGCGTTTTCTTCCAGATGGCATAGCGCGAGATTTTCGCGCACGAGCTTGACCGCGTCTGCACGCTTGTCAACAAAAAGCGCGCTTTTTGCCCCACGCGAGAGCGCCTCGATGCCGAGCTGCCCCGTGCCCGCAAAAAGATCGAGCACGCGCGCATCCTCCACGTCGAACTGGATACAATTAAAAATACTTTCCTTGACCTTGTCGGTCGTCGGGCGGGTCTCCATGCCCTTGAGCTCGCCCAGCCGCCGTCCGCGCGCCGAGCCTGTGATAACTCTCATGTTTATCCCTCCGCAGCGCCCAAAGCGGGCGCAATGAACTCGTTAGTTTCCATAATACGTGAATTTCCGTTTATTTTCAATAGAGTCCTTGACATTTTCCCGCATTTTACGCAAAATATTTTCTCTTGTTATTCTGCACCGCTTCGTATATAATGATATGGTCATATCATATCGACCAGGGAGAAAGGAGTATCTTCCATGATCAGGCTACAAACCGAAAAGGGCGAAGTCAGCATTTCCGACGCTGCCCTGTCTAATATCACCGGCGCCGCGGCCACGAGCTGCTTTGGTGTCAAGGGCATGGCCTACCGCTCGATGACCGACGGGCTCGTCCACCTGCTGCGCCGCGAGGCGATGAGCAAGGGCGTGCGCATCATTCCCCACGAAGAAGGGGACATTTCCATCGAGCTGCACATCGTTGTGGAGCACGGCGTGAACATCGCCGCCGTCTGCCGCTCCATCATCAATCAGGTGCGCTATATGGTCAGCGAAAACACCGGCGCAAGCATCCGCAGCATCGACGTTTGCGTCGACAGCATGAATATGTAAAAACCGAGGAGGACATCATCCTATGCACGATACCATCAATGGTGCCATGTTCAAGGAGATGCTGCTCTTCGGCACCGTCTCCATCGCACAGGCACAGCAAGCTATCAATGATTTGAATGTATTCCCCGTTCCCGACGGCGACACGGGCACGAACATGAGTCTTACCATCCAGACCGCGGCGCAGGAGCTCAAGAAGATCGAGCCCGCGACGGTCGATCAGGCCGCCTCTGTCACGGCGTCCGCGCTGCTGCGCGGCGCGCGCGGCAACTCCGGCGTCATTCTGTCGCTTCTCTTCCGCGGCATCGCCAAGGAGCTCAAGGGCTGCAAGGAGGCCGACGGCGCGGCGTTTGCCGCCGCGCTTCAGGAGGGTGTCGCCGCGGCGTATAACGCCGTGATGAAGCCCGCCGAGGGCACGATCCTGACCGTTTCGCGTCTCGCTGCCGAGCGCGCCGTGAACGCGGCCGAGGAGCACAACAGCGTCGAGTACGTCATCGAGCAGGCCATCGCCCAGGGCGAGATCACGCTCGCGCAGACGACTGACATGAACCCCGTTCTCAAAAAGGCCGGCGTCGTCGACGCGGGCGGCAAGGGCTTCCTGCTGATTCTCGGCGGTATGCTCAGCGCCCTGCGCGGCGAGGAGCGCCCCGAGCTCACCGAAGAGAATGCACAGGAGAAGGCCGATTTTGCCATGCTCAACGAAGAGGACATCACCTTCACGTTCGACACCGTGTTCATCGTCCGCAAGAGCGGACGCAGCATTGAGCCGTTCCGCCGCTTCCTCGACGGCATCGGCGATTCGCTCGTCATCGGCGAGGACGACGAGGCTTTCAAAGTCCACGTTCACACCGACATTCCGGGCGAGGCGCTGACCGAGGCGCAGAAGTACGGCACGCTCGAGCTCGCGAAAATCGAGAACATGCGCACGCAGGCCCAGCAGCTCGCCGCCGGCGGCAAGGCCCAGTCCACCGACGACCTTGAGGCCATCGAGCAGGAGCTCGAAGCCGCCGAGCACGAAAATGCCGGTGAAGCCGAGCCCGAAAAGGACTTTGGCTTCCTCGCGGTCTGCGCGGGTGAGGGCCTTGCGAACGTCTTCACCGACCTTGGCGCCGACGGCGTCATCAGCGGCGGACAAACTATGAATCCCTCGACCGAGAGCATCCTCAAGGAGATCAAAAAGGTCCCCGCGCACACCGTTTTCGTGCTGCCGAACAACAAGAACATCATCATGGCCGCACAGCAGTGCATCGGCCTGACGGAGAAGACCGTCGTGGTCATCCCAACCGCCTCCATCCCGCAGGGCGTGAGCGCGATGATGGCCGTCGATCCCGACATGAGCGACGCAGACGCCATCGCCAAGGCGATGACGGACGCCGCGCAGTGCGTCTCCACCGCGCAGATCACCTACGCCGCGCGCAATTCCGATTTTGACGGCTTCGACATCCACGAGGGCGATTATCTGGCACTTCTGGACGGCAAGCTGCTCGGCACCGACCGCGACGTCTCCGCGCTGCTCGACGGGCTCTCCGACGAGGCAGCGTCCCGCGAAGCGGAGTTCATCACCGTCTTCTACGGCGAGGATGTGAATGAAGAGGACGCGCACAAGGCGTGCGACGCCTTCACCCGCAAGTGCCCGGATGCCGAGGTCAATCTGATCTGCGGCGGCCAGCCGGTCTATTACTATATCATCTCGATCGAATGACCCAAGCACAGCAAAGCGGAGCAGGATTTCTCCTGCTCCGCTTTTTTCTGCCCGTCAGACGTTTATCTTCCGCCCGAGGAGCTTCATCAAGAGCTCTGCGTGGCGGTATTCGTCCGCGCTCATCGCCGCAAACAGCTTGCTGAGGCACAGGTCCAGCGTCTCCTCTCCCGCGCGGGCGTAATTGTAGCCCGCACAGGCCTCCGCATGGTAGAGGCTGCGCAGCAGCGCGCAGAGGTCGCACGTGTCCGGCTGCTCCACGCACACGCGCGGGCAGTATGCCTTGCCGGTGATTAAGTAGATCGCGGCAGCCAGATCGCGCGCGTGGCGCTTCTCGTCCTCGCTCAGCGCGCGGAAGGCTCGCGCCATCTCGCGCCGCGGCGTGCACGAGGAGAGATACGCGTACACCTGCGCGTCGCCAAGTTCCTCGCGCAGAAAGCCCTGCAGCACCTCGACCGATACGCTTGCCTCGCTGCCCATGCAGCAAGGGTCCGCCTCCGCGCCCGGGAGCGTGAGCTCGCTATCCTGTGCGCTCATCTGTGTGTTTGCATTGTCCGCCATCGGGTACGGGTCCTCCCCCGGCGCGACGCGCTTCCACACCTCGCGGCACGCTTCATAGTCGCAGGCGCAAGGCTTTTTCATTTCCGTCATGTTCTTCTTCCCCTTTCCGGAACGGTTCTCGTCTCTATCCTATGCGTGCATTTTGCAGGCGTGCAGAGCCGATATTTCCCTATTTCCCGCATGGAAAAAGAAAATCTTGAAAATCGCACCTCTCTCGTTGATTTTTTCCATTTTTTCTGGTAAACTACACTTGTTTTGTATTTTTGCGCATTTTGTTGCATTTGCAACTTTTCATTCTCTGCCATCTGGTCCATACTAAAGACAAGCAATGGCAGTTTCTGTAAGGAGGTCTTCTTTTCATGCTGGAACTGAAGCACATCACCTATACCGTCTCCACCCCTGAGGGAGAGCAGACGATCTTAAACGACATTTCCATCGACATTCCTGACCGCAAGCTCATCGTCTTCACCGGCCCCAACGGTGGCGGCAAGACGACGCTCGCCAAGGTCATCATGGGCCTTGTCACGCCGACGGGCGGCCAGATCCTCTTCAACGGTCAGGACATCACGCACCTTGGCATCACCGAGCGTGCTCGGCTCGGCATCAGCTACGGCTTTCAGCAGCCGCCGCGCTTCAAGGGCATCACGGTGCGCAACCTTCTGACCATTGCCTCGGGCGACGAAAACCTCAGCAAGGACAAGTGCTGCAAGTACCTCACGCAGGTAGGCCTCTGCGCCAACGACTATCTCGACCGCGAGGTCGACGTCTCCCTCTCCGGCGGCGAGGTCAAGCGCATCGAGATCGCAACACTCCTTGCCCGCGGCAGCGAGCTGATGATCTTCGACGAGCCTGAGGCCGGCATCGACCTGTGGAGCTTCGCCCGCCTGACTGAGACGTTCGAGCAGCTGCGCCAGCGCGAGCTTGCGACGATGATCATCATCTCGCATCAGGAGCGCATCATCCAGCTCGCCGACGAGATCGTCGTCGTGGGCGGTGGCGAGCTCAAGCACCGCGGCAGCACAGAAGAAATTTTTCCGCTCATCATGGCGGACACGCTGGGCTCCTGCCCGGTGCTGAACAAGTAAGGAGGAAGAACACAT
>ERZ834769.3376-NODE-3376-length-10439-cov-3.056914_pt1 | contig 10439 bp, 5 predicted proteins | sample MGYA00519690_ERZ834769 | MGnify/ENA primary metagenome ERZ834769 (study PRJEB31850, sample SAMEA3708760) | human gut metagenome | biome: human gut; feature: human-associated habitat; material: faeces | place: China | collected 2014 ... | reverse complement strand
AAAAAAGACTGCGGAACGTGTCCATGCACAATTCTCCCTTTTCATTCATCGGAATCACTTTCAGCGTGATCCCTTTGCGGGCAGCCTGTATCTGCCAGGGAACGATATTGGAGTGGTGCTCCATCACCGAAACGATCACCTCATCGCCTGCCGACAAACACTCGTCGGTAAAACTGGACGCGATCAGGTTGATCGCCTCTGTCGTCCCGCGCGTGAAAATAATCTCGTTGGACGAGCGGGCATTCAGGAATTGCTGCACGGTCTTGCGCGCTTCTTCATGCGCTTCGGTAGCCGCCTGACTCAGGAAATGAACGCCACGGTGGATATTGGCATTCACATTAAAGTAACCGCTGTCTATCTTCTCCACCACACAGCGCGGCTTCTGGGTAGTCGCCCCATTGTCAAAGTAAATAAGCGGCTTATCGTATATCTTTTGGCCCAGAATAGGAAAATCTTTCCGAATGGATTGTACATCTAACATGGCTGTCTCTATTTAACTTAATAACAAAGGTCAAAGATAGTATGTTTAACAGTAAAATATACTATTCATACAGATTATAAGCTAAAAGTTTTGTTTGTACTAATCAAATTTATACTTTTGTTTCAAACGGGAATACTCTTAGGTATGAAGACAACAACAGAATATATTGAATTGATAAGGTCTTGTAGCCAGAAACAGTCTGCTGCAAATAGAAAATGCCATCTTGAAAATAGAAGAGAGGGCCAGTTCATTTCACTCTGCCGATGACTTTTTAAAAACTCCATTCGGAATGGCCATGCTTGATGCCATTTGTATGCAATTCATTGCTATAGGGGAAAGCCTTAAAGGGTTGGACAAAATCACAAACAATGAATTATTGACAACACATCCCGAAATACCCTGGAAGCGAATTAAAGGTCTGCGAGACATTGTTGCCCATCATTATTTTGAAATTGATATTGATGTTATTTGGTGGATATTAAGTAATGAACTCCAACCGCTAAAAAAGGCGATCATCTCCATGTTGTCCGATTTATCCGAATAACCTCCCCCCTTCATTTCTTCTTCTTCTGATAGAAACGCACCCAGTCGATCTCCATCTCGACAGGCAGATCAGAGGGATCAACTTCTCCTACCCAGCTTCCGCCCAGCTGCATATCGAGCAGCAGATAGAACTTTTTATCTGTGAACGGGAACTGTCCTTCTTTGTCTGTTTCAATACGCGGATAGGCGAATGTACGGGTATTGTTGATAAAGAAAACAAGGCTGTCCCGATACATTTCGACACTATAGGTATTATAATCGTCACGATCGATCAGCCCGATGCTGCCCTGTTTCGGATTATCTTTGATCCCCAAGACGTGGGTATAGGCGGAATGAACGGTCTGGTATGCGATAGAATCATTATTCAAGCGTTCCATAATATCGATTTCCCCTCCATCAGGCCAACCTTCATTTTCAGGCAACAGCCAGAAAGCAGGCCATGCTCCGGCAGCACCGTACAGCTTGGCACGGATATCCAAGCGCCCGTCGGAAAAGCCGACCTTACCCTTCGAATAGACGCCCCCCGTGATAAACGGAGCGGTGTCGGCCGACAAACTGTAATTGACTAATCCCCGCAAAACCAAATTGCCATCGCGCATGGCATAACAGGAATCGAAGTCCGACATATAATTATTCCAGTCCGACCTTCCACGCGGTATCTTACTCCACGAAGCCTCATCGAAATGATCCTCCTGGTCGAAGTTCTCCTCCCAAACCAATTTCCAATCCTCCTGTTGTGGCCGGCAACCTGCCATGATCGACAGAACGACCGACATTCCTAATGCGAATAATCCTTGCTTCATTACACTGCTATTTGAATTTATACAATATCAAGACATCGTTATCTTCGTCTTCTAAAGAGGATGCCAAATGTTTTAATTCTCCATACAATTTCCCTTCCTGATAAGCTTCTACTAATTCGCCGGCATTAAATCGGGATACACCATAACCGGATTGCATATCACAATTCACAAGATGGGAATTCAAAACTATTTTTGCATCCGGATAATCATCATTCCTTATCTCATACTCATTTATATCTCCATTTTCTTTATTGTAAACCCAGTTGGTTTCAGGAAACATATTCCGTTCATTGTTTTCATCCACAGAAATCCGCGTCAAGAACACATATTTACTTGTTTCGATTCCGTACTGCAAAAAAGTAGGGACACTCATGGAGCTAATTGCAGGAGTTCTCAACATAATAGGAGTCAATACCTTATCGTATGAATACAGATAGATAGTATCTGACGAAAGTTCGTTCAATACATAACCCTCCGAATTCCTTACAACAGGAAGATGCATGGCTGTATAAGTAAAGCTACCGCCATCCCCCTGTTTAGTAACCGCCAAGTCATATTTCTTTTCAGACGAAAACGGGACATCTATTTTTATCAGGATTTTTCCGTCATTCTTAGACAGAATCGAGAAATAAGGTTTTAGATCAGCGTTTACACGGTTTGTTTCCGTATTGTAGACGAGAAAAGCATCATCATCGAAATTGTAAATGAAACGTGCATCTCCAGAAGGAAATTTCCTGATATATTCGCCATTCAGATCATAAACAACGATCTTCCGGGAAAAAATATCATGGACATAGATCTCCCCTCTCTTTTCATCCACACGCAAATTGGTAATATAATTATATTCGTGAGGACCATTCCCATAATGAGAAAACTTACGGACCGGCTGCCCTTCTCTATCAAACATCAGAATCTCACCGGTTTCACCTCCTTTGGTCAGCATATAATTTTCACTGCACGCCAAAACTCTTGATCTAACTAAAAAGTTGGTATTGTTTGCCAATTTAATATAGGTAACATCTGCAATATCCTTCAAATTTAATCGGATAGGCGAATGTTCCGCATTGACATCAATTTGCAAAATTTCGTTATTTATGCTCTTACCGGCACAGCCACATAAGCATGCCGTCATCCATATAATCAAAAGGTGCTTCATATATATCGATTTTTCACAAAGGTAGAATTTTTCAATACACAGCACGCAGAAGACATGATAAAAAAGAATGTGCCCTCTACGTGCTATGTTTCACAAATATAACCGAGCTTTTCGGATATTCATATTTATACCATTACTCCTCATTCGCCAAACTCCGACTGCTGCCTTTCAACCTCTTTCAGTTTCAAGGAGTTCAACTCCTTGCGCAAACGCTCCACTTCCCGCTCGGCATCCGTTTTGGAGGCGGCGGCTTGTCCGGCGGAGACATTGCTTAGCGGGATGCGGGCGGCATCCGCAGCATCATAGACCAAAGGGAATGCAGACGATTTCGATTCAAGTTCCAGTTCACCGCTTACCGGCATTTGCGAACCTTCGAACAGGACACTGGCTGTGATCCGTATCTTACCCGGTTTCAAGGTAGACTGGACAAGGACAGGCGCCGTCCCCCACTTTACGGGAGCCGGATTTGCCAGCACGCCGGAACCACCTAACAAACGTCCTTCACCCTCAATGGAGAAACGGATGTTGTAGTTATTCAGCCGTTTGATGTTCCCATTCTTATCCGCAACGGCAGCCACTACCGTCACGAAATCGGAGCCATCGGCTTTCAGGTCCGTACCCTCGTTGTCCACCCACAACAGGATCTTTTCAGGGCGGCGGGCAGGTACGACTTTATGCGTAGCCACAACCTTACCGTCGATCAGACCTTCGGCAAGCAGATAGACATCGTCCTGTTTTTTAGCTCTTGAAAGAGCTTTGTCGACCATAAAATCATAGACGTCCGGGAAGGTGATAACCGGCGAAGGCATTCCCGGACGGTTCTTGTCTTTCTTATAAGTATAAGTCTTTCCGTCTTTGTTGAACGTAAGGCGAACCTCGTCGCAATTGGAATAGACCGTCACATCCTTACCTGAGAAAGGTGTCATTTCATGCGCAATATACACCATCGGCCCGCTTCCGGCAAGCTGGTCGTCCTTCACTGCCGGACGTTGCGCCATAAACATATAATAGGAATATTTCGGCTGGCGGAAGACGTCCATCAAGCCACCGTAGAACGGATCGGGATGGTAGCCGCGCTGGTGGTCGAACGAATGCCAGAGACAACCGCCGACATGCTGCGGGGACTGCTTGTAAAGCACATCGTAGCTGGTCACCGGATAAGAAGGGCTTGCATAATGCTGTGCCTGCACACGCATCGGCTGTTCGCCCCAGTTACGGGCTACACGGCTCGGCGAATTGTGGGAACTCCAGTCGTCCACATTGTCGCCCCACTCACGGGTGAAATAGGTCTTCGACGGATCGATCTCCTTAGAAGCATCCTGCATATTGGCAGGATGGGCAAAATAGACCGGGAAATTCTCATGCCCGCGTGCTTCGCTGTCACTTCCACTGTAGCAATAAGGATAAGGATATTCGGCATCCACGATATCACGGGTGTTCTTGGCGAAATCAGCCGGATACCAGGTCTCGTTCAGAATCGGTTCCCACAGCCAAACACAAGGATGGTTGCGGTCGCGACGCACGACATTGCGGATATCGCTATACACGCGTTGCGCAAATTCAGGCGCATCGTTCCAAAACTGCCAGCCGGGCGTATTGACGATCACGAACAAGCCCAACTCGTCGCAAGCATCCATAAAGGCAGGATCCTGCGGACAGTGAGCGTTACGGATGATCTCCATCCCCGCGTCCTTCAGTTTTTTTGCATCCCGCCAGTGAATACTATTCGCTACGGCATTCCCGACAACGGCAAAGTCTTGATGGCGATTAGCTCCGATCAACGGCTTCCCGTACGGTTTGCCATTCAGATAGAAACCATCTTTCCCCTTAAACTCTATGCTGCGGATTCCGACACGGCGGCGGTAACCGTCTACCACGTTCCCATCTTTATCGAGCACCCGCACCAGCAGGTTGTATAAGGTCGGTGTCGAAGGTGTCCAGAGCATCGGTTGCTGCACCAGCAGTTTATCGGACGAGGTAGCCGCCTTGCCGGCTTTCACCTGGATCTTGTCATTCAGGTAGGCAACCTGTTTGCCGTCCGGTTGAAGCAATGTATATTCCACCACCCCGGTAAAAGACCTCTTCGTGGCATTGCGCACCTGCAACTTCAACTGTACTTCCGCTGCTGCTTCCGACACTTTACCGAAAGCGACAAACAAGCCACCTCCCGCTACCTCGTTTTCATAATTGGGATCGGTGATGAACACTTGGTTATGGGCGACCAGCCAGCAATCCCGGTAGATGCCGCCGAAATAGGTATAGTCCAACACATCCTGCGCCTTTCCGGGAGGATAGGAAGGATCGTCGCTGTTATCGGCCCAGACGGCAATCACATTGTCGCCGTTCCAGTCCAGCGCATCCGTCACATCGACCACGACAGGCAGGTAACCGCCGAAATGTTCCGTCAACAGTTTGCCGTTCACGAACACCTTGCTTTTACCCATTATGGCCTCGAAATGCAGGAAAAGTTTTTTCCCTTTCAGAGCGGCATCGGGTGTGAAATGCTTGCGGTACCAGACTTCCCCCTGGTAATTGATGCAACCGCTCGCCTCGGTCGGCAGATACTCGATGCCGTTCGGCAAAGAGACGACCGTCCAGTCTTTATCATTAAACTCTTTCGTTTCCGCACCATCGGCAGCACCTTTATAAAAGCGCCAAGCCGGATTCATCGAAAACACTTCACGCCCGCTGTTGTCCAGCCGGAAGAAACCCGCTGTTGAAAATTCGGGCTGATGGGCCGCCCACAAAGAGAGGCTAAGCCATATAAACACGAAACTGAATATAATTTTCTTCATCATTATGAATTTAAAATTTATCATCTATCCGTCTGCTGAAGCAGACGGCAAAAGAGAGGCTACGACATAAGGTACAGCTTTGTCTGTTTGCTCACCCATAAATCATTATTTACACCTCTTTGGTCTATTTCGAACCGGGCGTACTCCGGGAACGAACCCGAAATCTCCGGTGAAACCGTCGAAGAAAAGGGCCGGCTATAATACGTTTTTACACCATTACAGCCGGCCCATAAAGATAATACCTATTAAAAAAAGCCTTTAATTACCAACCTTCGTTCGGTGTGCACAACGGATTCGCGGATATTTCCTTTGCAGGTATCGGATAATAGTAATAACGGTTCGTATCACCGACCTTACCGGTCTTCAATTGTGTGTAACGGGCTTCATTACAAGTCTTCATACGATCTTCCAGCAATCCCCAACGGCGCAAGTCGTAGAAACGTTCTCCTTCCACGAAGAACTCGATGGCACGCTGGTGTTCCAAGTCATCGAAAACAGCTTCATAGGTTTGAGCCCCGCTATACGGATTCAGGTTGGCACGTTCACGGATCTGGTTCAGGTAGCTGATCGCCGTAGGAAGATCCTGCCTACCGCGCAGATAAGACTCGGAAAGCAACAGGAGAACATCGGCATAACGGATGGCACGCTCGTTGATAACAGACATAGGAGGATCGGCTTCAGATTCCGCCGTATTCCAGTTCTGATATTTCAAGATCCAATACGTATCCCATTTTTCTTCTTTAAACTTTTCGCGGAAAGGCGACAGGTAATACATGCAACCTTCATAATCCCAGGCTACCGACGAACGGGCACGATAATCAAAATTACCATCCTTGTCCTTCTCTTTCAGGAAGATGTTCATCATCTGCTGAGTCGGATTCGCTTCATACCAACCACTGGCTTCGGGTGCTGCATATTCTTTCGGACGGGTGTTTGTCTGGGTGGAATTGATATTTTCTCCGTCACCCCAGATATCGGTTCCGCCGACCGGTTCCATCAACAGTTCGAAAATGCTTTCCGCATTGTTCTCATGCACATCGTCAAAGTTCCAGGAGAAATCTTCGACCAGACGATAAGCATAAGGAGATTTTGTCAGAGGCTCCAACACTTCGATCGCTTTATCGAAATTTTCCTCATACACATAGATCTTGCCTAAAACCGCATAAGCAGCGCCTTTGGTCGGCTTGCCGATCACCTCGTTCGCCACCGGCAGCAAAGAAGCCGCCGTGATCAGATCCTGTTCGGCTTGTGCCCAGATTTCAGCCTGTGAAGATTTGGCCAACGGGAAAGTGGACGGAGACTGTGATGCGGTCAGGCGCAAAGGCGCGTCCTTAAACTCCTTACCCAACTGGAACAGATAAAATCCACGGATAAACAGGCATTCGCCCTTCACTTTATTGATGAACTCTTCGGAAAGATCTCCTTTTTTTTCTTCCAGCTTCTGCATGATCGAGTTTGTCCGGTACAAAGCATTATAGAACTGGTAGAACATCCCCTGCGACAGCGTGTTGCCATTCGTATTGGTGAAATAGCAGGCTTGGAAAACATCACTGATGTCATTTCTGAACTCCACTTCGTCGGCACGTGCAATACGCATCATGACTCCGCGGGTTCCATAATATCCGCCGTTCAGCGCGTTCTTCAAAGGAGTATAGCAAGAGGTCAAAGCCAGTTCGAAATCAGCTTCGTTCTTCCAGAAAGTATCTTCCGTCGCCTTGTTCGGATTTGTTTGTTCCAACTGGGCGTCACATGATGTGCACAAGCCGGCAACAGCCATTGCACAAAATATAAAATATAGATATATTCGTTTCATATAATTGCTTTATTTAAAATGTTACGTTCAAACCCAACATAAATGTACGGTTGGAAGGATATATAAATTCATCGAAACCACGGGAATATACATTTGAAGAGTTCACGTCCGGCGTATAACCCGAATAAGAGGTAATCGTAAAGAGGTTTTCCGCATTGACATACACGCGGGCTTTCTGGACAAAGCCGTGGAACCAGGCTGTAGGCAACGTATAACCTACTTGCAGGTTTCTCAGACGGAAATAAGAACCGTTTTCCAGATAACGGTCGGATTCGGAACGGGCGTTCCGGTTCGGATCGGTCCAGATCAGACGGGGACTGGATGCATTCCGGTTTTCAGGTGTCCAATAATCCAACGTGCTCGCCAGGTAATTCGTACCACGGGTTACATCTGTCAATTCCAACCGCGTCGCATTGTAAATCTTATTGCCGGATACTCCCTGGAATCCGATGGAGAAGTCTACATTCTTATAAGTAAGATTACCATTGATCGAATAGGTGAATTTCGGGAACGGACTGCCGCTGTACACACGGTCGTCGTCATTGATCGTACCGTCATTGTTCGTATCCTTAAAACGGATATCGCCCGGTTGCGCACTCGGCTGGATCAGGACACCGTCTTTCTGGTAAGCCTGTACCTCCTCCGCGCTGTTGAAATAACCGTCGGTCGGGATCAGCCAGAAACCGCCGATCGGGTAACCGGCCAAAGTCCTTGTCGTATAAGTACCGCCATGAATCGTACCGCTTTCAATCGGTTGCATTCCATCTCCTAAGGCGATCACTTCGTTCTTGTTATAGGTCCCTAAGAAACTTACGCCATAAGAAAGGTCTTTATTCAGCGATTCATTCCATCCGATATTAAACTCAAAACCCTGGTTCCGGATCTTACCTGCATTCTGGATCGGATCGTTCGCACCACCGGACGAGATAGGGATCGGCACATTCAGCAAGATGTCTTTCGTATTCTTCACATACCAGTCGGCTGTCAATGTCAAACGGTTACGCAAAGCCATGAAGTCGATACCGACATTCGTCATTGCGGTTTCTTCCCATTTGATATCCGGGTTGGCAAACGTTTTCGGGAAAGCGCCTTGTATCAATCCGCTCTTACCATCCGGGTAGTTAATACCGGTTGTCACGACTGATACATATTGGTAATTGTCAATTTCCTGATTACCTAACACACCATAACCGCCTCTCAGCTTCAACTGATCCAGCCAGGACACGTTATTCTTCACAAAGTCTTCCTCCGCGATATTCCATCCGGCAGAGAACGACGGGAAATTACCATACCGGTTGTTAGATCCGAACTTGGAAGAGCCGTCACGACGGATAGTCGCCGTCAACAAATACCGGTTCTTGTAAGAATAGAACGCACGGCCTAAGATAGAAGTCAGCACGCTACGGTTGGAATTGCCGCTGACGGCCAAGCCCTGTGCAGCTGCATCTATCTCCCTGATTCCGGTAGGCATGCCCTGCCCTGATCCCTGCATGTAGCGATAGCGTGAATCCTGATAGGTATAACCGGCAAGTACGGAGATCTTATGATCGCCGAAAGTACGGTCGAAAGTCAACAAGTTTTCAACCAGAACGTTACGCGTCCGGGTCTGCTGTTCCGTCACCTGCGTGATATCATTCTTATTCAATCCGTAATCGTACAAGCCTAAATAGCTGTTGTAACGGTAGAACTGGAAGTCTGGAGTCAGGTTCAATTTATATTTCAAACCCTTCATAAACTCGACGGAAACATAGGCATTGGCATAAATTTTCACGTTATCACTATAACGGTTCATCAGATTATCGTCCACCATACCTAACGGGTTATAGAGGTTTACGACGTCGCCATACAAGGCTCCGTAACCACCTGTCCGGCTCGCGTCATAGCGTTCGAGTGTCGGGATCGCCTGTATCGTATGCCCTACATATCCTCCACGAATCTCCGAAAGCAAAGGCTTATCCTGGTTGTAAGTCAGTACGATATTCGTTCCGGCCTGGAAAATGCCTTTCTTGAAATCCTGCTTGCTCTGCAACGTGTAACGCTGGTAGTTCGTACCCTTCATCACACCGTCTTGGTTCGTATAGCCCACACTATTATAATAGGTAGAATATTTACCGCCGCCTTTCACCGACAGGTTATAGTTCTGCATCAAAGCAGGGTTAAACATCAGGCTTTGCCAGTCATTATCCGGCTTGGAAGCCAGATCCGTTGCCATTTCGAGCGGGCTCATTCCAGCCGCCTGCCTGGAAACGGTCGTCACTTCCGCCCATCCGGCAGCATCCAGCAAATCCAGATATTTGGATGGCGAGCTGACACCGACATTGGCCGAAAGGTCGATAATAGGTTTCCCCTCGGTATTGCTTCCCTCCTTCGTCGTCACGATGATGACACCATTGGCTGCACGCGAACCGTAGATAGCTGCCGAAGAAGCGTCTTTCAGCACGTCGATACTGGCAATATCGTTCGGGTTGATGTGGTCGATTCCACTCATATACATACCGTCCACGATATACAAAGGAGACGAGTTATTCAAAGTTCCGATACCACGGACCATGACACGTGTACTTCCTCCCGGAGCGCCACCCTGTGAAACGATATCCACACCGGCGATCTTACCTTGCAAGGCTTGCCCGATAGTCGTGTTACTCTGTGTATTCAGCTTTTCCGTGCTGACATTGGCTACGGACCCGGTCAAGTCCGCCTTTTTCTGCGTGCCATAACCGATCACGACAACTTCGTCCAGCGTTTTCGTATCTTCCAATAATACGACATTGATTGTTTTCTGGTTACCGACAACGATCTCCTTTGACAGGTAACCGATATAAGAAATATGCAAAACCGATTTAGGATC
>ERZ834769.3368-NODE-3368-length-10457-cov-6.616132_pt1 | contig 10457 bp, 6 predicted proteins | sample MGYA00519690_ERZ834769 | MGnify/ENA primary metagenome ERZ834769 (study PRJEB31850, sample SAMEA3708760) | human gut metagenome | biome: human gut; feature: human-associated habitat; material: faeces | place: China | collected 2014 ... | reverse complement strand
CAACGACTATTAAATACGGCAAGTTCGATATTTCCACTCCCTATACCTACATGCGGTATAAGCCGAAGAATAAGGCGGACGTGGATAAGATATCCCAGGCATTGCAGAAGATGACTCATGAAGATCTGACCATCCGTGTAGTGAACGATGCAGAGAACCGCCAGACCTTACTTTACGGCATGGGTGACCAGCATCTGGATATCGTGGTCAGCCGTCTGTTAAACGAATACAAAGTAGAGATCGAGCTTTCCAGGCCGAAGATCGCATACAAAGAGACCATCAAGAAACAGTCTGATGTGGAATATAAGTACAAGAAACAGTCCGGCGGACATGGGCAGTACGGTCATGTAAAAATGCGTTTCTCACCTTCCGGCGATCTGACGAAGCCCTATGAATTTGCAACAGAAGTCGTAGGTGGTGCAGTACCGAAAAACTTCTTCCCTGCAGTAGAAAAAGGTATTCAGGAGTCCGTGGGCAGAGGACCTCTGGCGGCATATCCGGTAGTTGGTGTCAAGGCAGTGCTGTACGATGGCTCCTACCATCCGGTAGACTCTTCGGAGATGGCATTCAAGACCGCAGCGATCCAGGCGTTCAAGAAGGGTGTCATGGAAGCGGGTCCGGTTCTGTTAGAGCCCATCATGTCCCTGAAAGTTACAGTACCCGATGCTTACACCGGTGACATCATGGGTGATCTGAATAAAAGAAGAGGCCGTGTACTGGGCATGAACCCCATGAGCGGTGGCAGACAGATCATCGAAGCGGATATTCCTATGAGTGGATTATTCGGTTATTGTACGGATCTGCGTTCCATGACCGGAGGCAGAGGCGATTATTCCTATGAATTTGCCCGCTATGAGCAGACACCTTCCGATGTACAGGAGAAGGAAGTGGCAGCCAGAGCAGCGAAAGTAGCAGAGAATAACGCAGAAGATTAATGTACAAAATACATAGTATCCATAAAAAGAGACCGGCGAATATGTCCGGTCTCTTTTTTCGATGCAGACAGATATCTCATCGATACCGCTGCATCAGATTGATCAGTAATGTGATCCATGCAAACATGATTCATCACCTCTCGTATATAAGATATGCACAGAGAACAGAAAATATGTACAAATATGTATGGATAGAGCCGCAGTCCTTGACAGTATCGGCAAAACACGATAAAATAATCGATAGTTTTTTAACGACTTGAGAACATGAATTTTAAATAGAAAGCTTCTCATAGTTTAGGAGGAAATGATTATGGCAGTACCTTACAATCACAGAGAGGTAGAGAAAAAATGGCAGACTGTCTGGGATGACGAAAAAGCATTCAAGACTTCCGACGATTTCTCCAAGCCCAAATATTACGCACTGGTAGAGTTCCCTTATCCTTCCGGACAGGGATTACACGTAGGTCATCCGAGACCTTATACCGCACTGGATATCGTAGCACGTAAGCGCAGAATGCAGGGATACAACGTGCTGTATCCTATGGGATGGGATGCATTCGGCCTCCCTACCGAGAATTACGCAATTAAAAATCACATCCATCCGAAGATCGTAACCAAGAATAACGTGGCAAGATTCAAGAATCAGCTGCATTCCTTAGGTTATTCCTTTGACTGGGACAGAGAGATCAATACCACGGATCCCGAGTATTATCATTGGACCCAGTGGATCTTCTTAAAGCTGTTCAAGGCAGGACTGGCTTACAAGACAGAGATGCCGATCAACTGGTGTACCTCCTGTAAGGTAGGTCTGGCAAATGAGGAAGTAGTCAATGGCGTCTGCGAGCGTTGCGGTTCCGAAGTCATCCGTAAGGTCAAGAGCCAGTGGATGCTGAAGATCACTGAATATGCAGACAAGCTGATCCAGGGACTGGACACCGTAGATTATATCGAGCGTGTCAAGGTTTCCCAGAAGAACTGGATCGGAAAGTCCCAGGGTGCGGAAGTAGACTTTACCCTCACCGGAAAAGATGAGAAGCTGCGCATTTACACCACCAGACCGGATACTCTGTTCGGTGTTACCTACATGGTAGTATCTCCGGAGCATCCTGTACTGGATAAATACAAGGACGAGATCAAGAACTGGGATGACATTGTGGCATATCGTGAGATGGCTGCGAAAAAGTCTGATTTCGAACGTACCGAGCTGGCAAAGGATAAGACCGGTGTCTGCATCCAGGGTCTGACCGCTACCAATCCCGTCAACGGTAAGGAGATCCCTGTATGGGTATCTGACTATGTATTGATGACTTACGGTACCGGCGCTATCATGGCAGTACCTGCCCATGATGAGAGAGACTGGGAGTTCGCTAAAAAGTTTGGCATGCCCATTATCGAAGTTGTAGCCGGAAGCCCTGTCAGCGTAGAAGAAGCTGTATATACCGATGTTGCTGATGGTACTTTGGTCAATTCCGATTTCCTGAACGGCCTGTCTGTGGCAGAAGCCAAAGAGAAGATCATGAACTATCTGGAAGAGAAGGGCATCGGTAACCGCAAGACCAATTATAAATTAAGAGACTGGGTATTCTCCAGACAGCGTTACTGGGGTGAGCCGATCCCTATCGTACATTGCGATAAGTGCGGATATGTTCCCATTGATGAGAGCGAACTGCCTCTGCAGTTACCCGATGTAGAGAGCTACATGCCTACCGATACCGGAGAATCTCCTCTGGCTGCCATGACTGACTGGGTAAATACCACCTGTCCCTGCTGTGGCGGTCCGGCAAAGAGAGAGACCGATACCATGCCTCAGTGGGCAGGTTCTTCCTGGTATTACCTGCGTTATACCGATCCTCACAATGACAAGGCACTGGCAAGTCCTGAAGCATTGAAGTACTGGCTGCCGGTTGACTGGTACAACGGCGGTATGGAACATACCACACTGCATCTTTTGTACTCCCGTTTCTGGCATAAGTTCCTGTATGATCAGGGCGTAGTACCTACTCCCGAACCTTACCAGAAGAGAACCAGCCACGGTATGATCCTGGGATCCAACGGTGAGAAGATGTCCAAGTCCCGTGGCAATGTGGTAAATCCGGACGATATCGTACAGGATTACGGTGCAGATACTCTGCGTACCTACGAGATGTTCATCGGTGCCTTTGATCTGAGTGCTTCCTGGAGTGAGGAAGGCGTAAAGGGATGCCGTAGATTCCTTGAGAGAGTCTGGAAGTTGCAGGATATCCTGACTGATGAAGAAGGCTATAGTGCAGACTTAGAGACCAAGATGCACCAGACCATCAAAAAGGTCAGCAGCGATTTTGAGAACCTGAAGTACAACACCGCCATTGCAGCTATGATGTCGCTGATCAACGAGTTCTATAAGAAGAACGCCATTACCAGAGGCGAATATAAGACACTGCTTACTCTGCTTAACCCCGTAGCACCTCATATCACTGAGGAATTGTGGCAGACTGCCGGATTCGAGGGCAGACTGTATCAGGCAGCATGGCCTGAATTCGAGGAAGAGAAGACCGTAGAGAGCGTTGTTGAGATCGGTGTTCAGGTCAACGGCAAGATGCGTGTAACCATCAATGTTTCCAAGGATGAGACCAAGGAAAATGTCATCAACATGGCAAAAGAAGCTCTGGGAGACAAGCTGACCGGCAACATCGTAAAAGAGATCTATGTTCCCGGCAGAATCGTCAACATCGTAGTTAAATAGTTCAGCCATGAACGAATATGTCCATGAGGTAGAAATAAAATAACTCCTGACAGACCTTACGTCTGCCGGGAGTTATTTCTTTGAGCGTTGCTTTTTTCTAAAATGTTTTGAATCTGCTGTAGCTCTGCTTCGGTGCTGTATTTTTTGATGGCTGTGATGGCAGCCTGCATTTCCTGTGGGGTAAAAGTGAGATGCTCCTGCTTTGCCTTACGCATGGCAGGCATGAGAAGTGACATCATTTCTTTTTGTGATTTGCCGTGCCCTTTGGCAAAAAGAGTGGAGAGAAATTCTAATTTTTCTCTGGGGATGTCCTTCACAAGATCATCCTGCATCCAGAGGGGAGTCTGGGAATAATCCATTTTGTTGACCTCCTGATTGATTTTGAGTGGCTGCGAAAAGTTCGGACAACATAGCCGGATCACAACCGTCCAGATCGGAGAAACCTTCCGGGAACAGCTCCTGCATGGACTTAGCCATATCCATCATTTCTTGAAAATTATGGATATTGTCAAGCATCTGAGTGACCTGCTGCAGGGATGCTTTCTGCGTTTCATCGCATAAAGGCATGAGATCACTGCATAGTTCACCGGCGAGACTGCTTCCATCGGATGATAGAGGAAAACTGTGCAGAGCAGTCTCCGGATGCTGTCTAAACAGTGCCAGCGTATATTGCAATTCCAAAAATTTTATGTAGACAGCAAGTCCTTTCAGGAGATGCGGATCTATATAATAGGCAAGTGTTTTCAGAATCTGAATGCGGTTGTTGGTAAATAAAGTGTCAAAGGCGGCCGCCTTGTCGATTCTGTTATCATCCATGCAGATAATACCTTCCAGTAAATGAATTACTAGTATCTTATGAAGCGGATAATTCGCTTATGCCAATCAGTCATTCGGGGTACGGAAGATCCGCACCCCGGGATGATCGATCATACGTGTGTAAAAAGTCCGGTAAATCAGCAACCGCAATTTCCACAGCCGTTGTTGCCACCGCCACAGAAGCAGGACAGGAGCAGAATCCAGATCAGCCATTCGCAACAATCATTTCCGCCGCAACCATTGTTTTTATTGCCCAGAAGTCCGCAGCTGTTGTTGCCGCAACCGTTACCGCAGCCACCGCCGCAGAACAGTAAAAGGATGATCCAGATGCAGCTGTTGCCGAAGATACCGTTACTACAGTTGTTATTGTTGCTGCAGGAATTATTATTGCAGCCACAGTTTGTAGCAGTTAAGTCACTCATTTTTAGTGCCTCCACTTTTTATTTATGCTCTATTGTATGCGGGGGAGCCTGTCAATGTTTCCGGAAAAGACTTGCAATAATTTTCTAATATAGTAAAATAAAAATAACTATGTGGAAATGCAATTAAATGATAATATGTAGTTAAAATGATGCAGGCTTAATTCATATAAGTTTACCCCACTTATCCCTGACATCTTATTATTTACTTAAGGATAGATTGAATGACACAGAAGATATATATCGTAGAAGGGCGGCAGTTCCGGACAGAGGCGGATTACCAGAACGCTCTGAAGGATCAGCAGGTGATTGAAAATCTTCGGATGCAGACTAAGAAGATGAACCTGTCGGATCAGAAGAAGCTCTTGGAAGTGATCCGTAGCGGAAAATGCAGATTTCACAGTATCCTGGGACAGGATTATATGGAGGAGCTGTCGGAAGAGATTAAGAGGCAGGAAGCTCCAAAGACCTCCAAGACCACTCACGAGAAAAAAGAGACATTTAAGAAAAAAGAACCGATAAAAAAAGAACCGGTTAAAAAGAAAACCACGCAAAAGAGACCAGCGGAAAAAAAGAAGGCTCTGAAGAGAAATATAGAGCCGCAGTTCGACGAGGCAGAACTGGACAGAATCGTAAAAGAGGAACTGAAAAAACAGGAAAAACGAAGGAAGCTTTTAGTGGTCTGTTGTAGTATGGCAGCTATCGTCTGCCTTGGCTATTTTGGGATTTATAATTGGTACAACTACCGGACAGCAGATAATTATAAGCAGCTGAGTGAACTGAAGGACAAGGAACCTGCAGCCAGCGAGGCACCGGCACCGGTGATCCATTATACGTCGGAGGAAGGACAGAGCACGCCGCCTCCGGTGCTGGATGAATATAAAAATTTATTAAATAAGAACAAAAGACTAATCGGATGGGTAAAAATTGACGATACTAATATAGATTACCCTGTTATGCAGACAACGGATAACGAATATTATCTGGATCACAATCTGAATCAGGAGTATGACAAGAACGGATCCATTTTCATGGACAAGGACTGTGATGTGTTGAAACCCAGCACAAACCTTATTCTGTACGGGCATCACATGAAAAGCGGGCAGATGTTCGGAGGCTTATCCTTATACAGCGACCAGAGCTATTATGAGAAACATCCCTGCATACAGTTTGATACCATCTATGAAAAAGGTCTGTATGAGATCATGTATGTATTCCGTTCAAGGGTATACAGTGAAGATGAGATCGTTTTCAAATATTATCAGTTTATAGACGCCCAGAGCGAGCAGGAATTTGACTCTTATATGAATGACATGGAGGGAATGTCATTATATGACACAGGAGTCACGGCTCAATACGGTGACCGGCTTTTAACTCTGTCGACTTGTGATTATCAGGAGAAAAACGGCAGATTCGTAGTGGTTGCCAAAAAGGTGACGGCAAAGGAGTAAAGGATGACTAAGGGTACAAGGAAGACCAACAGAAGATTAAAAAAGACAGTAAGGAAGACCCTGGGAACACTGTTCCTGATCTCGGCGATCGTAGTAGCAGCGATTCCTACGGAAGGATTGCAAGCGGAAGAAGATGCTGTGGCGCAGGCGGCAGGACATACACATCAGACAACACATAGCTCTTCTAAATATAAGGTTACGATTCCGAAGGACGCATCAGAGAAAGCAAGTCTGCTTTCCGGTAGCAGCACAATTCCCACCATGGATACGCTGATTCCCGTGGTAGACAGCAATGCGACCATTTATACAACAGAGACCAACACAGACGGAACCAGTTATCAGTTTGCCTATGTGAACTATAAAAATTCCTGGTGTGCAGTATTGCTTGGTTATAATAAAAATACGACATTGACTGGGAATGTACTGGATATTCCCGATATGGTAAATGCGTACATACAGCCTACCGGTAACCAGGGTACCATCAATGGTTACGTGGCGGCAAGTAAGAATGGACAGCCTTTGTATTATGAGGCTCTGACAGAGAAGACCAGAGAGGTGGAAGTACAGGCAACAGATCCGAATACAGGTCTACCGTTATATGATTCACAGGGTAAACCGGTGATGGAGACGAAGACTGAGACTTATAAGGATGGTGAGATGCGTCCTTGTTATGCTACGGACAATGCCTGGAAAAAACTTTCTCTTGTGGATTTCTTCCAGAAAAAGGGCAGCGGTTATTCTTACACCAGTACGCAGGCGGAAAATGAGGATAAAACAGCAAAAGTATATGACGGATTTGCAAAGACAGAACAGCCGGATGATCAGTGGATCAAGGATCTGGATGTAAAATACATTGGTAACCAGTATCTGGCATCTACAGCCAATCCAAATGGTACCTATACCTGGTCTGTGGCAGGAGATATCACATCTAAAAATCCGTTAGACGGTATTTTCGCCGGAGCCAGCAATATTGTAACACTGAACATTGGTGAGAAACTCATTGGTGTCGGCAACTATGCGTTCTATGGCTGTAATGGTCTGAACAGCATTTCCTTTGGTAATGGTATCACTGTCATCGGTAACTGGGCATTTGCGGAATGCGGCAGTATGAAAGCAGTGAACATCCCCAGAGAGTGTAACCTGGCACAGCTGGGAGATCATGCTTTCTACAGTTGTACTCAGTTGACGGATATTGATATTCCTATTTCTGTAAGTTATATCGGAGACTATGCATTCGCGGAATGCCGGTATTTATATGAAGTAGAGATATGTAATCCGGAGCAGGAGAACGGCATCAGTTCCAGCAGCCTGAAGGAAATGGGCTGGAATGTATTTGAAAATGATGAAACCCTGTATTCCGTGACTTTCCCGGATATGTACGGCGAGACCATTGGAATCTCCATGTTCAAGGGATGTAAGAACCTGCATTATGTAGCTTCCCGAAATGCACAGTTTACCATCAACTCCGGAAAAGCAGATGACGATGTGTATTGCTTTGACTGCTTTAAGTCCATGCTTGCGGATGATCCGGTAAACGGTACCTTCTATTTTGAAGGACTAAGAGAAAGCAAACTTCACAAGCTATGTCAGGAAAATTGTTTTGCATTCAGTTACATTAATTATAATCCTGACACACATTTATATGAGAAATTGAACAAATACGAATTGACGGTTCAGGATCCCAATGTTTCAGGTGAACCTGGTCGGTCTACGTTTATAGTAGATTCCTCCAACCAGTTGCTTAATGCCAGCGTAGGAACCGGCGTTAAGACATTGAATATCCCGGATCCCATCGGACCATATCATATTTACAATATCTCGGCAAATACATTTGCCAACAATTGTAACCTGACAATGGTATCTCTGCCTGCCAGTGTACAGTCGGTAGGAGATGGTGCTTTCCGTGGATGTCATAATCTGGCAACGGTAATATTTAACAATAGCAGTATCGCTATTGGAACGGATGCGTTTAAGACCCAGGACTTTACCGGTACACACAGAACGGGCTGTACACACAGCACAGCGACAGCTATGAACGATGCAGATAACAGTCCGGCAGTGAAACTGACCTTTGTAGGAGAAATCTCACCGGAGTCCACACCGTATAAGTATGCGATGAGTCCGGACGGCAGATATAATAACAGCAGTCAGGTGGCAACCTATGTCAGATATTGCAGCGGATGGCCGTCCAATCTGGTCGCACAGTACAACCCGGAGAAGAATGTCAGCGAACTGATCGATTTCCCGGCATTTACGGAATTGACCAAATACTTAAATAAAGATGATTATCCGTATCTGACAGATGCCCAGAGAAGTGCAGCGGAAACTGCACTGACCAAATATAATGCTGGAGAGTCTCTGACAGAGGATCAGCAGCAGTTTATTGATTCCGCACTGAACGTGACCATACCGGAAGGCATTCAGGCAATCAAGGACGGTCTGTTTGTGGAAAAAGAGAAGGATCAGAAGGAAAAGACTCTGACCATATACGGTCTCGACAGTATTGAAGAAAATGACTTCAAGGGCGCAAAATATCTGACCGGTGTGATCAGCTACAGCAATACCCTGTCCAGCATAGCAAAAAATGCCTTTGATGGCTGTGAGAAACTGGCTACAGTAGAGATCAACGGCAATACCCAGTCCATTGGCGACTATGCATTTAAAGACTGTGTTGCTCTGAAAGATGTGTCCCTGTCCGGAACCATCAGCAGTCTTGGTAATATTCCATTTACCGGTTGCAAAATTCTGGATAAGGTAGGATTCCAGGGAACCGATTATTTCACCTGCGACAATTCGATTATCTATGGAATGAACGGCAGTGCAAAAGCGAAGATTATTGAATGCTTAGAGGGTAGAACCAGCAAGCGTGTGAATGCCAAAGAGACAACGGGCGTGACGGAAATGGCACCGGAGGCGTTCCGCGGCTGCGACAATCTGACTACGATCGATCTGTCGGACAGTGCCATTACGGTAGTGCCTTCCTATGCGTTTGCGGAGACTAAGAATCTGGATACCGTGAAACTGCCGATCACCTGTGAAGAACTGAAAGATAATGTATTCAACGGCAGTAGCATTAAATGGCTGGAGGAGTCCAGTGAGAGATTAACACTGATTGACCAGGATACTTTTACCGGAATCCTTAAAGATAAGGGAGATGTTACCTTATGTGCTCCGAAGACCAGTTATCTCTACAGATATGGTGATGCGAACGGATTTGCAGTGGAAGATACTCCGCTGGAGGAAATCTATACCGTTATCTTCCGTGACTGGAATGAAGAACTGCAGAAAAATGTCCAGGTAGACGAACAACAGGTACGGGGCGGGGAAGATGCGGTTCCGCCTACACCGTTAGGTAAGACCGGCGAAGTATTTAAGGGATGGGATGGCGATTACACGAACATCACGGAAGATACAACATGTACCGCTATTTATGAGAAGGAAGATCCCGATGCAAGTAAATTGACCGTAACCTTCCAGGATTGGGATGGTACGGTAATTAAGAAGATCAAGGTATCCTCCGGCGGCAGCATCGCAGATGCGGATCTGCCCAACACATCTAATCTTGTGAGAGATGGTTATATCTTCATCGGATGGGACAGACCTCTGACCAATATTACAGAGTCTTTTACCACCATGGCACAATATAAGGCGCTAAGCGAAGATGATATTGTAGTCAGATATATCAATAGTGTGACCAAGGAAGTGTTCTATCAGACTACGATTAAGAAGGGTACGGTTGCACCCAGTATCCAGACTCCTACGGTCAGTGGCTATACTTTCAAGGAATGGCTGCCGGATATTGCAACAGCTATCACAGAAAATACAGATTTCTATGCAGTATATGAAGCCAGTGGCTCTAATAATGGTGGAACTGCCAGTCCGGGTGCAAGCACCAGCCCCGGAGCAAGCACCAGTCCGGGAGGCAATAATAACAACGGAACTACTGCCAAGATGTATACTCTGACAGTTAAAAACGGTTCCGGCTCCGGCAGTTATGTAGCAGGTTCCCAGCCGATCATCGTTGCGAATGATCCGGCAAAGAATCAACAGTTCAGCAGCTGGTCAATAGATCCGGCCAATACGAAGATTGCCAGCAAGGTATTGTCTGCAACGG
>ERZ834769.3366-NODE-3366-length-10460-cov-2.868429_pt1 | contig 10460 bp, 6 predicted proteins | sample MGYA00519690_ERZ834769 | MGnify/ENA primary metagenome ERZ834769 (study PRJEB31850, sample SAMEA3708760) | human gut metagenome | biome: human gut; feature: human-associated habitat; material: faeces | place: China | collected 2014 ... | reverse complement strand
TCACCTATTCCGGTAACTTCGCCGTGCAGAAGCCGGTGACGGTTCCCGACTTCGTGACCGACGGATATGAATATGCCAGCCACTTCTATGAAGCCTATCATGCGTGGAACAACTATTCGGCCGACCCTAAGAACATCAACAAGACGCAGGAATTCTCCCTCGGCTGGCTGGAAGACTTCAAGAACCGGAAGGAACAGGGCATAACTGACGAGGTGACGGTCGATGCTACCGGCAAATACGTCTACTACGGCAACGAGGACTATTACGACGCCCTGTATAAGAAAACGACCTTCGCGCAGGATCATAACTTGTCGGTGACCGGTAACAACGGGAAGCTGAACTACTACGTTTCCGGGCGTTTCTATGGCTACGACGGCTTGTTCCGCTACAATACCGATGATTATAAGATGATGAACCTGCGTGCGAAAGGTTCCGTGCAGGTGTTCGACTGGCTGAAGATCGAGAACAATATGGACTTTTCAAACATGGATTACCATAACCCGATCAACGTCGGCGAAGGCGGTTCCATCTGGCGTAACATTTCCGATGAAGGCCATCCGACCTCGCCTATCTTCAATCCCGACGGTAGCCTGACCTTCTCGGCCGCCTATTCGGTCGGTGACTTTATCTATGGCAAGAACGGGATCGACACCAATAACAAGGTATTGAAGAATACGACCGGCTTTACGGCTTCCTTCTTAGAAAACAAGCTGCACGTACGGGGCGACTTCACGTTCCGCAATACGGATGAGGCGCAGACGCAACGCCGTGTACCGGTTCCTTACAGCACATACGAGGGAGAAACACGCGAACTTAGCACGAAGTACAATGACTTGAAGGAGAGTAATATGCGGACCGAGTATATCGCGACCAACCTGTATGCCGACTATGAGGAAACATTTGGCGATGCGCATTATTTCAAGGGAATGATCGGTTACAACTATGAACAGTCTACCTATAAGAGCACATACGTGCAGCGTAACGGCTTGCTGCTCGACGAATCGGAAAATATCAACTTGGCGTTAGGAGATGCGATCACCACATCGGGCGGTTATAACAAATGGCGCGTGGCAGGCGGTTTCTTCCGTATGAACTATGCCTTCAAGGACCGCTACCTGTTGGAAGTGAACGGACGCTATGATGGCTCTTCCAAATTCCCGACCGACCAGCAATGGGCGTTTTTCCCTTCCGTATCGGGTGGATGGCGTGTGTCGGAGGAATCGTTTTGGAAAATAAACCCGGACCTGTTTTCTAATCTGAAAATACGTGCCTCATACGGCTCGTTGGGTAACGGTAACGTCTCTCCGTACAGTTATCTCGAACTGTTGAGCATCAGCACTTCCGGTCGTGTCTTGAACGGCTTGAAGAATAAGTACACGAGCGCTCCGGCTGTCATGCCTGACGGATTGACCTGGGAAACGGCTACGACGACCGACGTCGGACTGGACTTCGGCATGCTGAACAACCGTTTGCAGTTCAACGGCGACTATTACATCCGTAAGACAACGGATATGTACACGGTCGGCGAAACGCTTCCCGACGTCTTCGGCGCCTCTTCTCCCAAAGGCAACTATGCCGACATGACGACCAAAGGATGGGAAATCACGCTGACCTGGCGCGACCAGTTCACATTGGCGGAGAAACCGTTCAACTACGAGATCCGCGGTACGTTGTCCGACTATATCTCGACCATCGACCGCTATAACAACCAGACGGGTAACCTGGACGACTACTATGCCGGCAAGCGCGTCGGTGAAATCTGGGGATATGTGACCGAAGGGCTGTTCAAGGACCAGGCCGATATCGACAGCCATGCCGACCAGACGCTGATCCAGTCTTCCTCCAAACGCATCACCTATCCGGGAGACGTGAAGATCAAGGACCTGAACGGCGATAAAGTGATCGACTACGGCAATAACACATTGGACGATCATGGCGACAAGAAGGTGATCGGTAACGCACTGCCCCGCTATTCCTACAGCCTCAATCTCTCCGGCGACTGGAACAACTTCTTCCTCTCTGCATTCTTCCAGGGGGTGGGGAAACAGGATTGGTATCCCAGTTCGGAATGTATCTTCTGGGGACAGTACAACCGCCCGTACAACAACATGCCGACCTGGCATCAGGGCAACTACTGGACCGAAGACAATACGGATGCTTACCTGCCCCGTTATGCCGGTTACAATGCTTCCCTGAAGTCTACGCCGCAGACCCGCTACCTGCAGAATGTCGCGTATATCCGTCTGAAGAACCTGCAATTCGGTTACACCCTGCCGCAACAGGTTGTTTCAAAGGCAAAGTTGCAGAACGTACGGGTCTATATATCCGCCGAGAACCTCTGGTGCTGGTCTCCGCTCTATAAACATACACGCGACTTGGATGTGACGAACATCTACGGTTCCGATCCCGACCTGACGGATGCCGATATGTCCTCCGGGCTGAACGGGAACCGTGGCAGCGGTGACGGGAACAGCTATCCGCAGATGAAGAGTGTGAGTTTAGGTTTATCAGTAACATTTTAACTAAAGAACTATCAACGACATGAAACGGATTATATATTCTTTTGTATCTGCCTGTTTACTTCTTTCTTCCTGCTCGATGGACGAGATACCGCAGGCTTCGGTGGACAAGGACACGGTCTTCAGGACCGAGAAGGGGCTGGAAACGTATTCCTACTCCTTCTATAACATGCTCCCTTCGGTGGCGAATGGGTTCCGGCAGGATGCGATGTGCGACTATGGGGCGGTGACCAGCTTCGACAACTTTATCCGTGAAGGGGCTTACTCGGCAGAGTTGAGCGACGGATGGTCGTGGAGCGACTTGCGTAACATCAATTACTTTATCGAAAACTGCACGAACGAGGCGGTCGATGAGTCTGTCCGTAACAACTATATCGGCCTGGCCCGCTTCTTCCGTGCTTATTTTTACTACAAGATGGTGGTGCGTTTCGGCGATGTGCCCTGGATAGACCGCACGTTGGGTGTGGACGACGAGTTGCTGTTTGCTCCACGCGATTCGAGGACTGTCGTCATGGATCATGTATTGGAAGATTTGGATTTCGCTTGTGCGAATATCTCGCGGACGAAGGACGAAACCGGATCGCTGGTGACGAAATGGGTGGCTTATGCGTTGAAATCCCGTATCTGCCTCTTCGAGGCTTCTTTCCGCAAGTATCATACGGAGTTGGGATTGACCGACTCGGCTGGCGAATGGTATCAGGAGGCTGTCCGTGCAGCCGAAGCGGTTATGAAAGAAAGCGGGTACTCCATTTATACGGGTGAGGGCACGGAGGCTTCTTTCCGTTCGCTGTTCATCAGTGACAAGCCGGTTACCGGCGAAGTGATGCTGGCGAGTTGCGCCGATGCCGGGCTGGCCGTGTTGGGCGAGGCTAACTGGTGGTGGACTTCGGGCACGTACGGGGCACGCTTCAGCATGATCCGTACGTTCGTCAATACCTTCCTGAACACGGACGGGACACCGTTTACGGACCGTGCCGGCTACGAGACGATGGAGTTCTACGACGAATGCCGGAACCGCGACGCACGCCTCGCTCAGACGATCCGCACACCGGGGTATGAACGCGACGGGGCGCCTGCTGCTCCTAACTTCAACGGCTATTCCTATACGGGCTACCAACCGATCAAATATACGTTGGATGATACCAAATACGATGCCGGCGCTTTGAACACGAATGCGATCCCGTTGTTTCGCTATGCCGAAGTCCTGCTAAACTATGCCGAGGCAAAAGCCGAGTTGGGGACGCTGACGGATGCGGATTGGGCGAATACGGTCGGTGTGCTGCGTGCACGTGCCGGTATCACCGGCGGCCTTTCTGCCAAGCCGACCAAGGTGGACGCTTATTTCCAGCAGAACTATTTCCCGAATATCTCCGACCCGGTCATCCTCGAAGTGCGCCGTGAGCGTTCCATCGAACTGGCGTTGGAAGGTTTCCGTTTCACCGACCTGAAACGTTGGAAACGGGGCGAGCTGATGACGATGCGTTGGACCGGCATCTATGTCCCCGCCCTGAATGTCCAGATGGACCTCGACAAGGACGGTACGCCGGACGTGATCTTCTATAAGGGAGAGAAACCTACCGGGCTGCCTGCTTCCTGTACGCCTGTCCCGGTAGGAGAGGGCACGCAGCAGGGATTGACCGGGGCGACTTCGGGCAACCTGACCTGGTCGGACGATGATCCGCGCATCTGGTACGGCGATGGCCGCCAGTATTACTATCCGATCCCTCAGTCGGCAATCATCAAGAACGGAAACCTGAAACAGAATCCGGGTTGGTAAATGTATAATCGATAAATGATAAGGATATGAAAAAGACGATAAGTGTATTTGCTTCGGTCCTCCTGCTGGCTGCTTTGCTCCAGTCATGGGCCATGAAAGAATCCCGCCCGGCTACAGGCGGGAAGGGCGAACTGAACGTGGCGACCTTCAACCTCCGTATGGACACGGAGAAGGATGGCGTGAATGCCTGGCCGAACCGCAAGGAGATGGTGAAAGGGCTGATCCGCTTCCACGATTTCGATATCTTCGGGACACAGGAAGGGTTCAGGCATATGCTGGACGGGATTGCCGAACTGGACGGGTATGCCTATATCGGTGCCGGGCGCGATGACGGGGAGGATGCGGGCGAACACTCCGCCATCTTCTATAAGACCGGTCGTTTCGACTTGTTAGACAAGGGGAACTTCTGGTTTTCCGAGACGCCGGATGTTCCGGGAAAGGGCTGGGATGCTACTTGCTGCAACCGTATCTGCTCCTGGGGCAAGTTCCGGGATAAGGTGAGCGGCAAAGTGTTCTATTTCTTCAATTCCCATTACGACCATCAAGGGAAGGTGGCACGCCGGGAATCCTCCAAGCTGCTGGTCGCCCGTATCAAGCAGATTGCCGGAACGGATGCGACGGTCTTTGCGACGGGAGACTTCAATGCCGTCCCGACCGACGAACCGATGGTGACGTTGGCGTCCGACGGCCTCCTGCTGGACTCGTACAACCTGAGCGAGCAGCCGCGCTACGGTACGGAAGGCACTTACAACAGCTTCAAGACGGATTCCGAGATGAAGAACCGCATCGATTATATCTGGGTGACGAAGGGGACGAAGGTGAAGAAGTATGCTGTTCTCAACGATATGCAGTACGGGCGTTTCCCGTCGGATCATTTCCCCGTGATGATACAAGTCGCGTTTTGAAGTTCACTTAAATGACAGGTACGGTGTGAGCCGCTTCTTGTCCGTATCTGTAAATTCTTCTATCAGTTGCAGGTTCTCCCATCCGGAGAGCCTGCTTTTTTGTTTTCGGAGCTGTTCGATCGCTTTCGCCTGCCGGTAGTCGAGGTAAGGGTGCTTGCGGAGGACGGCGGCAGGCAAGGCGTTGACCTCTAACCGGCGTATGTGGAGCGTGTCGGCAATGAACCAGGGGGCGAGGGCCTGGTAGCGTTCTTCGTCGATGCCGTACACTTCCGCTAATTGGCTGACATCGTAGAAGCCGCCTAAGAGTTCCCTGTATTTCACGATCCGCCGGGCGGAGGTGCTACCGATGCCGGGGACTTTTTTCAGGATCGTGGTGTCGGCGGTGTTGAGCTCGACGAGGGTTCCTGGCGTGTACTTTTCCGTCCGGGTGTAAGGGGAATATTCTTTCCGTTTCTTCCCTATAGGGTAGGAACTGTTACCTGCAAGGGCGGAATTTTTACCTTTAAGGGTATTTTTATTTCCGTTCGGATGGGATACGGATTCCTGCCGGATAGAATCGGTTTCCTTTTCGGATGTGTTTTTTCCGGTGATTATCCGTTTTTCGCCCGATGCCTGTCGGTTTTCCGTTCGATGGGCATCCGTCTGCGAAGCGATAGGCATCCGTTTCCCGTCTGTCCAAAGCAATAAAATCCAGGAAATGGTGATGAGGCAAAGGAGCAAAGCCAGTGCCCTCCGTTCGCCTTTGGAGAAATAGAGAAGGTCGCGCCAGTTCATAGTCGAATCTGTTTATGGTTTGATGTTTCGTAGTCGTTTTGTATGAGAAATGCTCTGCGCCTGGTGTATAATGTCTAATACTTCGATTTGTTTAGCCGTTATACGGTAGACGATCAGATGGGCCGGAAGGACGATCCTTCTATATCGTTTATCTTTTGTCGGAAGATAAGGATATTCCGCATGTAGCAAGTAGTCTGTGGCTAATTGCCGTACTTTTTCAAATATAAGGTTCTCGTATTGGATTGCTGATCTTTCACCGAAGTTTTCTTTTCCATATGTAAAGATTTGGTCGACTGATGAATAAAAAAGCAAAGAAGCGATTACCGGTTTTGCCTTTGTTCCCTCCATTGTCGTATCATTCGTTTGCCGTCTTCAAGTGTATAGAAAGGTCCCTGTTCGGCTTCGCGAATCATATTCGTGAGCTGTCCGATGGAAAGCGTTCCGCTTTCGGTAGCGGGATCGAATCCGTAGCGGGAAGTTCTTTCTTTTCTTATCTGCTGCATTTCTTTCCACGTTGGAAATGGATTTCCTGTTGTTTCCAGGAAAGATGCCACTCTCTTCTTTTCAATGGTTTTGATTTCCATAAGGCAATTGTTATTAAGTGAATACTATTTCACAAAGGTATAAGTTCCCTGCCGATATGCAAGGAACTTACAGGTTTATTTTAAAATAGTTTCTTTAGTTGGTCGAGGAGGCCGAGCTCGTTCAGGAATACGATGCCGATGACGATCGGAGAGACGTATTTCATGAAGAAGACATAGATGGAGAAGAGGCGGAACTTGATCGTCCCCTCGTTGGTCAGCTCGGCTTTCAGGATCTTCTTGTCGACACGTGTCCCGACGAAGATGCAGGTCAGCATTCCCCCTAACGGCAGCATGATCTTGGCCGTCAGGTAATCCAGCATGTCGAAAAAGATCAATCCGCCTATCGTGAACTCTTTCAATAACCCGTACGAGAGCGAACTGAGGATGCCTAAGAATAAAACGCCGGCAGAGACGAACCAGGCCGCTTTCTTCCGTGTCACATGAAATTCTTCATGGATATAAGCGGTGACCACCTCATGCAGGGAAATGGTGGAAGTCAGCGCCGCCATCGCCAGCAGGATATAGAAAATAAGCGACCACAAGCTGCTGAACGGCAACTGCTCGAAGACATTCGGCAAAGTGATGAATACCAGTTGGGCGCCTGCCGACGGTGCAATCCCGAAACTGAAGACAGCCGGGAAGATCATGATACCGGCCAGTATCGCGACAAAAGTATTGATGATCGTCACCTGCCAGGCCGTTGCCAACATATTGGTGTCTTTCCCGAAATAAGAAGAGTAGGTGATAAGGCAACCCATGCCGAGGCTCAGCGAGAAGAACGCCTGCCCGACGGCGCTTAACACGACGGATGAGGTCAGCTTGCTGAAATCCGGTTTGAACAGGTACACCAGCCCGGCTTCTGCATTCGGCAGTGTGACGGAGCGTATGCACATCACGACCAGGATCAGGAACAGGAGCGGCATCATGATCTTGGAAGCCCGCTCGATCCCTTTCTCCACGCCCGAAGCGATCACGAAATGCGTCAGCCCGATAAACACCGCTGTCCAGAAGATCGGCCGGAGCGCATTGGAAGAGAAGTTGTCGAAGTCGGCGGTAAAGTCCACCCCCGGCGTACTGTAAAGGCTGCCGTTCACCGTCTGCCAGACATATTCGAGTGTCCAGCCGGAAACGACCGCATAGAAGCCTAAGATCAGGAAAGCCGCTAAGATGCCGTTGTATCCGATCCAGCACCATTTCGTTCCGGGAGCCATCTTCTTGAACGAACCGACCGTATTGCTGCGGGAGTACCGGCCGATGAAGAATTCGGTTACCATCACCGGAATACCTAAGAATATCATGAAAAGAATATAAATAAGCAGGAATGCGGCGCCGCCGTTCGTCCCTAACATATAGGGGAAACGCCAGATACTTCCCAGTCCTACGGCGCATCCTACGGTAGCCAGGATAACTCCGAGCTTACTACCGAATGTGACTCTGTTGTCCACCATGTTTGAATGAATAATTAAGAATTAAAAATTAAGAAATAATAGCCCTCTTTTCACTTTCAACTTTCCCCTTTCAACTGTTGAACCGTTCCGTCTTTGATATGGATCACGCGGTCCGTATCGGTTGCCAGTTGCTCGTCGTGCGTGACGATCACGAAGGTTTGGTGCATCTGGTCGCGCAGGTCGAAGAAGAGCTTGTGCAGTTCTTCCTTATTCTTGGTGTCCAGGCTGCCCGACGGTTCGTCGGCAAGGATCACGGACGGGTTGTTGATGAGGGCGCGGGCGACGGCTACACGCTGTTTCTCTCCGCCCGACAGTTCGTTGGGCTTGTGAGACATCCGGTCCGTCAGGTTCATGAAGTCCAGGATTTCCTTCGCCCTTTTCTCCGCCGCAGCCGGTTTCTCGCGGGCGATCAGGGCCGGGATCATCACGTTCTCCAAAGCCGTGAACTCCGGGAGAAGCTGATGGAACTGGAAGACGAAGCCGATGTTCCGGTTGCGGAATGCCGCCAGTTTTTCTTCGGAAAGGCGGACGGTTTCGGTCCCGTTTATATACAGTTTGCCGCTGTCCGGCGCATCGAGCGTCCCGATGATCTGGAGCAGGGTCGTCTTGCCTGCCCCGCTCGGACCGACAATCGCTACGATCTCGCCCTCGCCTATCGTCAGGTCGATTCCTTTCAATACTTGCAGGGAGCCGAAGCTCTTGGTTATCCCTTCTGTCTTTATCATATCAGTTGAAAGTTGAAAGTTGAAAGTTGAAAGTTGGATAAGGAAAAGAATAACTTTTCATTTTCAACTTTCAGCTTTCAACCGGTTAATAACATAGGAGGCTAAGTAGCATCCGAATATGGCGGGCATATAAGATACCGTGCCGGTCGTTGTCCGTTTGCATTGTTCGCCTTCCACTTCTACGACGGCATCCGGATTGGCTATCTCGGTAGAGAAGACAACCGGAATCCCTTTGTTGACGCCCAGCCCGCGCAGCCGTTTGCGTACGGCTTTTGCCAACGCGCAGTTGCAGGTCTTCGAGATATCCGCGATCCTGACCAGTGACGGGTCCAGTTTGGCTCCGGCGCCCATCGAGGAAACGACAGGGATATTTTTCTTATGGGCGTGATATAAGAGGAACACTTTCGGGCTGAGGGAATCGATCGCATCGACGACGAAATCATACCGGGTCGCGGAAAGCACCTCTTCCGTCCGCTCGTCGCGCAGGAACTCGTTCAGGACGTTTAGTTTCAGTCTCGGATTGATATCCAACAGGCGACGGGCTACGACTTCGGCTTTCGGCATCCCCAACGTCGAATGTAACGCCGGCAGTTGGCGGTTGATATTGCTTTCGTTTACCGTATCGGCGTCGACGATCGTCATGTGGCCGATCCCGGCCCGGCATATCTGTTCGGCGGCATAAGCGCCCACACCTCCTAATCCTACTATCAGCACATGGCTATGTGCAAGCTGTTCCATCCGGTCGGCCCCTAACAAAAGTTCCGTCCGTGTATTCCAATTGTAACTCATTAAAATGATTTTAGATGCAAAAGTAATAAATCATTCAGAAACGCCCTGCTATTTAGTCATCTTTTAACGAAAGCGGGCCGGTGCTTCCGGTTGTGGCAGGTAAGGAATAATTCGTATCTTTGTTCCGAATAAATTCAAATACCTATGAAGATACAACTCTATTGGCTGCTTTCGGCAGCTTTATTGTTATTGCCTACGAAGGCAGACGCCGCAAACAACAAGAAACCGTTCGTCATCCCTGAATTGCAGGAATGGAGAGGTAGTCAGGGAATGTTCACTCCTACGGCGACATCCCGGATCGTGTACACCGGAAAAGATCCGTCCGTAGCCCGTGTCGCCAATCAGTTTGCCGAAGACTATGCATTGATGTTCGGCCGCCGGATGATGGTCGTGCAAGGCCGTGCGGCTGCCGGCGATTTCGTTTTGTCACTCTCGTCCGACAGCCGGTTGGGGGAGGAAGGCTACACGATGAAGATCGCCGACCGTGTCACCGTTACCGCTCCCAAGAGCAAGGGGCTGTATTGGGCTACCCGCACGTTGCTGCAGCTGACCGAACAGCAGGCCGACCAGGCTTTGCCGAAAGGGACGGCCCGCGATTATCCCGACTATGCGATCCGTGGCTTTATGATGGATTGCGGGCGTAAGTTTATCCCGATGAGCATGTTGCGCGATTATGTGAAGATGATGGCTTACTACAAGATGAACACGTTCCAGATCCATTTGAACGATAATGCCTTCAAGCAGTATTACAATCATGACTGGAACAAGACCTATTCGGCTTTCCGCCTCGAATGCGAAACTTTCCCCGGACTGACCGCCCGCGACGGCTATTATACGAAAAAGGAGTTTATCGCCCTCCAGCAACTCGCCGACAGCCTGGGTGTCGAGATTATCCCGGAGATAGATGTCCCGGCCCATTCGCTTGCGCTTACACAATAC
>ERZ834769.3363-NODE-3363-length-10465-cov-3.041210_pt1 | contig 10465 bp, 8 predicted proteins | sample MGYA00519690_ERZ834769 | MGnify/ENA primary metagenome ERZ834769 (study PRJEB31850, sample SAMEA3708760) | human gut metagenome | biome: human gut; feature: human-associated habitat; material: faeces | place: China | collected 2014 ... | reverse complement strand
TTATGTCCGTACAGGCTGCAAAGCCTGTAACGTCAAAATGGGTTCAAGGCTCTTGAACCCATTTTGACAAATTATATACTTATGCCTGACTGTACATATATCCCGTATTATAAAGAACACCGTCCAGTTCCAGGTAAATATCCCATTCCTGACCTTCCAGCCCGTCAATTGCCGTCCAGCCCTTAACTGTAACATTTGTTCCGTCATCTCCTTCAGAAGGAGTCTGTGTCAGCTGATAAGCTCTCTGGGACTCACCGCTTATCAGGATCATCTTTCCAGCCAGCAGATCTGCTGCTGCGGTCTGGGTCTGGAAGCTTCCGTTCACACTGATCTTGCTTCCATCCAGCAGGAAATTCCAGCCATCTGGCAAAGCCTCTGCAGTACTCACATCAATGCTGCTTTCCTCATAACTTGTCTCTCTAAGAGAACCAAGCACCTCCGGAACTGCGGATGGATCATATTTTCCTTCTGTATAAAGGGGCATGCGGAAAGAACGATAGGTCAGCGCATTATAAGTGTCACCGGAGATCGTCAGTTCAAAGCTCAGCTCTCCATTATCTACCTGATCAATATGTGTGGTCTTGGTCAGTCCCTGTACAAACATATCTTTCGGGTAATAATCACTGCGGTTTTCTTCATCGTAAAAATCTCCTTTCTTGCGGGATCGGTCATTGACCGTTGGTATATCAGACTGCGACGGCCAACTGGTCAATGCCGGAACCGGCACGCCAGAGGGCGCAGTAGATATCGGTGCATTTGCGGAACTTATCAAACAGCCGCCGGGCCAGCGCCTCGTCACCGTAAACCTTCCAGAGACCGGCGCACTTGTAGTTGACGGCATGATTTTCGATGAAGCCCCGCACATCCTGAGGCGGATAGCTGAGGAACAGTCCAACCTCATGGGGAAATTCGCCCCCGGAGCGGAAGCGCTTGGCCAGATAGGCCACGCACTGCTCACTGCTTTTGCCGGAATACCCGGCATCTGCCAGCAGTGCTTCCGCCAACTGGTCCTTCAGGTCCACCCGCAGCTCAGCGGGACGGTAGAGGTACAGCAGCGCGGTGTGGTCCTGATAGCGCAGAGGCAGCAGCCGCAGGCCCTTTGGGACCAGAATTCGATTCAACTCCCTGATCTCCGCCGTCAGCTCTGCCAGAGAGGTGAACGGCGCGGGGAAGATGGTGCCGGTTTTGATCCCGGCCAGAGTCGGTGCGCATTGCCGCACCAGATTTTCCTCAGACATACCGTGACCTCCTTGCTTGCTCGGACTGCTAACGGCGGTTCTCACGGCACAAGCGGCACGCCGGTGTGAGAAGCGTCCGCCTGTGCGGTGATGATTGTGGTTAGATAACCTTAACTGCTGGGGGGAGAAAAAGTGAAGCTTGACCCCTGTGACTGTATCTTATCAAAAGCTTGGAGCCGTATCCGCTCCAAAACGTCGGGTACGGCTCCAAAACAGTGAATGTGGCAAAATAATCCTGAACAGAAGAAGCGGAAGTCCATGTCAGACTTCCGCTCCTGTATGATTATGGTCAAATCCGCCTTTCCACGTCAGCATCCGAGAGGGAAACCGGTTTTTCGCCCAGTTGGGGCGCGCAGCTGTCATATTCCGCACCGGCCCGGTACTCCCGGGGAGAAACGCCGATCACATCCCGGAAGGCTCTGGCGAATTTGCTGGCATTGTCATAGCCGAACTGACAGGCGATGTCCAGCACCGTCCGGTCGGTTTCCCGTAGTAGCGCTGCCGCGCCGTGCATCCGCTGCGAGCGGGCGTAGGCTGCCGGAGACATGCCGTAGACCCTGGCGAAGCTGCTCTTGATCTGCGCCTCGGAGACGTTGAACTGCTGGGATAAGCTTTTGAGGGTCAAGGTCCGGTCTGGTTCCGCCAACAGGCAGGTCTTGACCTGCTCCGCCAGAGTGACCTGCGCGCTGGTGCAGCCGTGAGGGGTCTGCCCGTCCTCCGGGGACAGGGTGCTGAGAAACAGGAGGAGCTCCAGAAGCTTTACCTTTAAATATCCCTTGCGGATGTCCTCCGGGACGGCGTACAGCTCAGAAAATACGTGCTTTCCCCGCCGGGAGGACCGGGCAGTGAAAACCGTCCCGCCGGGGCACAGCTTTTCCATCAGGGTAGCCGGCCGCACCTCCACATCGCTGAGAATACAGGAAAGGCACTCCGGCGCGGCAGCGGGATCAATGGTGACGGTGATTCCGTGGTAATGACCGGTGGGGAAGCGGCTGTCAGGAGGCAGGGAAGAGGTGCGGGCTACCGCCAGATCTCCCGGAGACAGATAGAAATAGCGGCCGTTCTGCCGGTATTCCACCCGCCCTTCCAGACAGTGATGGATCTCCAGCCGTTCCCCGGAACCATCCCGCAGTTCCCGGCAGGCACGGGCATGAACATCCCGGTAGTCCAGCTCCATACCGGGGAATACCCGGTACCGGGTCACAGCGGCTTCACCGCCGGAGGCGTCCGGATAGAGGCGCAGAGGATCGGCCTCGCAGGGGTTGGGGGATGCGCAGGCGGGCGCGAAAGCAGAAGCGGAAAAACGCATAGGATACTCCTTTACGCTGGTTAGATAGATCTAACTGATAATAGCATACGAACAGCAGAAGCGCAAGCGGTCTGTTGAAAAATGTGTTTTCAGTTGCCTTTCAGCTATTCAGATGCTATAATGAAGCGATTGCTGTCGAACGGAAGGCGGCAAAGCAGCTTCCCAACCGGCAGAGCTGTTTTAGGGGTTACAGTGTTCTGAGGGAAGAAACACGAGGAGGAGAAATCGATCCATGAAGCAAAAACTGAGTTTTAAAGAATACATCTATGTGGCCAGTATGCTGTTCGGCATGTTCTTCGGCGCAGGAAACCTGATTTTCCCGGTTTATATGGGACAGGTGGCCGGACGGAACATGTGGGCGGCCGTTCTTGGCTTCCTGATCACCGGCGTGGGTCTGCCTCTGCTGGGCGTGGCCGCTCTGGGCATCAGCCGCAGCAACGGCCTTTTTGACCTCAGCCATAAGGTGGGCCGTCCCTATGCGTTCTTTTTTACCTGCGCCCTTTATCTGACCATCGGGCCGTTTTTCGCCATTCCCCGGTGCGCAACGACTTCCTTCACCGTGGGCTTGGAGCAGATCCTGCCCCACGATGACAAGAGCTGGCTCTACCTGCTGCTGTTCTCTCTGCTGTTTTTCGCTGTGACGTTGGTCCTTTCTCTGCGGCCGGGCAAGATCCTTACTTATGTAGGCAAGGTCCTGACGCCCTGCTTCCTGGTGTTCCTGGCGATCATGGTATTCGTGACGATCCTGCATCCCACCACCAGCATCGGCGCGGTGGAGCCTCAAGGTGCTTATGCCGCACAACCCTTCTTCACCGGCTTTCTGGAGGGCTACAACACCATGGACGCCCTGGCAAGCCTTGCCTTCGGTATCGTGGTAGTGCAGGTGATCCAGGGTTTGGGTGTGGAAAAGGCGGAATCCGTGGCCATGACCACCGTCCGCTCCGGTATTCTTAGCTGCCTGCTGATGGGCGTGATCTATCTGCTGGTGACGCTGATGGGTGTCTGGAGCCGGGGCGCGCTGGAAGCCGCTCCCAACGGCGGCACGGCGCTGGCACAGATCGCCCAGCACTATCTGGGCAAGGCGGGCTTGTTGGTGCTGGCTGCCACCGTGACGCTGGCCTGCCTGAAAACGGCGGTGGGCCTTATCACCAGCTGCGCGGAGACCTTCGTGGGGATGTTCCCCAAGGGCCTGTCCTACCGGAATTGGGTGTTCGTGTTCACGGGCATTTCCTTCCTGCTGGCCAACGTGGGCCTGACCGCCATTATCACCTACGCTGTGCCGGTGCTGATGTTCCTGTATCCTCTGGCCATCACCCTGATCCTGCTGGCGCTGCTGGGCCACTTCTTTGACCATGACCGGGCTGTGTACGCCTGGGTCACCGGCCTGACTCTGGTGGCGGCTTTCTACGATCTGCTGCGGACGCTGCCGGATCATCTCCGTGCGGTGCTCCATGTGAATGGTTTGGTCGACACTGTGGGCAAGGCGCTGCCCTTTGCCACCATCGGCCTAGGCTGGATCTGCCCCGCGATCCTGGGGCTGGTTATTGGCCTGATTTTCCGGGCCGTCCGTCCGAAGAAGGCATAACATTATAAAATGTAAAAGGAACAGACCTTTGTGGGTCTGTTCCTTTTTGCCATAAAATTTGATTCCCGGCACATACTACCTCCAGAAACGGAGGGATCGCATGGAAAAAATCTCGAATGATTACCGGGAAAACATCCGGGTGCTGGACGGCCTTTTAGGCGTGGGCCGCAGCTGCGACATGGTGAGCCGGGATTACCTGATCGGCGGACGGCGGGCCCGGCTGTGGGTGGTGGACGGCTTTGGCAGTGACAGCATCCTTGAGCGGATGGGGGCTTTCTGGCTGACACTGAAGCCGGAAAACGTGGTGGGTCTCACCGAAATGCAGGACTTTCTGGATCGGTATATTACCTTTTCAGAATCCAACGTCACCTTTGACATATCCGACGCCGTGACCTCCGTATTTTTGGGAAAATCCCTGCTGGCGGTGGAGGGACTGGCGGGGGTGGCGCTGATGGACGCCAAGGGCTACCCCAGCCGGAGCGTACACGAGCCGCCGGACGGCAAGGTGCTCCGGGGCAGCCACGACGGCTTTGTAGAGGCAGTGGTGCCCAATATGGCGCTGCTGCGCCGCCGCATCCGGGACCCGCACCTCACTATGGAGGGGCACAAGGTTGGTTCCCGCACCCATAATGACGCGGTCCTCTGCTATCTGGATGACAAGGTGGATCAGGACCTGCTGCGGAAGCTCCGGGGCAAGCTGCTGGGACTGGATGTCCGCTCCCTCTCCATGGCCCAGGAAAGTCTGGCAGAGGCCATTCGGCCTAAACAATGGTACAATCCGTTTCCGAAAGTGCGCTATACAGAGCGGCCCGACGCGGCGGCGGCCAGCATCATGGAGGGGAGCATCGTCCTGATGGTGGACAATTCCCCCTCTGTGATGATTTTGCCCACCGGTTTTTTCGATTTCACACAGGAATCCAATGACTATTACTTTCCGCCCTTGGTGGGCACCTATCTCCGGGTCCTGCGGGTAACGGTATTTCTCCTTTCTTTATTTATTACCCCGGCGTGGTATCTCATGGTCAGCGAACCGAACCGTTTGCCGGGGTGGCTGAACTTCCTGTCTTCCCCGGAGCCGGTGTCTTTGAGCCTGCTGAGTCAGCTTCTGGTGGTGGAATTTCTCATCGACGTATTGAAGCTGGCGTCCCTGAACACACCGGACAGCCTTTCCAATTCCTTTTCCATGCTGGGAGCCTTGGTCCTGGGGGATTTTGCGGTGCAGGCCGGGTGGCTGGGGCCGGAGGTGCTGGTGTATATGGCCTTCGTGTCCGTGGCGGGGTTCGCCCAGCCCAGCTATGAACTGGGCTACGCCTTCAAGCTGCTGCGGGTGGCGCTGCTGCTGGTGACGGCGGCCTTTGACGTCTGGGGGTTTTGTCTGGGCGTGGTGGGGATCTTCATCCTGCTGTGCACCACAAAGCCGCTGGTTGGGAAAGGATATCTCTATCCACTGGTTCCCTTCAACGGCAAGGCGCTGCTGCGGCTGCTGGTCCGGGAGCCTATCAGCCGGGACAATACCTGAGAGCCTGTCAATAGAGCGGTGAGCTTTCCGCAGCGGGCAGAAAGAGCTTTTTCAATATGTTAAGCAGCCGTTTTCTTAATGAAGGCGGCTGTTTCTTGATTTGCGGACGTAGTGCATAAGCCTGCGGATTTTGGAATGTGCGTGTCGAAATATGTTGATTGGGATTTTTGACAATTGCCGCAATCGATTACGCCAAAGATTCTATGAAAATACCAAGAAGTCCATGAGTTTTTTCCTATATCAGCGAAGTTTTTTCTATCGCTTTTTCAAAAGGGAGCCGATACAATAGCATCATAACGGCGAGGCGGCCTGACCGCCTTGAACGGATGATCAATGATCTTGAGGAGGAACTAAGATGAAAAAGACACTTGCAATTCTCCTGTCTGCTGTCATGATGCTGGGCCTGTTGGCCGGCTGCGGCAGCAAGACCACGGAGCAGCCCTCTACCTCTGGCACTGAGAACACGGAGACCGCCGCGCTGAACGTGGGCGTGTTCTACTATGACTACTCTGACGTGTACATCTCCAGCGTCCGCAGCTCCATGGATGAGCAGCTCAAGGCTATGGGCGTGAACTACACCAACTATGACGGTGCTGGCAACCAGGCCCAGCAGACCGACCAGATCAACACCGCCATCTCCAACGGCGCCAACCTGCTGATCGTCAACATCGTTGAGACTTCCTCTCCCGATGCCGCTCAGAACGCTGTTGAGGCCGCTAAGACCGCCGGTATCCCCATCATCTTCTTCAACCGCGAGGTTTCTGACGATGTTGTGAACAGCTATGAGAAGTGCGCCTTCGTCGGCACCAACGCTCCCGAGGCCGGTCACATGCAGGGCCAGATGGTCGGCGAGTATCTGCTGGAGAACTATGACACCGTGGACCTGAACGGCGACGGCGTCATTTCCTACGTGATGTTCAAGGGCCAGGAAGGCAACGCTGAGGCTGAGGCCCGTACTCAGTTCGGCGTGGAGGACGCTAACGCTGTTCTGACTGCCGCTGGCAAGCCCGAGCTGGCTTACTACAACGCTTCCGCTACCGATAAGTACCTGGTTGACCAGGGCGGCAAGTGGTCCGCTCAGGCTGCTAACGACTACATGGCCACCATCCTCCCCGAGTATTCCGAGGCTAACGGCAACATGGTCGAGTTGATCATCTGCAACAATGACGGCATGGCCGAGGGCGCTGTCTCTGCTCTGCAGGGCGCCGGCTACAACACCGGCGACGGCAAGACCATCCCCGTGTTCGGCGTTGACGCTACCGATTCTGCCAAGCAGCTCATCAACGAGGGCAAGATGACCGGCACCATCAAGCAGGATGCCGAGGGCATGGCTTCCACCATTCTGAACCTGGTCAGCAGTGTTCAGGGCGGCGGCGAGCTGATGGACAACACTTCCTCCTTCAACGTGGACGAGGGCGTTGCCAAGATCCGTGTGCCTTACGCTACCTACACCGGCGAATAAGCCAGACCATCGCTTCTCTCGCCCCATTAAACAGTAAGGATAAGCGGGGCTGTCGGTTCGACAGCCCCGCTTTACAATTCAAGCGGTTCCGGTTCGGGCCGCTTTTCAACCCGCAGTGGAACGAACCCCGGGACGGACGGAACGTGCCGTAAGGGATTTGCCGCGGGAATCACGCAGATAGGAGGTAAACGCAATATGGAGCAGCCGGCATTGCTGGAAATGCGGAATATCACAAAGGAATTCCCTGGTGTCAAGGCGCTGGATGGCGTTTCCCTTACCGTCCGGCCCGGCACCGTCCACGCCCTGATGGGTGAGAACGGCGCAGGAAAGTCCACCCTGATGAAATGTCTGTTCGGCATTTATGCCAAAAATGCAGGTACCATCGTTCTGGACGGTAAGGAAGTTGATTTCAAAAGTTCAAAAGAGGCGCTGGAAAACGGCGTGGCCATGGTCCATCAGGAACTGAACCAGGCCCTGACCCGCAGCGTCATGGATAACCTGTGGCTGGGCCGCTATCCCAAGGTGGCGGGTCTCATGGTCAGCGAGTCTGTCATGCGCAAGCGCACCCGGGAGATCTTTGAGGAGCTGGATGTCCATGTGGACCCCAAGGCCATCATGTCCACCCTGCCCGTTTCCCAGCGGCAGATGGTGGAGATCGCCAAGGCGGTCAGCTACAACGCGAAGATCATCGTGTTCGATGAGCCTACCTCCTCTCTGACGGAGGCGGAGGTCGAGCACCTGTTCCGTATCATCAATATGCTGAAGGAGCGGGGCTGCGGCATCATTTACATCAGCCACAAGATGGACGAGATCCTCCGCATCAGTGACGAGGTCACCATCATGCGTGACGGTCAGTGGGTGGCAACGCGCCACGCCAAGGACCTGACCATGGAGGAAATCATCAAGCTGATGGTGGGCCGCGAACTGACCAACCGTTTCCCGCCCAAGGACAATAAGCCCGGCGAGGTGATCCTGGAAGTGGAGCATCTGGCGGGCAAATACACCCGCCTGAAGGACGCCAGCTTCCAGCTGCGCAAGGGTGAGGTGCTGGGTATCGCCGGACTGGACGGCTCCGGACGCACGGAGGTGCTGGAGAATCTGTTCGGCGCCATGACCAAGGAGAGCGGCACCATCCGCCTCCACGGTAAGGAGATCAAGAACAAGACCCCCCGGGAAGCCATTAAAAACGGCTTCGCCCTGCTGACGGAGGAACGCCGGGCCACGGGTATCTTCGGGATCCGTGACATCAAGGAAAACACCGTCATTTCTAACCTGAAAAGCTATCTGGCAGGCGGTTTCTGCCTCAGCGATAAGAAAATGAAAGAAGATACCGACTGGGCGATCCAGGCCATGCACATCAAAACGCCCAGTCAATCCACACAGATCCGCTCGCTCTCCGGCGGAAACCAGCAGAAGGTCATCATCGGCCGCTGGCTTCTGACCAAGCCTGAGGTCCTGCTGCTGGACGAGCCGACCCGCGGTATCGACGTGGGCGCGAAATACGAGATCTACCAGCTGATCCTCGACCTTGCAAAGGAGGAGAAGGGTGTCATCATGGTGTCCTCCGAAATGCCGGAGCTGTTGGGCATTTGTGACCGTATTCTGGTCATGTCCGGCGGTGTTCTGGCCGGCGAGGTGGATGCCCGGAACACCAGCCAGGAGGAGATCCTGACGCTGGCAGCCAAATATGTGTAAGGAGGAGCGCACTGTGAATCAAGAAACGAACGTACAGGAAAAGGAAGCCCGTGTCCGGCAGCCGTGGACGGCCCAGCGGGTGGGAGATATCCTTTTAAATAACGCATTGCTCATCATCATGGCCATTGCGGTCGTTTACATCGCCATCAAGAACCCCAACTTCATCAAACCCGCATCACTCATCAACATCCTCTCCCAGACGGCGGCCTATCTGCCTGCCGCATTGGGCATCGGCGGCTGTATCGTGCTGACCGGTACCGACCTGTCCGCAGGCCGTGCCGTGGGCATCACCGCCTGTATCTCTGCATCTCTGCTGCAGAACGCCGCTAACATGGCCAACAAGATGTGGCCGCAGATCGGTACTCTGCCCATTCCCGTGGTCATTGTGCTTGCCATGCTCATCGGCGCGGCGATCGGTTGCTTCAACGGCTTCTTCGTGGCAAAATTCAAGCTGCATCCTTTCATCGTGACTCTGGGCACACAGCTGATCCTCTACACCGTGCTGCTTTTGTATGTCCAGCAGGGCAACAACAAGGGCATGGCTATCTCCAACCTTGACCCGTCCTACACCGGCTTTGTCAAGGGCAGCCTGTTCAGCATCGGCGGCACCCCCATCCCCAACTATGTGCTGTTCGCCATTGTGCTGACGGCGGTCATGTGGTTCGTGTGGAACAAGACCACCTTCGGCAAGAATATGTTCGCTCTCGGCTCCAACGAGGAGGCCGCCAGAGTTTCCGGCGTCAATGTGTTCGGCGTGACGGTGGGCGTTTTCGCCCTGGCCGGCGCTATGTATGGTTTTACCGGCTTCATCGAGGGCGCACGTATCGGCTCCAACACGGCCAACACCGGCCTGAACTATGAGTTGGACGCAATCGCGGCCTGCGTCATCGGCGGCGTGTCCTTCGTGGGCGGCATCGGTAAGATCAGAGGTATCGTTATCGGCGTTGTCATGCTGCGGCTGATCTTCGTGGGTCTGACCATGGTGGGTGTGCCGCAGGATCTGCAATACCTCATCAAGGGCGCTATCATCCTGTTTGCCTGCGCACTGGATATGCGGAAATACCTTGTGAAAAAATGATCTGCGACAAAGATGGCCCGCCTTTGCGAGCCATCTTTGCTTTATCTGGAACTTTTTGCGGCGAAACGGCGGCAAAAACCGCCGTTCTTCCTGCAATCCAGCCAATTCACGTTCGGACTACCCCTTGAACTCGAAAAACATGGACATACCGTTTCGCTTCGCTTCACTTCGTGGTATAATAGCCGCAAAAGAGGCTGCTATCGGATCGCTGCTTTTCCATCCGGCAAAGCCGGAGGACCGGGCGGCGGAGGTGCCGTAGACAAGAAAGAAGGTCGGAGCCATGGAACTGTACCGGGTGCTGTTGGTAGATGACGAGGAGGATATCCGCGAGGGTATTAGCCGGAAAATGGACTGGCTGGGGCTGGGATTCTCTCTGGTGGGGGAGGCCGCCAACGGTCAGGACGCTTTGGAACTGGCGGAGAGTTTGCGGCCTGACGTGATCCTGACGGACATCAAGATGCCGTTTATGGATGGGCTGGAGTTAAGCCATCTGGTAAAAAAAATCCTTCCGAATACGAAAATCATCATTCTCAGCGGATACAATGAGTTTGAGTACGCCAAAGAGGCTATCACCATCGG
>ERZ834769.3355-NODE-3355-length-10480-cov-2.908201_pt1 | contig 10480 bp, 7 predicted proteins | sample MGYA00519690_ERZ834769 | MGnify/ENA primary metagenome ERZ834769 (study PRJEB31850, sample SAMEA3708760) | human gut metagenome | biome: human gut; feature: human-associated habitat; material: faeces | place: China | collected 2014 ... | reverse complement strand
AACAAACAGAGCAAGTTTGATTACTCTTGTGATCAATGCACACTTTGATTACAGCCGTGACTGTGACCGTTGCGGTGAGCCTTATACAAGAGAGATGAACATGAGCTTTGAACACAGGCTTATTCAGACTCTTGCCGATGAGGAAAATGATGACTATATTGAAACACCTGATTTTACACTCGAGCTTGATGATGTTGTAATTTCTGACATTTTTCTTTCGCTCCCGTCAAAGAATCTTTGCAGGGACGATTGCAAAGGTCTGTGTCAGATTTGCGGACAAAACCTCAACAACGGTGAATGTTCCTGTGATAAGCGTCAAACGGATCCAAGACTTGAGATACTTAAACAGTTGATTGACTAAGATAAATTTTGTAAGGAGGTTTTTGTAATGGCAGTACCCAAGAACAAAACATCACACGCAAGAAAGAGCTCAAGACGTTCAACAGTATGGAAGATTAATGCTCCTGAACTTACTGCTTGTCCTAACTGCGGTGAATTAACAGCAGCTCATAAGGCTTGCACAAACTGTGGTATGTACAACGGCAGACAGGTTGTTGTAAAGAAAGACGAACAGTAATTTTTATTACAAACATTACGGGCGGCAGTTATCTGTTCGCCCTTTTGTTTTGCAAATTTTACCGTATATCCAAAAACAATTTGCAAACCTGTTGATTAAAAACGGTATTTTGTGTAGAATAAAAGTGTATGTAAAAATGTTTTGCGAGGTGAAGGTGTGGCTGTTAAAATTTTTGATGTCACAACCGGCAGTCATGCCGACAAAGCAGGGATAAAAAAAGGGGAAACCCTACTTTCAATCAATTCAAACGAGATTGTCGATGTTCTTGATTACCGATTCTATCAGGTAAACCGCAAGCTTACTCTTGAGGTTGCGGATGAGGACAAAAATGTTCGTACCATAGAAATGACCAAGGGAGAATATGAGGAAATCGGTCTTGAGTTTGAAACCTATCTTATGGACAAACAGCATTCGTGCCGTAATAAGTGCATTTTCTGCTTTATTGACCAGCTTCCGAAGGGAATGCGTGAGTCGCTCTATTTTAAGGATGACGACAGCCGACTTTCGTTTTTGTTCGGCAACTATATCACGCTGACAAATATTACAGAGCACGAAATTGACCGAATTATAAAAATGCACATAAGCCCGATTAATGTGTCGGTTCACACAACAAACCCCGAGCTTCGTTGTAAGATGATGAATAACCGCTTTGCAGGCGATACATTGAAATATCTCAAACGCTTTGCAGATGCAGGAATAACGCTTAACTGTCAGATTGTTTCCTGTCCCGGAATTAATGACGGTGACGAGCTTGTCAGAACATTGACCGATCTTGAAAACCTCGGTGTTAATATGACTGCGATTGTTCCTGTCGGACTTACACGCTACCGTGAAAACCTTTATCCGCTTGTTCCTTATAATAAGGAAACGGCAGGGCAGACAATTGATATAATTGAAAAAATGGGTGATGAGTGCGTCAAAAAGCACGGCAGACGAATTTTCTTTCCGGGTGATGAATTTTACCTCCTTGCCGAAAGAGAAATCCCGTCACCTGAATTTTATGAGGACTTTTCCGCTCTTGAGGACGGAATCGGTATGATTGCGTATCTGACCGATGATGTCGGCTGGAAGCTTGAAGAGCTTGATGCAGACGAAAGCCTTTGCCATAAGGTAACAATTGCCTGCGGCGAGGGAGTGTTTCCGTACATGAAGCGGATTATGTCGATGATTAACGAAAAATTCCCGAATATAACTATAAATACAAGGGCGATTAAGAACAACTTTTTCGGCGGCGGAGTAAATGTATCGGGACTTGTCACAGGCGGTGATCTTATTGATCAGCTCCGTGACGATGACCTTGGTGACAGGCTTATTATCACGTCATCAATGCTCCGTTTTGAAAACGATTTGTTTCTTGATGATGTTTCAACAGATGATGTTGAACGGGAACTCGGTGTAACTCTTGTTCCCGTCAATAACAACGGAAACGACCTTGTAGAGGCTGTAATTGCAGGAAAGGACTGATAAGATGAACAAACCCGTAATTGCCGTTGTCGGCAGACCAAATGTGGGAAAGTCAACGCTTTTCAATAAACTCATCGGTCAGAGATTGTCAATTGTTGACGATACTCCCGGTGTTACCCGTGACAGAATATACGGTGAGGTGGAATGGTGCGGAAAAACTGCCTTTATTGTTGACACAGGCGGTATTGAACCGAAATCAGATGATATTATTCTTGTGCAGATGCGCCGTCAGGCTCAGCTTGCAATCGACACGGCTAATGTTATTATTCTTGTAACAGACTGCAAGTCGGGCATGGTTGCAACGGATATGGATGTTGCACAGATGCTCCAGAAGTCGGGCAAGCCTGTTGTGCTTTGTGTAAACAAGTGCGACACACTCGGCGAACCGTCACCTGAATTCTATGAGTTTTATAATCTCGGTTTAGGCGATCCTATCGAGGTTTCAGCCGTTCACGGTTACGGTACGGGCGACCTTTTGGACAAGGCTTTTTCAAGCTTTGATTATGATGAAAATGCGGAAGAAAACTACAATATCCAGATAAACGCTGGCGTACCCATTGGTGTAAACAAGTTTGTATACGCCGCTGACAGCGGTGGGATGAGTTCACTTGGTGCTACTATCAGGAATTATGCTGAGAAGGGACGTTTGGACGGTATCCTTGGTATGTGGGTGTGTCCTACCAGAATAGCGGTATCCAATAACTTTGTAGAGATGTGGACCCATTCCGCTACTGTGGGATACGACAATATTGACGGATACGCCGTAAAGAACGCCAAGTGCTTTAGCAGTGAGTTCTTTAAGGTGGAGCTTACCAACAGGCAGGGAGATTCTGTGGAATTACGCCCTGAGTATTTCCCGAATCCAACTACCATGCAGTTTCAGGCTGGCGGAGCTTTTCTAGCCGGGGCTGGTGGTGTGCTTGTCTATCCCAACAATTACATGGAGGGAGACGAAGCAGTTAACAAGACGCTGGGTGTGGTCATTCCTATCAATGTACAGGGTGCTTGGGTAGGAAACGCCTTTGCTAACTGGGTAAGTCAGAACAGGACCCAGCTTGCTTCCTCTATTATAGGCGGCATTGGAACAGCCGCTGTGGTCGCTGGAAGTATGCTGTTGGCGGCTCCTACTGGTGGAACGTCTCTAGCTGTCGGCGGTAGTGTACTTGCTGGTGGAGGAGCGGCGGTTGCTGGTACTACTATGGGAGTAACTAACGCCCTACACTCCGCACTTGGGACTATCGGTAAGGTAATGGATAAATCTGTTGACCCTGCCCAAGCTATGGGCGGCGTTACCACTGGTGCCCTTGCGATTGCCGCTGATTCCTGGGGGTATCTGGTCAACCTGCTGTTCCCGGATGCCGCCGTGATAGAGAGCATTGATAACTTCTTTTCCGTATTCGGCTATAAAACCTGTCGGATGAAAAAGCCGAACGTGAATACCCGTCCGTATTGGAATTATGTGAAGTGCTCACCCTCTGTTGTAAGCGGCCCATTCAACAGCACAGATAGAGCCAACATACAGGCGGCACTGGATAACGGCGTTACATTCTGGCACGTTGGAAATGGCGTTGAGATAGGCGACTACTCTAAAGACAATAGATAAGAAAGGAGGGGTTATATGCCGTTAGGTCTGTTCGGTATGGAGCTTCTAACGTCAACATACTGCCCAAACAACCCGTTGGGAGATATGTATGTTAAAACCGAAGCGCAGATGGAGAATAGCAAGCTGTTTATGGAGATGTACAACCGCTATTCTAACATTGCTGTCACACGGTATGACTGGAAGAATTTACCCATAGGAGTTAATGAGAGGTTGCTCAACATGAGCCTGTATCTAGTTGGAAAGGCTTGCTTCTTTGAGCATGAAGATTATGGACTTATAGCATTACCCTGTTCTAATGGTTCTGAATACAATCTATTTTATGAGCCTACCAGAATCAACGCTTTTTCCTTTGGATTCACAAGGACCCTTTCCTTTGGTGAGTTTGAGCTTGTAAGGAACAATCCTACGGGCACTCCAACAGCACTTACAGTATACACCTATATAAAGCGCATGATGGACGTACTCCGTTCTATTGACGTAGTATGTGCCAGAATGAAGCGGCCATATCTGATTCTCTGTGAAGAAAAGCAGAAGCTCACTTTTATAAACCTCTTGAAGCGAATAAAGGACAATGAAGATATTGTACTTGCTTTCAAAAACTACGGCATTGATAAGTCTAACTTTGAAGTGGCTCCTCTTCCGTCAATTGGGAACATCGACCAACTGTGGAAAACATACAGGACGTATGAAGATATCCTGTATTCCGCTATTGGGCTTGACAGCAAGGGAGACGACAAGAAAGAGCGTCTTCTAGTGGATGAAGTAAACGCCAATAACATGGTAACGGAAATGGCTAATGAAGTCAACCTGAAACAGCTACGGCTTGACATTGAGAAAGTCAACCGCAGGTATGGGACTAATATAGAGGTTGATATCAAAGAGCTATCCACCTATGATTATGACAGCGGCTTTGGAGGTGGGGCAAGTGAGTAGGTACACAATGGAGCTGGGAAAGCTGGTCGGCTCTGGCTATGAAATATTCGATGATAGCTGGACCACATTTGTGGAAATGCACAAGAAGGAATTGTGTGATAAAATCATCAGACACTATTTCTTCTATGAGATTGGTCAGGAAACTCCTGACAGATTCAAGCACTATCTCAATGAGCATCTAGCAAGAATAATGCCATACTACAATCAGCTTTACAAGTCTGAACTGCTGGAAATAATCCCATTGTATAACCACTTCTTGGAGACAAACTCCAAGGATTTAAGAGAACTTGGTTTTACTGGTGTCTCCGCCAGCCGGAACGATGTTGATTCCATCCGGAATATGTATAACTCGCTGGCCCAGTTAAATGACCGCAGAATCACTGACGGAAATAAGCGTGATTTTACCGGGCACACGGAGGGAACGTCCAACAAGGAGAGCACGGAAAAGCTGAACGAGACAATCAATATCACCAAGACTACTGACCAGAGTGAGAATGGAACCAAGACCTCTAACATCGACACCACTGGTCACGTCACGGAAACAACCGATACCACTTCAAAGGTGAATAAAACTGGAAACGTGACGGAAGAAATGTCGGATACTCTGAGCGGCACTAAAGACACAACGTCTAATGCTACGTCCAACGGGACAAAAGAACAGCGGTACTCCGATACTCCCCAAGGTACGGTATCTAGCTCTGGTGTAGAGATAATGAATAATTATCTGACCAACTACACCAAAGATACAACTAATGAAACGACCAATTCGACTAGCAAGGAAGAACTGCAAAACACGGAAGAAAAGAACACTAAAACAGACAGTACAGAAACAGAGAATGGAGAAAGCAACACTAGCAAAACTACTGAAAGCACAGGTAACACGTCAGAGGACACAAACACTACTGGAAAGTTAGACAAGAGCGAAACAGAGGACCACACAAGAGAGCAGACAACTACTTTCAATGAAAACCAAAACACTACCGGAGATTCTACTGAAAAGGAGAATAACAAAGGCTACGAAAACACCAAAGAGGATAATAAGCAATTCTCTAATGGTGCTGACAAGCACAAGGAAACCACTTTAGGTACTTCTTCTAATCAGGAGGACACCAAGGAAACAAAAGACAGTAACGCAACTGTAAAGGGATTCATTAACGTCAGCCAGTCTGAATTGTTGATTAAATTTAGGAGTACATTCCTGAATATTGACGAGGACGTTATTAAAGAACTGGCCGTTGACTTTATGGGGGTGTTCTGATGAAAGAACAAGTTTGCGTTGTGACTGGGATTATAGGAGGAACAGCCATGAAACTATTGGGAGGGTTTGACTACTCTCTAATGGCGATGTTTACACTGATGCTTATAGATATCATTCTTGGATTTATAAGCGCCGCAGTATTCAAGCTAAGTAAATATGGCAACGGTGTTTCTTCCGAAGCTCTGGCTAAAGGGGCACTGAGAAAGTGTTCTATGCTGTGCATTATCATCATAGGAACAATCATTGATAATCTGTTCGGTATGGACTACGTTAGAAACGCTATTGTATTCTACTTTATAGCCACAGAGGGTATCAGCATCTTAGAGCACCTGATTGACATGGACGTTAGGGTCCCGTACTTTATTGTTAAAATACTGGACAGCATGGAGAAGAAATACGATGATGCAGAGGAGGATAACAATGAGACTGATTAAGCAGATACTGGAAAAGAACGATTGTTATAAAGCTGGGGTGGGGTTCACAGTAAAAGGTCTAATGCTACACTCCACAGGCGCAAACAATCCCAACGTGTCCAGATATGTACCCGGCTCTGATATCCTTGGGTACAACAAGTACAATAACCACTGGAATCAGCCCAGACCGGGAGGTCGCTCTGTATGCGTACACGGGTTTATTGGCCGAGCCGCAGACGAAAATATTTGCACAGTACAGACGTTACCTTGGGACATGAAGGCTTGGCATTGTGGAGGGTACGCCAACAATACCCATATCGGTGTCGAGATGTGTGAGGACAGTATGCTTGATAAACACCACCTCACCTTGTGCCTTAACGAAGCCGCCGACCTGTTCGCCTGTCTTTGTATTACGTTTAACCTTGACCCCACCAAAAAAGGGGTTATCATCTCCCACAAGGAAGGGCATGACATGGGATGGGCAAGCGGTCACGGTGACCCGGACCACTGGATGAAGGTGTTTGGGCTTACAATGGATGACTTCCGTTCTATGGTAACTGACAGATGCAACAAACTAAAGGAGGAATTAACGGATATGGACCAAAACAAGTTCAACGAAATGATGGAGGTATATCTCTCCCAGCGTGCCAATTTCGCTGGAAGTGATTACGCCAAAAATGCCATGGAGAGAATGGCCGCAAGAAAGATAATCACGAACGAGAATCCACAGGGATTCGTAACCCGTGAAATGCTCATGTTCATTCTCGACAAGGTAAATGTATAAGGAGGTCGCATTATGGAATACTATCCTACCAGACCCAATAACCCCTATCAGGACGATTGTAGGCCCAAACCTGACTGTGGATGTACTCCACCGCCTACTGTCTGTCCCCCGCAAAAGCCCCCTGTATGTCAGCCGCCCCAGCCTGTAATGGGACAGATTCCCCCTGTACCAACTGTGATTGAAGGCTCTAGCCTTTATGAAGCTATGGGCAAGGTTATTGAGCGGACCAATATGTGTATCAATCAGTGGAATTGTATTAGCAAGAACTGTTATGAAGCTATGAACGCTTGCGTGGCGGCGGCCCGTTCCAATGACGTGTACTATGACGATTGCGAGGTAAACTACCAAGAGGGCTACGATACCACAGAGGGATGCGCCTACGCAATCGTAGAGAAGAAGGCTGTTGACCGAAAGGGAAAGCCTATCTTTGTAAGTTTGGCCCCTGCCTATGATAACACCACTAACAGCGGCGTGGAACAGGGAATCTTTGACATGTCCTTTATCAAGTCCGCTAACGTCATTATGACCGCTGTTCAGGCTGGCTCTGATAAATGGTTCGGTCCTGCAATGTACCGTGGAGCCGCTATCCCCGGCGAGAGTAACCCTGATGGCTACGTCTATGGATTCAATCGTCATGGTGCCCTGCGCTACTTTAAGGGAGACGTGACGGAGACTACCTTGTGTCAAAACCAGATGGTAGATGTCATCGGTGGTTGCGTGCCCATCATCTATGACAGTAAGATTATTGACGGTGTGGAAGCCATGACCCAGAAGCAGGCTGTCTGCGCTATCGGATTCAACTGTGGGACCGGCTCCGTGTTCTTCTTCTCCTGCTCCGCTCAGAATCAGCCGGGAATGGGTATCGCTTCCGTTGCTAGAATCTTACAGGGCTATGGCTGTACAACAGCTGTTGTAACGTCCGCTACTACCAACACTCCCGCCGCCACTGGCGAAGGTATGTTGTACATGGGCCAGATGACCACTGACCCCGTAAACGCCAAAGAGCCTAAGAATCTGGCTTACTGGGTCATCTCTAAATGCCCAAATTTTAATAATGCGTTCCAGAAAGAGGTTGCTGACCTTGTTCAGACCACTGGACGGAACGCATGGGAGACGTACCTGCTGGGAGTGCAGATTCAGTCCTTCGATGACCGAATCACACAGAACGCTAAAGATATTGCCGCCGAAATCGAGAGAGCTAAGGCCGCAGAGAAAGCTCTTGACAACAAGATTGAAGCGGAGACAAACAGGGCAGAAGCGGCAGAGGATGCTCTTGACAAGAAAATCGATGCCGAGACTGAACGTGCTACCGCCGCTGAAACTGCTCTGGACAACAAGATTGTTGCGGAGACTAACCGTGCAACCGCGGCAGAAAATAAGATTGCCAGTGATTTACAGGCTGAGGTTGTCCGGGCTACCACAAGAGAGAACCAGATTCAGGCCGCTTTGGATGCTGAAATCAAGGCCAGAATTGACGCTGACAATGACCTTATCAACGCTATTGAACAGGAAGTCCTTGCACGAAAGGCCGCTGACACAGCTCTGTCTACTCAAATCGATGAGGTAGACAAGAAAATCCAAGCGCAGATTGCAGGACTTGAGGGCGACATTACCCAAATCAACCAGACCATTAAGGGTATGACCACAGGTCAAACCAACCTTCCTTATCTGAAACTGTCTGGTGGTCAACTGACTGGAAACCTGACCTTTACCTCTGGTTCTACTGTTGTGGCTGGGCGTGCACCTACTGCCGACAACGAGGTTGCAACAAAGAAATATGTTGATGTAAAGACTGGTGGAGGAAGTCCTGGTGGAGACGTGTCCAAGGAATACGTTGACCAGCAAATTACCAATGTACAGGGACAAATCGATACCAAGGTCAGTAAAAGCGGCGACACCATGACAGGCTCCCTTAACTTCAACGGAAACACTGCTGTAAATCCTGTACTGGAATCCTCTACCGGAATTAAGGTGCAGTCCAGCTCTTCCGGTGCCGCCGGTAAGGTTACTAACCTTGCCGCCCCCAGTGCTGACAGTGATGCGGCTAATAAGAAGTATGTCGATGACGGGATTAAGCAGGTAAAACAGGAAATCAGTGGAGAGCTTGGTGGGGAATATCTAGCTCTTACTGGCGGCGACATGACAGGCGATATCAACATGACCGGAAATTCCGTAGTCAAGTTCTATGACCCAATTGCCGCCCGTGCCAGAGCTAAGAATCTGACTGACCAGATGGTTAAGGGTTCTGTATACAATGACGCTGACGCTATGGTGGTCAAGTCTGAGACTGGTCCGGTTGCTTTAAAGGGTACTGACGTATCTCTCTCCAATGGAGAAGGAGGAGAAATTGCTATTTCTGGTGTAACCGAGATTCGCCGCAAGAAGAACGACCCCAACTCTGGTGCGGTCAAACTCAATGACGACCTGATTAACTTGGCCGCTGATACTGTACTGGTGGGACAGAATGGCTCCATGCAGGGTGAAATCAGTGCTGGAACCATTAACCTCTATGATGACAGCGGGGCGGCTGTACTGAAACGGCACAACAGTCACTTGGATATCAATGTTCCTGATGCTCTTGGCTCCGTTTACATTAACCGGAATCAGACAGAGGGCGGTACAGGTGAGATTCACGTTACCGAAGTTCACGCCCCTAATGAGTTACGGCTAAATCCGGGGACCACCATTAACATGATGAGCAAGCGTGTTGTCGGAATGGCTAATGGTGTTAACGCTAATGACGCTGTCAATGTAGCACAGTTGGGTGCTGTCAGGACTATTGCACAGAACGCACAGAGTGCCGCTGAATCCGCTGAAGCTAAGGCTGACCAAGCATTAGAGAAAGCGGAGAGTGTGGGGTATAATTCGTATCCGTGTACAGCAACTGAAACAGACGATACTCTTACGATAAAAGGGAAGGTTATTTCTTACAGCACAGGTGAAGAAGTAGAGGTTACTGTTGATATCAATAATTACCTTAAGTCGCAAAGTAATTTTATTAAGGCTTGGGTATCGAATGGAATTATTTACATCTTAGGTACACTACAACTATCTGGTAATATTAGTGTTCACTTGTCGAATCTCAGGGGTAAAAACTTTGTTTATCCAGAGATAACGCTATATGGACTTAGTGGTACATCTGTAAGTCACCATGTTGCAACTGTTAAGTCTAGCTTAATTGAATGGGAATTTAAGACCGGAAATGTTTTACAATATGTAACGGTAATTAGTGGACAAGATATGACTCCTTTGCTTGTTTAATAATATAAGCCCTCTCCAATAGGAGAGGGCTTAATATTAGAGGTGCGTAAAGGCTCGAGTTGGCGAGGCCCGTATCGGTGCAAATTGGAGAGGCCCGTATGGGTGTGGACAGGTGAGGGGTGTATCGGTGCGTGTAGGCTGGGCGTGTAAAGGGGGAAGTACAGAGGGGTTTATACAGGCTTCTCTA
>ERZ834769.3348-NODE-3348-length-10490-cov-3.394346_pt1 | contig 10490 bp, 9 predicted proteins | sample MGYA00519690_ERZ834769 | MGnify/ENA primary metagenome ERZ834769 (study PRJEB31850, sample SAMEA3708760) | human gut metagenome | biome: human gut; feature: human-associated habitat; material: faeces | place: China | collected 2014 ... | reverse complement strand
TACTTTTGAAGTTCCTCTATCAGGAAAGATTAACTTTGCTAATAATTTTGCTATTCCTTCTGCATTTGGTTTAATATTCCCACTTTCTAATTCTTGATTTATTACTCTTTTACTTCTATCATATGAATTTCTAGTTGAAGACCCCATTTTTACACCTCTTTTTTGAATTTATTTTACTACAAAAGTAAAGAAAAAAATGTCGAAACTTGTCACTAATTATCAAAAAAGCAAAATAATTTTGTAAAATTAATTACATTGTTATTTTGCCTTTCTTTTGTTATTATTTATTACTTATTTTATTAAATTCTCTCTTTATCACTAATGCTTGTTTGCAAAACCATTCAAAAGCTTCTTCCCATGTTTCTTGATTGACTACATCACATTTTTTAGTAGCTTTTATTCTGGATGCCTTCTTATTATCCAATCTTTGCCATTTATATTTTAAATTAGTTTTTTCTTCTATTTTATCTTTATTGTTATAAAACAAGTCGTATATATCTTTGTTATTATCTATATATACTTCTATACCTATTTCATTCCTTTGTGTTGCACAAGTTAATGAAATATGATATTCAGAGCTTCCCATAGGTAAATCATACCAATGTTGTGGTAAAGCTTTTCTTTTATTAAATTCTTTTGAATATTCTTCATTACTTGCACCATATTCTCCAAAAGCCTGCCAAAACTCACCTTGTAATTTTTGAGCTTTTCCTAAACCAGTGTTGGATTTTTGAGTTTTTCCCCAATCATTTGGTTTTGATACGATATTAAATTTAGGCGCAGCCAGAGAATCTCCTATCTTCCAAACTTCAATTTCTAATAAGAAAAATCCAACTTCTTCATCTGTGTGTGCATTTAACCATTCAATAGCTTGTCTATGTTCATCTCTAGCTCTTTTTACTATCCATATAATAGTCTTTGCATCTTTTCCAGAAGCATATGTAATTATCTTTCCTAAATGGTCATGATTAGAATCTTCTAGCTGATTTTCTATTACAACTTTTCTGTCTGTTCCTTCTTCTTTTCCATAAATGTCAACACTATATTTTCCAACAGCTGACTCTCTTTCTTCTAGTACTATATCAATTCCTATTGTGTTACTTAATTCTTTTAAATTCTCTTCTTTGCTTAGCCATACCGAAAAATCATATTCTTCATTTGGCCATATATCCCTTAAATTAACTTTTTCAAGTTTTCCTAATTTACTCATAAATATCTCCTTCTGCTTATTTCTCATCTAATATTTTCATATATGTTTTATTTAATTCATTTAAAAGTTCTTGAATAATTTTAACATTATTATAATCTTTATGAGCTTTTTTTGATAATTCAACTATATATTTATGTAATTTATTTTCACTATTATATTTAGGTATATATATACGTGGTCTTATTGGAAAAGATCTTGAATCTGATGAAGTCAACATATATTTGGCGACTATTGGTGTATTAATCACTCCACATATAAAATGAGCCTCATCATATGAAATAAAATTACCATCCGTATCCTCACATATAGATACTGCATGATTCTGAAATACAGGATTTTTAATTCCTCCCCACGAAGTTTCTACATTACTAATAACTGCTGCAGACCATTTTGAATTATCTCTAAACACAACATAATTTTCTGCATAACTATAATTTCCTACTCTTGCTAATGCATAAAATTCAGCATCAGAACACCCTATAATTCTTTTATTATAATTTGTTTGTTCATCTATCATTTTTTTATTATTTTGATAATACTCTGCTAATCGAGGTGCTTTTGTTATGAGTTCATCCATTGACATTGGGACTTTTGGATTACTTTTGTCATATGGAAAAGGAACAATATATTCTCCACATTCAACATGAAATGGAGTTACATCTTTCCCCTTTACCATAGGTCTGAGCATCGATGTTTCTAATAGTACAGTACGTTGAGGAACCTTATATTTCGATTTTTTATTTTGCATATTATCCAAAGCTGTACATGTTGCTGTCCCTGGTAGATTAGATAGACGAAAAACCATTAACTCTTGTGGATAAAATTCAATTCCTTCTCTTCCAATATAACTTGATTTACCCGCAATTTGTTGAAATTTCATAGCTTCTTCCTTTGTTTGAACATATGTAAAAAAGTTTTTATCAGCATGACATGATGCAAGATATCCTTTTTCTATTTTAAAAGTTTTATCAATATCTATTTCTTCGCAAAAATCAATCGATTTTGGAATTTGCTTTATATAGTAGTCTACATCTACTCCACATTTATAATCAACTTCCCTATTTCTAATATAATATGTTAAAAATTTTTGAGTAACTGGCTTAAATGGATGTCCTGTTTTTTCCCAATTTACAAATTTATAAAAATATAATTTTTTATCATTATCAATCAAAAGCTTCCTAAAACCTTCATATGACTGTTGAAAAATTAACGGTTCTGGCATTAAAAATGCAATAATTCCATTATTATCTAACCAATTTTGTGCTACAACATTTGTTATTAAAGCACAAATATTTAGATTTATTCCTCCAGTAACTGCATCTCCAGAAAAAAGTTTTTTTGAAATACATAATGACTTAATACGATCTCTATAACCTGATGGTAGACTCTTCCAATCCACCCATGGTGGATTTCCAACGATTAAATCGAATTTTCCCATATTCGCAGTTGTTAAAAAATTTGCTAATATTCTCGCCCATATTCCATTCCACTTTCTTCTTTCCAAATCAACTAGTTTTTTTGCTAAAGTTAGAAGTTGCTCTTTAGTATGCAAGTTTAAATCATTTGAATCACAAATTGAACAAAATAATTTAAAAATTGAATCTTCATCTAAATTCTTTATATATCTTTCAACTTCATTCATAGTTCTTGAAAAAACAGCTGTATCTTTAACCATACTTCTAGGAATTAAAACTTCTATAGGTGATTTTAATGTTGAAATTGTATATTGCAGACAGTTTACTCCATAATATTCTATTTCCTTTGGAACATATGAAGCATCTCCTAAATAAATAGGAATTTCTATTGTATTTATTTCATTTACTAAATGAGAGATATTTATAAAATAATTTACACGAGCTGTTAATGCTGCTATTGGGTTAAGGTCAATTCCTTTTACCCTTGAAAGAACCTGTTGCAATTTTTCTTCGTTTGTTTTGTCTTTACATTCTTCCAAAACTTTTTCAATTAGAATAGATATAAATGTACCACTCCCACAACAAGGATCCAAAGCTTTCCAATTTTTCGAACATGACAATAATGCTTCATTAATTACACATGATGCCAACCACTTCTTTGTATAATATTCACCCAAAGAATGTCTTACTGCATCCGGAATCATAGCTTGATACAATTCTTTAAAAAAATCTTGTGCTTTATCTACAGATGTAGTTGTTGATGAATCAGAATATCTACTTAATTTTTCAAAAACTTCTTTTAGTGAATTATAAATTTCCGTATTCCATTGTTCATCATTTGTATACCAAGAAAAGAAATCTCCTTCAAGTAAATTTGTAATTCCATATTGAATAAATATTGCACCATTTTCTAAATCCATCATTTGCATCCTAAGAGCTTCTGAATCCAATGTCATAGAATTATAAAAATTTATTAAGCTTTTATTATATCTAGCATAACTAATAACTTTAAAAGCAATTATCTTTACTATAATTGCATACGATGTCTGTAACGAAAATAATGCTTTATATTCATCATCTATTTCAATAAACTTTCTACCAAATAATTTTTCTAAAGACTTCTTTCTATTAATAATCGCCTGTTGTTTTGAAATATCATCATGTGCAAGATTAAATAATTGCATCCATTCATTAAAAAGCATTTGCGTTTTAGGATGAATATTATTTTCTACAACATTAAAAAGTGCATGCATTAGTTTAAATCCAACTCCATTATTTTCTGGTAAATTGCATATTCCATCTACTAAATTCCTAGCATTTAACGCAACTAACTTAACTTGAAGAATATTTTTTATAATTCTATCTAATATTTCACCATTAATTTGATAGAAATTTTCTATATTTATTTTTCCATCATTATATTGTAAAAAGCAACCAATTATTCCATCTGTTATAAAGCCCTCAAAGTTCTTACCTTCCTGATTACTCATTGCTATAATATAATCTGTAATTTGCTTTATCGCTTTATTCTTTTGTTGATCACTATTTAATGTTTTAGGTTGTTTAAATTCAATAATTAGTGTTGCAATAGCTGTATCAGCACGTCCATTTAAAATATTTCTAGATGTATCTAATGTTTTTTCTTTTATTGGATTATATTCAAATCCAAAATTAGAAAAGTTATTTCTAAAAAAAGCAAAAAGTTCACAATCAAAATTACTTTCAATTGTTGCTTCATTAGGAGAAACTCTAGATTTATTAATTATCCTTTTAGCCATATCATCTAATTCATTTTTGTAATTATCTGACTTTATAATATCTAAATAATTACATTTTAATGTTTCATTTCCTTCTTTTATTTCTATTGACATTAATATTATTTTCCTTTCATTCTATCTCATTATATTTTATATCATAATTTCTTATTTTTTTCCACAAATTGACACTTATTTCTCAAAAAAATTATTGGCACATTTCTGTGCCATTTTTATCTATAATAATCTCTACTCTTTTTCTTAGTATTTTCTTGTTTTTCTTTCGTCTTTTTCTCAATTTCTTTCGTCTTAAGTTTCTCTAATTCTTCTTTCATAATAGGTACTTTAGCTTTAATTTTATCACACAACCTAATCTCCTCTCTAATTTTAGTAATCTCTTTACTCACCAATTCAATTTTTTATTAAAATCCTCTTTATTCTCATTTTCAGCCATGTTTTGTCTCTTATAGTACAAGTTATTCCTTCGTCTAATTAAATCATTTAATTTACCATTTAAATTTGTTTTACACTCATTTAATTCATTACTATTTGTTATCTTATATTTCACTAACAATATATTTTCTTTTGAATACTCATCCATCTTTTTAACTTCTGCCCTCATAGCTGGTGTTAGTTTGTATTCCATATTCTTTTTAGGATATACCTTTAGTAAATAACAATAATATAAATATAATGCTCTAAAACCTTTAGGTTTTGAAAACTTTTTTAAAGTACCTTTTAAATATAATTTACCAGAATAAGTTTTAGGCTTTATTACTTTTTCTCTAGTAGGATATCTACTGCAAATTTTATTTTTTATACTATCTATTGAATATTGCTCTCCAAATGCTCTTTCAATTCTAATATTTCTTTTATGAGGATATCTTCTTATACTAATTTTCTCTGCCCTAAAATATATTTCATATCCCATATCTCTTAATTTTTTCAAAAACTCTTTATATGTCCATGAATGATTTATTGCATAATCAATATCTTCTTTTGCAAATTTATAGTAATCAGAATTTGATAAACTTTTTCTATAAAAATTTTCAAAATTAATTCCAGACTTACAAGTTTTTTCATCCAAAACTTTCAATCCATATTCATCACAAATGTCATCAGAAGTTTTTCTTAATAACGCTGTATTTTCAAAATTACTATAATACTTTTTTCCATCTTTAAATGAAACAGAATTTAAAACAAAATGATTATGAATATGATCTGTATTAAGATGTGTTGATACTACAACTTCAAATCTATCACCCCACATTTCTTCAGCAAGTTTTACTCCAATTTCATGTGCTATTTCTGGAGTAACTTCTCCTTCTGCAAAAGATTGATATCCATGAAATGCAACTATCTTATTGTTCTTACTATATTTATCTTTATTAAATTTCTTTTTAGTTTGTGTCATTTGTCTTATTGCAGTATCTAATTCACAATTAATTCCTGTTACAAAAAATTGTTTCTCAGTCTTATCTGGATTAGTCGTATAATCTAATAATTCATATATATTATTTATATTTTTATTTTGATATTTTTTATTTTCAGTTTTGCTTTTATCACTTGCATAATTAACTACATTGTCTAATCTATTTTCTACTTTCCATAGTTTTGTTGTCGCCATTTTATCCTCCTCTCTTTTCAAAAAGGGGATTGGGGATTTTTCCCCATATTAGAATTTCGTGTTGTCGGAATTCATTGCTTGTTAATACATAATTTATAGCTATTAATAGATTAAAAATACCCTTGTTTATTTAAAACTCAGGCACTATTTTCTTTAATTTTCGTTATCATATACATACATATTTAATACAATTTCATCTGCAATATTACTAATATTATTCATTCTTTTTACCCATTCCATTTGATCATTTGCTTTTAATTCTTCAGTAATATTTTCTTTAATTTTTAATTCATTTATTAGTTTTTTATATAATTTTTCGCAATTATTTTGTACATCCATTAAGTGTTTTTGTAACTCATTATCTATAATTAATGAATGATATTTTGCTTTTTTATGCTCCTTTAAATATCTCAATCTTAGTGCACTATACTTTCCTAATTGAAATCCTTTCATGTTCCTTGGTGGTATTAAATTTGGTATATAATAATCTCCTTTTTTACTATAACTTATCTTCATATCTATCTCCCCTTTTTGATTTTTTATTATTTTATTTGGAGAAATTAAGGGCTTTTTTCTCTTAATTTCCCACTTTTTTAACTCAAAATATTTACTTTTTTAAACTTTTATATTAAAATATTTTTATAGAAATTTTTGGGTTAGTATTTAGTTTAGCCACTTATACTAACTCTTTTCTTTTATCTTTTCCAAAGATGATTATTCCTCTACACATTTCATAAAGTCTTGATATTATTGAGTCAACAATTTCTTCATTGTTATTACATAAAAGTCTTTTTCTTAACTTTTCTTTGTTATAATTTGTTGTAATTATTATTGGTAAATTATTCTCATATCTGTTATTTATTATTGTAAATAGCTTTTCTAATGTCCATTCACTAGGTCTTTCTTTACCCAAATCATCAATTATTAACAATGGAATCTTTGAATATTTTTCAATAACATCACTCTCACAATTGCCATCAATTTTGTAAGTATCCTTTATATCATTTAGTAAAGTTATTAGGGTTCCAAATATAACTGGTATTTCATTTTCTATTAAGTAATTTGCAATACTTGCTGCTAAATGTGTTTTACCTGTTCCAACTCCTCCAGTTATAAATAAACTTCCTTTGTTATCACCTTTTACAAAATTCTCTGCATACCTTTTTGACTTTTCATAAGCCATTCTATTGTCATTATTAGTCATATAATTTTCAAAATTATATTCCATTAATCTTTTGTTCATTTTGCTATTTAAGTAATATCTCTTTCTTAGCATCATCTTTCTGTTATACTCCCTTTTATATTCTATTGCAGCTCTTCTATCATCAACCTTTTTCCAATATATCTTTGCTTTCATGCAGTCACATCTTACAGGCTCTCCTGATAAAACAAACTCTCTGTCTCCTACTATAAAACTCATTGTTTTTTGTTCTAATTCCTTTCCACAGAATTTGCATTTTTCTATTTTTATTGTGTTTGTACTTATCATATAAATTTCTCCTTTCATAATTAAAAATTGCTTTTTTAGTCTTTAAAACCACTATCATTTTCTATTCTAATCTTTTCTTCTCTATTCTTATCTTCTGCGTTATCTAACGTTACAGTAACGTTATTTATCATTTGTTTATCTCTAAATCTTTGCTGTCTTTTCCTGTTGTCTTCCTTGATTTTTTCGAGCTTATCAAGATTTTGGTAAACATCCCAATTTTTAATATAGATTGTTCCATCTTCTACGAATATCATGTGAAGATTCACTAGTTGTTGCATAATCGTTGTAAGCTTGTTTATTGTCTTGTTCATAATTCTTGCAAGATCATCTATTGTTATTGGAATATTCTCACCAAGTAGAACTGCTCCATGTGCATTACACTTTGCAGCTAATGCTAATAGTTGAAACCATACTCTACAATAGGTGTCCCCATCCCTACTATTAAGTAGTTTTTTAATTTTTTCATTGTCAAATATATCTGCCTGTATCTTAAACCAATGAACTTCAACCATTTTTCTTCCTCCTTTGCTATCTTACTGAAGCTCGTTCTTTTTCACATAGATATTCATCCAGTGCTTTTACTCTAAATAAGAACTTGCCGCCCACTTTTGAATATGGTATTTGTTTTTTCTTAACCAATTGATTAATTAACCAATATGATATTCCTAAATAGTCTGCTGCTTCTCTCATTGTTAGAGTTATTCTTTTGACTTCCTGAAATTCCATATACATTCCTCCTTTCTTTTGAAATTTTATCTTCTTTGTTGACAACTTATCTTTTGTGTGGTAAGCTATTATTGTAAGTAATCAATTACTTGTTTCGTGCTGTAATTTTACTTAAAAGTCAAGTCCTGACTGGTTTTTGTTTCTGTAATTGATTTTATATAATAATCACTTACTCTGGTAAAAGTATATCAGTAATCTATTATGTTTGTCAAGGGCTTACTGTAATTTTTTTATAATTTTTTAGGAGGTATTCGTATGAGCCTTAATTTTAGTGCATTTGAAGGAAAAAATATTTTTAAATTTGCTAAATATGAAATTAAAGAAATAGGCAAAACTAAATATATAGTTCCAGATAGTATAAATAAAAAGCACTCTAGTGGTGCCCCATTAATTGATATAGAAAAAGACTTTGAAGAATCTATTTTAATAGATTTATTAAATATTGGTAAATTAGCTTTTTATAATGAGAACGATATAGAAAAAAGTATTTTAGACTTTGTAAATAAATATTCTACATTGGGATTAATAAACGATTTACCTTTAAATAAATACTTTTTCTTAGATGATAAAATAGTTTTAAAAGATTATAACTATATTGGAAATTCTGATTTAACAACAGTAGTAGATAGAAAGAAATATTTTAAATTATTCTTCCCTACTTGTGATGATAGTCAGATAAAAGAATTAATTAATGAAGTAACTAAATTAGCAGAAACTCCTGCCATGGAAAAATACATATTATCTGATGTAAATAAATTATTAGCAGGATCTAATTTATATTGTGAACCTCTAGATATGTTTGTTCAATATGCTAAATACTTATATAGTTTATTAAATAATATTTCTAATGAAGATAATTACAATATAGATGAATTATTAAAGCAATTTGAAATTAACAATGTTAAAATAAGTTTGTCTAGAAAAGAAACTTTATCCGTAGAATTTCAAATCACTTGTTTAAAGCAATATATTGATTATTACTTCGCTAAAACAGTATCACAAGATATTAACTTATTAAAGATATGCAAATTCTGTAATAAAGCTTTTCTTGCTGTTAATCCTAAAGCTGAATATCATACTCCTCAATGTAAGAATAAAGCAAATGTTTATAAAAATAGAGCAAAAAATAAGTAGAATCCAAATGGACTCTACTTATTTTTAATTATTGTATCTTTTATTTCTTGCCTTTGTTAATAATCCTTTATGAGATGTTTTCCATAATTTCTCCCAAACAATATTATACATTTCAGAACTTTCTATAAACTTTATATACCTATCTTCACAAATCAATCTTTGAAATTTTTCACTATCTTCTTCTGTATCTAAATGCCAACTGCATTTTAAATATTCATATATGTCTGTTTCTTCTAAAGTTTCAAAAACATGTTTTACAAATGTTATAGGCTGTCTTAATCTATAGAAAGGTTCTAATTTTTTCTTTGTCTTAAATTCTTTATAATTCTCATTATCCATCATTAACTGTATAAATTCATCATTACTAGCCATTATATCATGTGCTTTTTCTGTTTTATTATATGCCTCTGCATATAGGTTTAATGATTCCTTGGCCAACTTAACATTAATACTATTTTCAAAAAGAACTCTTCCTATTATACTTTCTGTATAATATCCTTTGCTCCATAAATAATTCGTTATATTAATATTAAGTTTATATTCGCTATTAAAGTTTATTATATTGGTTATAGTTTGTTCTGTTGGTATATCCAATTGATTTACTAATTCCATATACTGTTCATAACAATTTATATCATTTTTAGCCTTTATATATAATTCATTATCTATTTCAGTTATAATATAACCTATTTTATGTGAAAATTTTATTTCATAGTTATAGTCAGTCAGTCTTAAATTGTTCTTTAAAACATTATATATATAACTTCTCTGATCTTCTGTTAGCATTTTTACTAGGTCTTTATTCCATTCAAATATATCAAAAAATTTATTTGTTATATTTATATCTGAAATACTATTTTCTTTCTTATCAAATACACCTATAATTTCTATTAATTCTTCTCCTGTTGAATATAGATTATTAATTTTATTAACAATACCATTTAAATTATTAATATCAACTTTATTAAAATTCGTTAAATTAATAATACCTCCAATAGTATCTAACATTCCCAATTCTTCAGGTGTAATTATAGGATAATCATCAAAAAACAGTTCTTTATATTCATTTGATAAATTTTTACTTATTAATTCTTTTCTTAGATTTATTATACTATCATCTAATACATCAGATATT
>ERZ834769.3338-NODE-3338-length-10513-cov-5.448078_pt1 | contig 10513 bp, 3 predicted proteins | sample MGYA00519690_ERZ834769 | MGnify/ENA primary metagenome ERZ834769 (study PRJEB31850, sample SAMEA3708760) | human gut metagenome | biome: human gut; feature: human-associated habitat; material: faeces | place: China | collected 2014 ... | reverse complement strand
AGATACTGTCCCGTATAGCTTTCGGGAATCTGCGCCACTTCCTCCGGCGTGCCGGACGCGACCAGCGTTCCGCCGCCGTCGCCGCCCTCGGGGCCGAGGTCGATCAGATAGTCCGCCGTCTTGATCACGTCCAGATTGTGCTCAATGACCAGAACGGTGTTCCCCGCCTCCACCAGCCGCTGCAAAACCTCAATGAGCTTATGCACGTCGGCGGCGTGAAGGCCGGTGGTCGGCTCGTCCAGAATATAGATGGTCTTTCCCGTGGAGACCCGCGCCAGCTCCGTCGCCAGCTTCACCCGCTGGGCTTCGCCGCCGGAGAGGGTGGTGCTGGACTGCCCCAGCTTCACATAGCCAAGACCGACCTCCACCAGAGTCTGGGCTTTTCTGCGGATCTTCGGCAGATTCTCGAAGAAATCCACCGCTTCCTCCGCGGTCATGTCCAGCACCTGAGCGATGTTTTTCCCCTTGTAGTGGACTTCCAGCGTCTCCCGGTTGTACCGCGCGCCGTGACAGACCTCACATGGAACGTAAACGTCCGCCAGAAAGTGCATTTCGATCTTCACAAGGCCGTCGCCGCAGCAGGCTTCGCATCGGCCGCCCTTGACGTTGAAGCTGAACCGTCCCGGCCCATAGCCCCGGATCTTCGCCTCGTTGGTGGACGCGAACAGGTCCCGGATATCGTTGAACAGCCCCGTGTAGGTGGCGGGGTTGCTTCGGGGAGTCCTGCCGATGGGGCTTTGGTCGATGTCAATGACCTTGTCCAGATACTCCATGCCGTCAATGCCGTCACAGAGGCCGGGACGGGTACGGGCATGGTTCAGCGTGGCAAGCAGGGTCTTGTTCAGAATTTCATTGACCAGACTGGATTTTCCCGAGCCGGACACGCCGGTGACGCAGACGAAGGTTCCCAGCGGAATTGACACATCCACATTTTTCAGATTGTTCTCCCGTGCGCCGCGAATGCGCAGGAAATTGCCGTTCCCCACCCGTCGGGTGGTGGGAACGGGGATTTTCTTCACGCCGGAGAGGTACTGTCCCGTTACGGAACGGGGGCAGTTTATGATATCCTCCAGCGTTCCCGCCGCCACGATCTCGCCGCCGTGACTGCCCGCGCCGGGACCGACATCTACAATAAAATCGGCGGCGCGCATGGTGTCCTCGTCGTGCTCGACAACGATCAGGGTGTTGCCCAAATCCCGCAGGTGCTTCAGCGTCCCCAGCAGCTTATCGTTGTCCCGCTGGTGCAGACCGATGGACGGCTCGTCCAGAATATACAGCACGCCCATCAGGGACGAACCGATCTGGGTGGCCAGCCGGATACGCTGGCTCTCGCCGCCGGAAAGGGTTCCCGCCGAGCGGGACAGGGTCAGATAGCTCAGTCCCACATCCGTCAGGAATTGCAGGCGGGACTTGATCTCCTTGACGATCTGCTCGGCCACCATGGCCATACTGCCCTCCAGGCGAAGATTTTTCATAAATTCCAGCTCGTCCCGGACGCTCATGCGGCAAAAGTCCATAATGCCGATGCCGCCCACCGTCACCGCCCGGGCGATCTCCGACAGCCGGTCGCCGTGGCACTGGGGGCAGGGCGCGGTGGCCATGCACTCCTCCAGCTCCTTCCGGGCGGCGTCCGATTGCGTTTCCCGGAAGCGGCGGGAAATGTTGTTGAGAATGCCCTCAAAGGGCTGCTCCAGCACGCCCATACCGTTGCCCCGGTTGTAGCTCATGCGCAGCTTTTCCCCCTTGGTGCCATAGAGGATCACGTCCATCACGTCCTCGGGCAGGTTCTTCACCGGTTCCGTCAGGGAAAAATGATATTTTTGCGCCAACGCCTCAAAATACATACGGAAGATGGAATCCGTCCGGGCGCTCTGCCAGCCGGACGCCTGAATCGCGCCGTCGAAAATGGACTTGTTCCTGTCCGGAATCACCAGATCGGCGTCGGCGATGAGCTGGAAGCCCAGACCGGTGCAGCTGGGGCAGGCACCCGCCGGGTTGTTGAAGGAGAACATTCGCGGCTCCAGTTCCGTCAGGCTGATGCCACAGTCCTCGCAGGCGTAGTTCTGGGAAAAGCTCAGCTCCTCCCCGGTGGCGGGCAGCTCGATGGTCACAAGGCCGCCGGAGTGGCTGCACGCCGTCTCAATGGAGTCCGTCAGGCGGCGGCGCAGGCCGTCCTTCAGCACCAGCCGGTCAACCACCAGCTCGATGGTGTGCTTTTTGTTCTTCTCGCAGGGGATGTCCTCGGTCAAATCATAGAGAATACCGTCCACCCGCACACGGGCGAAGCCGGACTTCCGGGCGTCTTCAAACACCTTCTTGTGCTCGCCCTTCTTCCCCCGGATGACCGGGGACAGGACGATAAAGCGGGTTCCCTCTCCCAGGGCTTCCACCCGGTCCACGATCTGGTCGATAGTCTGGCGGCGGATCTCCCTGCCGCACTTCGGGCAGTGGGGAACGCCCACCCGCGCCCACAGGAGGCGGAGATAATCGTAGATTTCCGTCACCGTTCCCACGGTGGAGCGGGGGTTTTTCGAGGTGGTCTTCTGGTCGATGGAAATGGCCGGGGACAGGCCGTCGATGGAGTCCACATCCGGCTTGTCCATCTGCCCAAGGAACTGGCGGGCGTAAGAGCTTAAGCTCTCCACATACCGTCTCTGTCCCTCGGCGTAAATGGTATCGAAGGCCAGACTGGACTTGCCGGAACCGGAAAGTCCGGTGAAAACCACCAGCTTGTCTCTGGGGATGGTCAGGTTCACGTTTTTCAGATTGTTCTCCCGCGCGCCCTGAATGATGATCTTGTCGTTCATACTATATGATGCTCCCAAATGCGTAAAAATCTGTATTCGTTAGTATATCACAAAACCCCAAATCTCTCAAGATATTTTTCAAACAAAATTTCGTTTTTAATCATATCGTGAAATTCTGTTTTCTTAGCCAGAAACGTCCGGATTTTTGTTTGTTTTTTCGGCGATATTTCACATTTATTCATATTGCTTTTTCCGGTGCCGGGATGATATAATGGATGCGTAGATTTGCGTCCGGGCTGTTGCCGGGGGGCAGAAAAAAAGAAAAAGTGAGGTATTCATCCGATGATTGCTTACGGTGAAAACATTCAGGTTTTCTGCGGCAATTCCAATCCCCAGTTTGCGCAGACCATCTGCAAAGAGCTGGGCGTACCCATGGGTAAGGCCATTGTGACCCACTTTGCCGACGGAGAGGCTTCCGTCACCCTGGAGGAAACCGTCCGCGGTGCCGACGTGTTCCTCATCCAGTCCACCTGCAAACCCGTCAATGACAATCTCATGGAGCTGCTGGTCATGATCGACGCCTGCCGCCGTGCGTCCGCCGGCCGCATCACCGCCGTCATCCCCTACTTCGGCTACGCCCGTCAGGATCGCAAGGCCAAGTCCCGTGACCCCATTTCCGCCAAGCTGGTCGCCAACATGCTCACCGCCGCCGGTGCCAACCGCATTCTGACCATGGACCTCCATGCCGCCCAGATCCAGGGCTTCTTCGACATTCCGCTGGATCACCTGCTGGGCAACGTTACCTTCGTTGAATACTTCATGAACAAGTTCCCCGAAAGTGAATACAACCACGAGGACTTTGTGGTCGTCTCCCCCGACGTCGGCTCCGTTGGCCGCGCCCGGAATTTCGCCGCCAAAGTGCATATGGGTCTTGCCATTGTGGACAAGCGCCGCCCCAAGGCCAACGTTTCCGAGGTCATGAACATCATCGGCGACGTCCGGGGCAAAACCTGCATCCTGTACGACGATCTGGTGGACACCGCCGGTTCCCTGTGCAACGCCGCCAAGGCTCTGGTAGAGATCGGCGGTGCGAAGGAGATTTACGCCTGCGCCACCCACGGCGTCCTCTCCGGCCCCGCCTATGACCGTATTGAGGCCAGCCCCATCAAGGAAATGGTGCTGCTGAACACCATCCCTGAGGTCGCCAACACCCCCAGCCACAAGATCAAATTCCTGGACGTCGCCCCCGTGTTTGCCCGTGCCATCGGTCACATCCACGGCGCCACCTCCATCGCCGACCTGTTCTGAGCCGTGTTTTCCAAACAAAGCAGCGACAGCTGGTTGATCGTCGGGCTGGGCAATCCCGGACGGGAATACGAGAAGACCCGGCACAATACCGGCTTCCGGGCAATGGACATTCTGGCCGAAAAGCTGAACGCCAAAGTGGACAGGCTGAAATTTCAGGGACTGTACACGCAGGTGAATTACGGCGGGAAAAAGCTGTTTCTGCTCAAGCCCCAGACCTATATGAACCTGTCCGGGCGTTCCGTATTGCAGTTTTCCGCCTACTTCGGCATTCCGCCCCAGCGGATCATTGTGATGTTTGACGACATCTCTCTGGAGCCGGGACGGCTGCGGGTTCGCGCCGAGGGTTCCGCCGGCGGGCACAACGGCATCAAGTCCATCATTCAGGAGCTGGGCAGTCAGGATTTCCCCCGGGTCAAGATTGGGGTTGGCGCAAAGCCGAACCCGGAATACGACCTTGCCGCATGGGTGCTGTCCACCTTCTCGGCAAGTGAGGAAAAGGCGCTGGCCGTATCCCTGAAAAACGCCGCCGACGCCGCCTTGAGCATCATCGATAACGGCGTGCCGGAGACCGCCAACCGGTTCAACGGCAGCCACCCATAAAAATATTGTCATAAAATCACGGAAAGGGGGATATATCCCCCTTTCCGCGTTGCTGCGTTGCGCACTTTTCTTCTTGAGGTAAAACTTATGGAACAGCTTCTGTCTCTATTGAAAACCATTCCCGAATACGCCGCCATGGTGTCCTCTCTGCAGGACGGCGAGAGCGTCGCCGTCACCGGCATCGGCCAGATCAACCGCAGTCACATGATCGCGGGGCTTTGCCGCAGCATAAACCGTCCCATGGTGGTGCTGTGTCAGGACGATCTGGCGGCGCGGCGGCTTCAGGAGGAATTGAAGGGCTTCCTTTCGGACACCGCCCCCATTCTCCCCGGCCGAGATCTGACCCTTTACGACGCCGCCGTGGTGTCCAGAAGCTGGGAGCAGAAGCGCCTGCGGCAGCTGTATGATCTGGCTGTTGGGAAGACCGGCCTGCAAATCATGACGTGGGAATCTCTCAGCCTGCGCACCATGCCGAAGGCCGCGCTTCTTTCCGCCGCCTTTTCTTTGGAAGTTGGCCGGGAATACGCCGTGGAAGACCTGATCTCCCGTCTCACCACCGCCGGATACAACCGCTGCGGCATGGTGGAGGGGCCGGGTCAGTTCGCCGTCCGTGGCGGCATTCTGGACATCTTCTCCCCCGCCGAAGACCGGCCTGTGCGGGCGGAATTCTTCGGCGACGAGCTGGACACCATGGGCTTCTTTGACCCGGCGACCCAGCGCCGCAGTGAGAACATCACCTCCGTCACCGTCCTGCCCGTGGCGGAGTCCCAGCCGGGGCTTCATCCCGGCGGCGTGGAGGGGCTGTGCAAGGACATTTCCTCCCTGATCTCCCGCCAGAAGCGGCGGAAAAACATCAACGAGCCGCTGATCGCCACGCTGGAAAAAGACCTGAACAAGTATGAAAGCGGCCTGCATAACCCCGCATCCGACCGATATATGGCGCTGATCTATCCGGAAATGGCCACCGCCGCGGACTATATTCCGGACGGTGCCGTGGTCGCCGTCTGCGACCACGGGAATCTTCAGCGCGCCGCCCGCAGCCGCTGCGACGAAGTGGGAATGCAGCTGGACAGTATGCTGGGGGCCGGTCTCGTGGCGGGCGAGCTGTGCGACTACGTGTGCCAGTGGGAGGACTTCTGCAAAACTCTACGGAAGAAAACCGTCGTTTATTTTGATGCCTTCGGCGGCACCTCCTATCCGGAGGACTGCCCCCCAAAGCAACTGTACCCCCTCACCGCCAAGCAGCTTCCCGGCTACGGCGGCAATCTGGACACCGCCGTCTCCGACCTGAGTCACTATCAGAAAATGGAATTTGGCAGTCTGGTGCTTTGCGGCACCCGCCGCCGGGCGGAGCTGTTACAGCAGCTGCTTCACGAGAAGGGGCTGTCCGCACTTCAGTGCATTCCCCTGACCACCCTGCCGAAGCCCGGGCAAATTCTTCTGACGGAGGGGACACTTCCCTTCGGCATGGAGTATCCCCTGTCCAAAATCGCCGTTCTGACGGAGGGGCAGCTGATTGCCCGGAGCGAGCCGAAGCGGAAACCCGCGAAAAAAACCGGCTCCACTAACCGCCAGAAGCTGAATTCCTTCACCGACCTGACCCCCGGCGATCTGGTGGTTCACGAGAATTACGGCATTGGCCGGTTCGTGGCCATGGAGCAGATCAAGGTGGACGGCGCGGTCAAGGACTATATCAAAATCGCCTATCAGGGCAGCGACACCCTGTTTGTCCCCGCCACCCAGCTGGATCTGGTGAGCAAATACATCGGCGGCGGTGGGGAAGACAGCAATGTCAAGCTGAACAAGATCGGCTCCGACGCATGGCAGAAGACAAAAGCCAAAGCCCGCAAGGCCGCCAAGGACATGGCTGGGGAGCTGATCCAGCTCTACGCCGCCCGGAAGCGCCAGTCCGGCTACGCTTTCTCCGCCGACGCCCCATGGCAGAAGGAATTTGAGGACAATTTCCCCTACCCGGAGACCGACGACCAGCTGCGCTGCATCGCGGACATCAAGCACGACATGGAATCCCCCATCCCTATGGATCGGCTTCTCTGCGGCGACGTGGGCTTCGGTAAGACCGAGGTTGCCCTCCGCGCCGTGATGAAGGCCGTGATGGACGGCAAGCAGGTGGCGATTCTGGTTCCCACCACGGTGCTTGCCCAGCAGCATTATCAGACCGCCGTGGCGCGTTTCCGGGGCTTCCCCGTCACCATCGACGTGCTCAGCCGCTTTCGCACCCCGAAAATGCAGCAGCAGACCTTACAGAAGCTCCGCGCCGGTTCCGTTGACTTAATCATCGGGACCCATAAGCTGCTGCAAAAAACCGTCCAGTTCAAGGATTTGGGTCTGCTCATTGTGGACGAGGAGCAGCGCTTCGGCGTCAGCCATAAAGAGCGGCTGAAGGAGCTTTCCAAGGGCGTGGACGTGCTGACCCTCTCCGCTACGCCCATTCCCCGGACGCTGAACATGGCGCTGTCCGGCATCCGGGACATGTCCACCATCGAGCAGCCCCCCGCCGACCGCTATCCCGTGCAGACCTTCGTGATGGAATACAGCGAACCCATTGTGGACGACGCCATCCGCCGTGAAATCGAACGGGGCGGGCAGGTCTATTACCTCCACAACCGCACCGAAACCATCGACCAGTGCGCCGCCGCAATCAAGCGCCGGATTCCGGGCATCAGCGTGGGCGTCGCCCACGGCCAGATGGGCGAGGACGCGCTGGGAGACGTGATGCAGTCCATGGCCGAGGGCGAGATTCAGGTGCTGGTATGCACCACCATCATTGAGACCGGTCTGGACATCCCCAACGCCAACACCCTCATCATCGAAAACGCCGACCGGTTCGGCCTGAGCCAGCTGCACCAGCTTCGCGGCCGGGTAGGACGCTCCACCCGCCACGCCTATGCCTATTTCACCTACCGTCCGGAGAAGAATCTCACCGAGGTCGCCGAGAAGCGGCTTTCCGCCATCCGGGATTTTGCCGAATTCGGCTCCGGCTTCAAAATCGCCATGCGGGATCTGGAGATCCGGGGCGCGGGCAATCTCTTAGGTGCCGAACAGTCCGGTCATATGTCCAGCGTGGGCTACGATATGTACCTCAAGCTGCTGGACGAGGCAGTTCTGGAGGAAAAGGGCGAAGCCCCCAAGGCACCGGAATGCACCGCCGACCTGAACGTCACCGCCAATGTGGACAAAGACTACGTCTCCCGGGGCGAGGAACGGATGGACCTGTACCGCCGCATGGCCGCCATCCGCTCTCAGGAGGACGCCGACGACCTGCTGGACGAGATCGTCGATCGCTACGGCGAGCCGCCCAAGGGCGTGCTGAATCTCATCGATATCGCCCTTCTCCGGGCAAAGGCTCGGCAAGTCGGCATCAAGGACATCCGCCAGAAGTCCGGAGACGTGCTGTTCACCCTGAGCAATCTGAATTTCGAAGCCGTGGGCGCGCTGTGTTCCGACCCGGATTATAAGCAGCGGGTCACCTTCCTCGCCAGCGCCAAGGAACCGACCCTCCGCTTCAAGCTCGCCAACGGCGTGGACAGCCTGAAACAGAGCAAGCTGTTTGTGGAGCACTATACCAGCTTTTTCCAGAGCTGACGTTTTGGGAACCTCTGAATAAATCGTCTGCGGCTGTGAGCGGATCTTTTTCGCCCACTCTTCGGTATCGAAAACGGGAAATACATACAGTATTCCGCCGTTTCCGATACCTCGATTGGACGAAAAATCTCGCGCTCACAGCTCTTGCCGATTTGTTCAGAGGTTCCCTTGACATTCCGTGTTATAATAGCGTTGAATCCAACCTTCCCTCAGAAAAGGAGCAGCCTATGTCTAAAGGCAAATTTTCCAACCCCCGGCCATACCGGGAAGAAGAACGTGAAATCGAAAAGAGCTTCCGCCAGCTGACCGGTCAGGAGAAGCCCGCGAAGCCGGATGACCCCATCTTCTCCGAAGCCTCCGTCCCTGATCTGGACACCACCGACCCGGAGGCCGCCGACCTTATCACCGAGGCCGACAGCCTGTTTCCCGAAGAGAACAGTCTGTTTTCCGGAGAAGACAGCCCGGTTCCCGACGAGGAACTGGACTTTTCACTGGACGAGAAGGAGAACCCCCCGAAGCGCGGCACTCCGTCCTTCCTTGATAAGGCTCTTTCCTTTGTGGACAACAACCAGAAGCCCGTGATGGTGGCTCTGTGCGCCGCCGCGCTGGTTCTGATCATTTCCCTGATTGCCATTTTCGTCGTCAACGTCTCCGGCGACCCCTACGGCAAAAAAATTCTGAACAATGTCACCGTCGCCGGTGTGAACGTGGGCGGGATGAGCAAGTCCGATGCCATCACCGCCGTTCGCGCTGTTACCGACCAGACCTACACGAAGCAGGCCATGGTGGTGACTCTGGGCGATACCACCTTGCAGCTGTCCCCCAGCGATACCGGCACGAAGCTGGACGTAAAGGCCGCCGTCAACGCCGCCTATGCCTACGGCAGAACCGGCACCAAGGCCGAGCGTCAGGAAGCCTATCAGGCGTCCCTCAGGAGCAACCACATCATCGGGCTGCTGCCCTACCTGCATCTGAAGCAGGATTATATCAAGGGCGTTCTGGAGGACTACGCCGGAACCGCCGGCAGTCTGCTGACCCAGACCACCTACGCCCTGGAAGGCGACGTCCCCGATCTTGCGACGGACAAATTTGACGAAGAACATGCCCCTCAGCTGACGCTGGTCATCACAATGGGAACTCCCGGCGTAAATTTCAACGTGGATGATGTGTTCAACCAGATTCTGGACGCCTACAGCATGAACGTTTTCACCGTAAAGGCGGAGGGCGCGCAGGCCGAGGGCGAACCGGATGCCGTCGATTTGCAGAAAATTTACGACGATGTCTGCGTAGAGCCCGTGGACGCCACCGTCAATATGCAGACCTTCAAGGCCATCCCCGGCTCCTACGGCTACGTGTTCGACATGGTGCTGGCGCAGAAGCAGGTCAGCGCGGCACAGTACGGCGAGGTCGTCCGCGTTCCCATGGAATATGTCGCCCCGGAAATTCTGGACGACGACGTGTTCTTCCGGGATGTTCTGGGCAGCACCAGCACGCCCCACAGTAACAACGCCAACCGCACCGCCAATCTGGAGCTGGCATGTAAGGTGCTGAACGGCGTCGTGCTGAACCCCGGCGAGACCTTCTCCTTCAACGACACTTTGGGCGAACGCACCACCGCAAAGGGCTACAAGTCCGCCCCGGCATATTCCGGCGACGATCTGGTGAATCAGGTTGGCGGCGGCATCTGTCAGGTCTCCTCCACGCTGTATTGCAGCACCCTGCTGGCCGATCTGGAAATTGTCTCCCGCACCAACCACGGTTTCCCCGTGAACTATATCAATTACGGCATGGACGCCACCGTCAGCTGGCGCTCTCCCGACTTCAAGTTCCGCAACAACACCAATTACCCCATTAAAATTGAGGCAAGCGTCAGCGGCGGCTATGTCAATGTGCAGATCCTCGGCACCGACGAGAAGGACTATTACATTGAAATGAGCTATGTCATCTCCGAGACCTACAAGCCCGAGACGGAGTACAAGGACTTCAAGCCCGACAACCCTGAGGGCTACAAGAACGGAGACGTGATTGAGGAAGGCACCACCGGCTATCTGGTCAAGACGTACAAGAGCAAGTACGACAAGGCCACCGGCGAGCTGATCTCCAAGGATTTTGTCGCCAATTCCCGGTACAAGACAGTGAACAAGGTGGTCGCGCGGGTCGAAGAGCCGACAGAACCTACGACCGTACCCACAACGCCGTCCACCGCCCCCTCTACCGAACCTGCCACCACACCCACGGCACCGTCTACCACACCG
>ERZ834769.3336-NODE-3336-length-10518-cov-3.323903_pt1 | contig 10518 bp, 9 predicted proteins | sample MGYA00519690_ERZ834769 | MGnify/ENA primary metagenome ERZ834769 (study PRJEB31850, sample SAMEA3708760) | human gut metagenome | biome: human gut; feature: human-associated habitat; material: faeces | place: China | collected 2014 ... | reverse complement strand
GGGTACTTGATAATGCAATTCGCTACTTGCTGCTATTTGTTTTCCCAAAGATTTCCATTTTTCTGAATTACTTCGATAAAATAGCTCGTAAGTATCGCCCTGCCAGATAAAATTGCCGTCATTACGAGGGATGAACATGAGTTTATTTACTTTTATCGATTTTCCAAGATCATAAGTGATATAATTTGTACTGTCATTTGAGATAAAAGAAGTCAGAGGATCTCCATCTGTTATATTTGTGATCGCAAACCTTTTGTTTGTATGGACGGGTTTGATCTCTCTGATTAGCGTCATCGGGACCGGTATAGAATCATGGATATTTTCATAAATAGATAGTTCTGCTATATCTACAGGTTTATCGGGGGCTGAAATAATATGAATATACCGGCCTTTTACAGGCGAATCGAAAGAGATAAGGTTCCGGTCTGTAACAACGGAGTCTTTTATTTTGTATAAAAGTCTTGTGTTAATAGCAGCCGGAGTGTCAGAGCATTCTATTCTTGCTTCCCGGACATTCGTGTTCATAGCCCGGGCAATATAGTCCCGTAACGGGTATTTTCTTTTGATGATAATGTTTTCAAGAATGGTTGTGTCCGGGGTAAAATATTGTACACCTTCTTTTATAAAAAGAAATGGATATCCTATCGGTTGTTGTATTCCATCTTGTTCTACGAAAGGTTGGTATATAAGATTGGGTTCCATATTTTTAAATACAGCTTGACTATTGGATGTAATAGCAAAATCTAAAGGTATCCATGAACCTTTATGGAATACGCCGAGAAATACCACTTCGTTTTTATTATATTCGTCCAGATGTAATACGATTTCATTTTTTCCGAAGTAGTTGTCAGTGACATCTTTTGAAAAAGGATGCCTAAGTGTCGCAGGAACGGCCTTTGAGACAGGAAGCCTGTTTTTTTGTAATCCAAAACAATCTCGAGTGATTTTCCCTTTTTTTCTGCCATCATCCTTCATATCCCGTGATGCTTCATAATCCGTATACAAAAAGGGAATGAACCGGCCGGTAGTATCGCGTACGACGTTCCAACTATGACCTCCCTGATATTCGGGAGAATAAACCATGTTATCCGTGGCGACAGGAATGCCGACTGCCCGCATTGCGTATAAACTTATGTCGCAAGTCTCTCTGCAATACCCAGCCCTGTTTTCTACTAAAAATAAAGCATCGAGATGCGGTATTTTGAATTGAGCATTGTAATAAAATCCCTCTTTCTTCAAAATTCTCACTAATGTGTTACAGGCTTCAATAACATCATTGCCTTTATACAATGAATCCAATAAAGGTGCATATCTATTATAATATGTGCATCTCCAATCGCTTAGCTTTTCATTTGCAATACGATAGGGAAGTATTAATTCACAAAAATCTTCGAAGCATAAATTTTTATTCCAAGGCCGTTCTTTCCATACTTTAAATGCCAAATCAATGTTCTTAATCAAGTAATCGGCAGTTATAGTTTGTACATCATGCTTTTTTTCTAAGGTATGGAACACATCTCGATTCATATTGACTTTCCGGTCTCTTATGATAAGACTTTTTACTCCAAAAACGCGTTTTTCCTTAAGAGCTTCTTTAATAATAGATTTGACGGTATCTAATTGTTTCCCGTCATATTCGTAATAATAAGGCATATTTTGAATTAAGAAATGAGCAGCCGCCAGTTTTTCCGGACTATTTTGATAATGTTTCAGCACTTTTTCTAACTCTTGTTTTCCTTGGCAAGCTCCAGGGCATATTCAAGTTGCTTGTCCTGATAAGAAGAACAGGCAGAGAGTAGTATCGTCAGAAAGATGAATATTTTTATGTTCATACGCTGTCTGTTAGTGTATAGTTTTAAAGAAACGTTCCCAACGGAATTTGCCTGTGTAGGGATCGACCGATTTCCAGATGAAAGCAGCTTTTCCTACAATATATTCTTCCGGTAGTACCCCCCAATAACGCGAATCCTGCGAGTTTTCCCCTTTATCTCCGGCCATGAAATAATAGTTTTTCTGAAAACAATAATCTTTTATAGGTTTGCCATTAAGGAAAACAGTTGAATCTTTATACTCTAATTTAGTTTTTTGCTCCCAAGAGATTAGTTTATGATACAACTGATAGTTCTTTGGGTTCATTGGTAGCCGATCACCTGTTTTAGGAATATAGAGCGGTCCGAAATTTTGAATATTCCAACCGATAATGGAATCATATGGAAAACAACGATATACACCATCCGGAAACTCTTCTGGCAAAGTCTGTCCGATCTTTTGTTGTGACTTGATGTTTCCGAGTGCCTCATCTATTCCTTCTACTCGAAATCGACCAGTCTTGATGGAAAGTGTGTCTCCCGGCAGTCCGATACATCGTTTGACATAGTACTTCAAAATGTGCATCTCGATCCTGTCCCAATTGTTTGGATGCGGAAAGTTGAAAACCAGCACATCATTCCTTTTGACTTTTCGAAATCCGGGAGTCCTGTGGATTTCGACTTGTTCCAACCGCAGCGTTGCATTCAGGTTGAAAAGCCTTGCTCCCAACGTAGGCTTCCAGATTAGGATAGCATCCCCTTCAATTAGCTCAGGTTCCATAGAGTCGCTGGGAATGCGGAAAGAGGAGAATAGAAAGATCTGGCAAAAGAACCATAACACGATAAGTATGGAACTTATTAATATTAAGTCCACAACCTTGTTGAGCATCCTGTTTATAAATTTCATATTCTCTTTTCTTGATGCAATTATGTTTTATGATTCATACTAATCAGGAAGTTCGCATTTAACAATCATAAAGTCAGGATTTACAACGATAGCATAAACTGCATTGTTTTTGATATCTGCGGCGATACGTAAAACCGGCATATCCAGATCGACTATTTTTCTTAAATTAGATTTGTAGTCATAAAGAAAAAGGGTTTGGGGAAGTTTGGTAAAGTCACGTCCGACTTTTGCTTCATTGGTCGGATCCGTCTGGTAGTCACGTTGTAAAGTGACTATGTAATCTTTTGTAAGTGCCAGTTCCACGCTCCCTTTCTTTTTTTTGTCAAGGACAATTTTATTCTCTGAAATGGAATAGTCCAAATCTCCTTTTTGTTCCCAAAGCAATTCAAATTTATCCTTTTCTTTTTTGTAAGCGGCCATATAAGGAAATGAGATCGTTGAATAGATAAGAATATTTTTATCCGGATTATATGCTATATTTCCTTGTGAAACATTATAGTTATTGTCTATTTCATTTCCGAAAGGGTATTTTCCGAAACTATGACTATTTGCTGTTTGAAAAGGAAATGAGGATTGAGGATCGAATGAAATGAAATCATCATTGTTGATTTTTATCAATCTTGTCAGCCCTTTTGTTTTTTTATTAAAGATGGAACATGATGGTTCTTGACCTTTTTTTACATCATCAATGGCATAGATTGCCATTTTGTCGTTATTCATATCATAGACAATCAGCTCATTATCGGTAGAAAGGCTAAATGCCGGAGTTATAAATTCTTTTGGCCCATTTCCTACATTCACAATTTTCCCGATTTCTTCTTGAGTTTTTAAATTGACAATGTGGGCTTGATCTTCGGATGTGAGCGGATCAGTCCAGATTACAAACTCATTACAGACCATTAACGTCCCCGGCATCCGGCTTTCTATGCTGTCATAGACTATAGTCGGTTCCATTGTGATACGTTCAGTTTCTATACTTTTATTATATGAACAAGCAGATAATAATAAAAGGCTGAATTGTAACAATAAAATAACTGTTTTCATAATATTGAATAATATTTAAAAGAGAGAGTGTCAAGAAACCGAATCTTGACACACTCTCTATAGTTTTATTTAGGGTCTTGTGGATGAAGCATATGTATGGGTATTCCCGTCCTTGCCATGACATGTTGTATTTTCCCATACTGCATAACAACCTGTTTTTTCATAAAATTCATCATCGGTTTCTCCTAATGCCAAAGCCTCGACATTTTCCAATGCTAAGTCAGAAAGTTGAACCTCATTTGTATTTTGCTGGTAGTTCCAACCTGCTGCTGCGGCGATCGCTGCAAAAGCGATTACGCCGATGATTTTCTTTCCCATGTTTCTCTTTAATTATAATTGATATTCTATCACATGAAATTCAGGATTATCACTTAATCCATACAATTTATTTGTCGTAGGATTGATTGTAAAGGTGAAAATAGGCGAATCCAATGTATATCGTTGTAGAGGATTTCCTTTATCGTCAAATACTAAAAGTTGATCTTTTAGATATTTGTGGTTTTCACGATTAAAATAGATCCCAGAGTATAAAACATATACTCTCCCATTTATGGATAAAGGTGAAAAATATGCATCTCGTGATTGCCCTGAAACAGAATTAACATGAACTGATTCATCTTGAATAGTCTGTTTGATTACTGGAAAAAACAAATCAGGACCTTGTATTCTTTTTTTTAAATTGCCATATATATCATATAGCTCTATTAAATCTGTTTGTTTATAAAAAAGGAAGATCCCATTTTTATCCGGAGACAGGGTCGCATAACAGGAAAGTCCTTCTATTTTTTCAAAAGGGGTCAATATCTCTCCATATTCCGGGTATTCACCTTTTGTTTCTATAAATTTGCCTTCTGAGTCGTAGAATGATAAACGCTTTTGAGTACTATTATAAGCTGTTGTCATAAAATGGTGATTGGGTAAAATAACGATATTTCCAAAAAGATCAGGCAGCATAACTTCTTTTATTGCTGTTGGTGATATAGTATCTGAAAATAAGATGTCTTTTTTACGATAAGCAGATATGAATGGTCTTTGTGCATCTGATAGCCATAATAGGCTGTCAGATGATTGTATTTGTTGTATATGAAGAAATTCTCCAGGGCCATTTCCAAAAGAAATAGATGTGTTAACTTTCTCTCCTGTATTAACATTATACATATGCAATATATGTTCATCCATATCTTCTTTTAGAATAAGGATTGAATCTTCTATATGTAATGCTGTCGGACGCATTACCTCTTTAGAAAATTGAAGATCAGTGCCTTTAATCTCGCCTTTATCCAAGAAATCTGTCAATTTGAAAGATATGCAATTCTCATAAACTCCTTTGTTGTTACAAGAACAAAATGTAATAAAAATACATATACTGATAAATTTTGCAATTTTCATAACCTTTATTTTTTAATTGGCTATATAATATACTATTATGTAACGATTTAACTTTGACGTGATGAGATCTTTTTCATTCGGATCCAATTTCCCGTCATGCAAAAAGGATTTTAATGTTTTTTGTTTGATCCTATCTTCTATATCAGCCTCATATATGATCAATAACGGAATCTCTTTATTGTAAATCATCTCTTTGGTATAGTCGAAAAACTTATAGTCGAAATATTTGTTCAAATCAGTTGTTACTTTTTCTCGAAGAGACATGGAGCCAGATCTATAAAAAGAGAAAATTTTCACATGTCGACAATTTGATGTATCCGGAGTCAAGATCCAAGACACAGTACTTCCTTTTTTCGGATAAGCAAATTCAGTCAGTTCAAATTCATCTGGTATATGTTTTTGATCCACGTATTCCTTTGTGTAGATTTTGTAGTTGGTTTTTTCTTTAGTCGCTTTATTACTGATAGTTCTACTTTCACTATTGAAAGACGGACTATCTACGAACTTTCCATTGTTAGGGGTTGTCGTACGGCGAACACCTTTGGATGGAAATAGATTTTGCCCCCATGTGACGAAGGGAAACAATAATAATATGATGATTAATTTCATGGTATATTTATTTTAGAAAGTGCTGAAGAGGCTCCTTCAGTCACTTTCTTTATTCGACACGTTTTATCCTCTCATGTTTGGACAAACTTTTATTAAATTTCCCCAAATGGATGAATATACATTACAGGTACTACTAAAATCAACAATACAACCATAATAAGTACAATTTCCCCAATCTGTTTCGCCTTGGGCTAACGCTTCCGCATTAGCTAATGCTAAATCTGACAGCGGCACTTCATTTCTACTCTGATTGTAATTCCAGCCGGCAGCCACTGCTATTGCTACTAAAAGTGCTGCTCCAAGTATACGCTTTTTCATTTTCGTATTTTGTTTTATCTTTTTCGATTCAGTAAATTCCTTATCTTTGCTCATCCTTTTTTGAAGCATCAAGATAGTCGAATGATGTACTGAACTTGCATCATTCTGTTTTGTCTGGTTTATATTACCATCATACACCTCCTTTCTAAGGGGTTTCGGGGAGCTTGCCGTCGTAGTTTCTGAGGCTTTTCAGGCAGGCTCCCTTTCGTTCAATTACTGAACTTGCCCTCTTATTTTTACTTTGACAGGACTTGCTGTGTTACATTTAATTGTGACGATTTCATCGAAGAAGCCTGTGTCTTTCGGTGTCATCCTGACTTCAATACGAAGCCGCTCTCCCGGCTTCGCTGGGCGTTTGTCATAGTTTGCAGTCGTACAACCGCAAGTGGTACTGATATCCAATATGACAAGGGGATTGTCTCCCGTGTTTTCTATTTCAAAAACAGCCGTTTTCTCTTCGGATTTCGAAAATGCGCCGAAGTCTACTTCGCTGTTTATGACTTTTGCCGTCGTTTTGATCCGGTCGCGATCCTGCGATGTTTTCCCGGTAATCTGTTTCAAATATAAATCTTTAACGGCCAAGTTATGCACCGGATTGCCAATCACTTTCACTTTGTTTTCCCGGTCTAACAGGAATGTCTGAAATGTAATATCTTGTGGAAATTTGTTCAACTTGTCCAATCGGCTGTCCCGATCGATACAGACCGGACGGTCGAAGTTGTCGCGTTTCAGGATGTATCGCAACTCTTTGTCGTCTTTCGACTGGAAGACGAAGATGAACGGGATGTTGCTGTTTGTTGTCGAATCGACATGGGCGATCAATTCTTTCCATTTCGGCAGTTGTAATTTGCAACTGGTGCAACCTGTTGAATCGACATAAATCAACACTTTATATTCTGCATCGGGTATCCGGTATTCCACCTGTTCGGTTACGAAACGGGTGAAAGCCATATCCTGCGGAAACACGATCTCTTTTCCTTGCCATTCCTGAACCAGACGGGCAAATTGATCTTTCTTATCTTCTTTACAAGAGGTTAACAAAAAGAATATAGATAATATGTATAACAGTGGTTTCATCTATTGTTATATTTTAAATTCCATGATCGGCTCGTCACTTTCTACACATGTGGCGATGATTGTCTTTGTTTTTTCGTTTATATCGATTCCGTATATGGGTTTATCTAAGGTGTATTTTTGTATGGGATTTCCTTTCAGGTCGAATACATATATATAACGTCCTCCGTCTTCCGGCTTTTCACCTCGTTGGTGAGAAGCTAATTTATCCTTGAAATGTACACCTTGGAATACACTGTAAATGTGTTGGTCTGTGACAACAATATCGCTGAATCCCATAATTCCGGTAGGGAAGCCTTCGCCTTTTACATTTTTAAATTGGGGTTCACCGTTTGGACCGTATAATACGGTATGGGTATTTTCTTTGGTGTTGTATATTTCGATGGATTCTCCTAATTGAGTGACCATTGCCAATATACCATTATGAGGGTTGTAATCAATAAAGCTACGCCATGCCTGGGCCAATGCCGGACGATTTTCCGATGCAAAATCTTTTTCAGAGGGGATTTTACCGATGCTTTTGATAGGTTTACCACTGTAGTCGACTTGCCAGTAGCGGTGTTCGCCTAAATAGTCTGGGATCAGAAAACAGGAGTCTGTAGCATAAAAATCCAATGAACGAATCAGTTTTTTATCTAATGGTATAACTTCCTGTCTTGTTGCCGAGCGGTTTTCAACAGAGATAGCCCAGCGTGATATTTGCATTTTGTTTGCATCGAGGGCATATATTGAATCGGGTGAATTGAATTGAAATGTTTCAGCAGAAAGCATTTCTTCCGGCCCTTCTCCCCGTTTTCCGAAAGAAACGATATGTTTCCAATTAGGGTATGTGAAAGCATGAAAATAGTAATCGGCATTATGCAAATCCATTACAATAGCCATACTGTCTTTAGCCGCTACCCGGAATGGGTAGCGGAAAAGAGCAGTATCCAGTTCGATAACCCGCGCACTTATTGCCTTTTCATTGGGAAAAGTTGAATATCGGGGATAGTAAGTACCGGGGGAATCGGTACAGGAGATTATCGCACTGATACCTATTAATAATATGTATGCAAAACGTTTCATGGTTATTCTAAACTGTACCCTGAAATTTTGTATTCAACATGGTAACCTCGGCAATCAACAGAACCTCTGCCGAAACAATCGGTATTCCCTTCGTCCTCGCCATTGGCCAATGCCTCAATGTTCTGAAATGCCAACTGGTTTAAAGCCATTGTTTCACGGTTGTTCAACAAACAGTAGGCTGCCAATAAACAGCTTACTGTGAAAATCAGTTTTAATAGTGTTTTCTTTTTCATGACTGTATTTTTTTATTTCTGCAAAAGTAATCCATAAGGTCTAAAAACAACTCATGAAATCTGGAAACACTTTGATGTTTCCGCTAAATATTTCCGAAATGTTTCCAGTGTACTGATTCTGATCGCTTATTTTTACTATTTTTGTTCTATAAATGAAGCGGAGATGAAAAAGAACAGGCCAATTATTATTCTTTTAGTAATGCTGATTTTAACAGTGTTGGTTGTGTTTTTGTCTTGTCGGTATGTTACACAAGTCAAAAATGGGCAGATTTTAAAAACTGTTTATCTCTTTAATCTGGCTACTGATAAGGAAAAAGAGCTTACGCAGTCGGAGTTTGTTTCCTTTTCGGAATCAAATGTTAGTCCTTCTTCATCTGTCATTATCGAAACTGAAAAAGGAAAAGCCATATATAAAAGAGATGAGAAGACGGATAGTCTCACATTGTCTCATAGAAGGGAGTGGAATTACCAGATGTACTTAGCCTTTAAAAATCCTAATCGTGCCTTTACCCTTGACAGTCTTTTTCAAGAAGAATTAAAAAATGAGAACATAGTCGCTCAGACTGCTGTCTCTTTTTTCCAAGGTGACAGCCTTGTCAGTTGCTCGAATGAATCATTATGCCAGGCAGGAATTGCTTTAGATCCTCTTGTCTTTGGAGCAGAGCATGATCCGAGGCAAATAAAATTACAGGCGTATGTTCTGTTTCCCTGTTCCTATTTGATTAGTCAGCTGCCTTTAATCTGGGGGTTGATATTATTATGGCTTGTTCCTGTTATATTCATGTATATATGGCAACGGCACAAAAGGGTGGAGTATAAAGTAGTCGTTAATCCTGTTACACCAATACCGGCAATGATCTCTTCGGATGCATCGGAGTGGATAGAGATAGCGCCGGATGTCTTTTTCAATAAGAAAACGAGAGGACTAAAAGACCGGGATCATGAAGTTTGCTTGACGAGAAACCAATCACTCGCTTTTACCTGCTTTTTAGAAGCACCGGATCATACTGTCAGTTACCACGTTTTTTGTAAAGAGGTGTTAGGGCGGCCTTTGAACGAAGATAAATCGACAGAAGAAAATAAGAAGTTGAATCAAGCGATAAGGAAATCTATGGCCCAAACAATTCAGCGTATGCGAAAAGATTTGAAGGATTTTCCGGGGTTGTCAATCGAAAATACTTCCGGTTTGTGTTATCGGCTGAATATTAAAAATTCATTCTCCTAATCCGAGATGCGATCCTAAAGAAGCCTGAGAAACAGGATTTTTTCATTATTTAAAATATATGTTAAAGCATACAATATCCCCTGCTAAAATAAGAATATTAGACACAGGCTTGTATCTCAGCATTTTACCAAACGCCTTGTTTCTTAAAAAATATTACCCCCGCGTGTAATTTGAAAAATATGGGGTAGAAAATCAAAATAGATGCGGTAGAGTTTCGATTTGGACCAATGGGTATTAAGACAAACCGCACAATAAGGGATGGAATGACAATAAGTTTTATTTTTAAGAGAAACCGACCGGACACTGAACCGGTAAAAATACCGGAGAAAGCCTGGGGATATTGTAAAAAACGCCTATAGAAACAAGAAAAAAGCTGTCAAAACCACCTTTCCAAAAGGTCTCTCCAGCAGCGTCAAAAAACATTTCCAGAGGTGTTTTCCGTGAGGTGCGCAGAAAATTTCCGTGGCGACCGTCTTCATTGCTCTGAAGTGCGCAGTTCACCCTGCATGAAGACGGTCGTCATGGCAACGAAGACGGTCGCCAGCGCGATGAAGACGGTCGTCACGGGAAAGGGCTGCCGGATCCCCTGAGACCGGGCTCTTTATACGCTCCATATTCCTGTACCATCCCCAAGCCGGACCCGGATATTCGACTCTCCGGAAGTTAAGGTTTACCGGATTGTCAGGGAAAACAAGATCCGGATTGACAAAAACACATGTACCGGAAACGAACCGCGCAGACGTGCTGCCTGCACGTCACAAAATGTTCCGGCCCGCTTACAAAAAGACACCCCGAAAAGGTTCGGTTTTCGGGGTGAAATAGGAAAAACAGGGGTTATTGTAAAAT
>ERZ834769.3324-NODE-3324-length-10562-cov-6.178072_pt1 | contig 10562 bp, 8 predicted proteins | sample MGYA00519690_ERZ834769 | MGnify/ENA primary metagenome ERZ834769 (study PRJEB31850, sample SAMEA3708760) | human gut metagenome | biome: human gut; feature: human-associated habitat; material: faeces | place: China | collected 2014 ... | reverse complement strand
GGTGCCCATGACATTGGTGATCTCGTGGGGGTCGGTGATGACGGTGGTGGTGCCGTGGGGGATGACTGCCCGGGCAAACTCCGCGGGGGAAACCAGACTGGATTCCAAATGGATGTGGGCGTCGATGAAGCCGGGGCAGACGATCTTGCCGGTCATGTCCACTTCGTCCCGGCCTTCGTAGCTGCCGAGGCCCACGATCAGGCCCTCCGCCACGGCAATGTCGCCGGTGTCCAGCTCCCCGGAAAACACGTTGACATAGGTGGCGTTTTTCAGAACCAGATCGGCTTTCTCCCGCCCGGCGGCGACATCAATGATGTGCAGCTTTTTTAGAAGCTTGCGGTTGATCTTTCCCGACCAGCTTTCTGTATAACTCATAAAATCTGCCCCTTTCCAAGTTTTTGACCAGTATAGCACACCCGGGAGAAAATGTAAATTGCCTATTTTGCGGCGGCTGGGATGAATTGAGACTTGCAAAAGAATGTAAAGTTGCTATAATAGAGAAAACGTATGATGGCGGGGTGTGCCTGCCGGAAAGGAGCGCAAATATGTCTCTGCGGGGAAAGCTGGTGGTCTTCTGGATGAAGCACCGACCCAGGCACATTGCTACCACGCAGATGGTTGCACTGATGTTTGCCGCGATCATTCTCCTGGGGGCGCTGCTGCTGACTCTGCCCGCCGCGTCCCGGGACGGGGTGTCCTGCGGGCTGCGACCGGCGCTGTTTACGGCCACCTCCGCCACCTGCGTGACGGGACTGGTGCTGTACGATACCTGGAGCCAGTGGAGCGGCTTTGGCCAGATTGTGATTCTGTGTCTGATTCAGATTGGCGGATTGGGCTTCATGTCCGTGGCGACGCTGCTGATTTTTCTGCTGCGCAGGAAGATCGGCCTCCAGCAGCGGCTGATGATCGCCCAGTCCCTGAGCGTGAACGATATCAAGGGCGTGGTGCGGCTGCAAAAGCTGGTGCTTACCGGAAGCTTTTCCGTGGAGGCCGTGGGGGCGATCATTCTGACCCTTCGGTTCTGGCCGGAGTATGGGTTTACAAGAGCGCTGCGCTGGGGCATTTTTCACTCTGTTTCCGCGTTCTGCAATGCGGGCTTTGACATTTTCGGCTCCATTGCCCCGGGGCAGAGCCTGATAGAATTTAACGCAGATCCCGTTGTGCTTCTGACGCTGTCGGCGCTGATCATCATCGGCGGCCTGGGCTTTCTGGTGTGGGAGAACATTGCCCGGAAGCGCTCCTTGCGCAAGTTCAGCGTGTACACCAAGCTGGTACTGCTGATCACGGCGGCGCTGCTTGCCGTCGGCTGGGCGGGAACCTGTCTGCTGGAATGGAACAACCCGGAGACGCTGGGCGGCATGACTGTGGGCGAAAAGCTGCTCAACGGCTTTTTCCAGTCCGCGACACTGCGCACCGCGGGGTTTGCGGCGATTGATCAGGCAAAGCTTACGGAAAGCGGCAAGGCCTTTTCCAGCGTGCTGATGTTCATCGGCGGCTCCTCCGGCTCCACCGCCGGCGGCATCAAGACCGTGACGTTTCTGGTGCTGGTGCTGACCATCTGCGCGAGAGCCAGAGGGAAAAGCACGGTCTGCGCCTTCAAGCGGACGATCCCCGACGAGCAGACCCAGAACGCCATGATCATTGCCTTTATCGTGCTGGCACTGGCCGTTTTCGGCGGCATTTTCATCAGCGCCACGTCGCCCATGGGCTTTACGGACGCCGTGTATGAGGCGGTTTCGGCGTTGGCGACCGTGGGATTAAGCGCGGGCGGTACGGCTTCCTTAAGTATCCCGGCGCAGATTCTGATCATTATTTATATGTATTTCGGACGGGTCGGCGTGCTGACCATCAGCCTGGGCTTCCTGGCGGGAAACCGGGCGGAGGAGCGGTTCCGCTATGCGGAAACCAATTTGCTGATCGGATAAGGAGAGAATTATGAAGTCTTACATTGTCATCGGTCTCGGTCGTTTCGGCGGCGCTCTGGCGCGGCAGCTGTGTACGCTGGGGGCGGAGGTGCTGGCTATGGACAGGCGCAGTGACCTTGTGCAGCAGCTTGCCAACGACGTCACCCACGCGGTGGTGGGCGACGCCCGGGACAAGGAAGTCCTGCGGGCGCTGGGCGTGCGGAATTTTGACTGCGCGGTCATTGCCATCGGCGACGATCTTGCGGCCTCCGTGCTGATCACCATGAACTTAAAGGAGCTGGGCGCACCCTACATCGTCTGCAAAGCCCACGACGAGACCCACCGGCTGGTGCTGGAAAAGCTGGGTGCCGACCGGGTGGTCATTCCGGAGCAGGAACACGCCCAGCGGCTGGCGAGAAGCATGTACTCCCACAATGTGCTGGATTACATCGAGCTTTCCGAGGACTACGGAATTCTGGAAGTTCCCGCCCCCAAGAGCTGGATCGGCAAGTGCATCAATGAGCTGAACGTCCGGGCGAAGCTGGGCGTGAACATCATCGCCGTGGAAAACGGGGACAAGACCAACGTTTCCCCCGCCGCGGATTACCGGATTCAGGAGGGGGACGTGATGGTGGTTCTGGGGGACAATTACGCCCTCAGCAGGGTGCAGAAGCTGTGACGGAGCAGAGAATCACCTCCCGGAAAAATCCCCTGTTGCAGCAGGTGAAAAAGCTGCTTTCTTCCCGGAAGGCCAGGGAGGAAGCGGGGCTGTTCGCTGCCGACGGGGTCAAGCTTCTGGCGGAGGCCGTCCGCTGGTATCCGGGACTGGACACGGTGATCTTATCCGACGGCGTTCATGCGGACGTGCCGGAATCGGTGCGGCTTTTCCGTGTGCCGGAGGACGTGATGGCATCCATTTCCCCCATGGAAAGTCCTCAGGGGGCGCTGTTTCTGTGCCGCCTGCCGGAAAAGAAGGCATACGTGCCCCAGCCCGGCTGCCTGCTGCTGGACGGCATTCAGGACCCGGGAAACCTTGGAACCATTCTGCGCACGGCGGACGCGCTGGACATTCCTGTGACGCTGCTGGAAGGCTGCGCCGACCCCTACAGCCCCAAGACGGTACGCGCCAGCATGGGCGCGGTGTTCCGTACCCAGCCGGTGAAAGCGGACTGGGCGGAGGTAAAGGCCGCCTGCGGGGTTGCCGGAATTCCTGTGGCTGTGACGGCACTGAGCCGGCGGGCGAAGGATTTGCGCAATGCTGACCTTCGCGGCATGGCGGTGGTCATTGGCAGCGAAGGACAGGGCGTACGCCGGGAAATTCTGGAAAGCGCCGACGGGGAGCTTATCATCCCCATGAATAAGCGCTGTGAGTCCCTGAACGCGGCGGTGGCGGCGGCCATTGTCATGTGGCAGATGAAGCAATAGAGAGAGAAACAGGTGAGAAAATGCTGGTACACTGGGTATGGTTTGCCCATCGCCCCGGGCTGAACGACCGGGACAAAATGGCACTGTTGCAGCATTTTCGGGATCCTGAGGACATTTACTTCGCCGACGACGGGGCGTTTGACGCCATCGGTCTCAGCGAGGACGCAAAGACTGCCCTTCGGGAGAAAAATCTGACCTCCGCGGAGGAAATTCTGGAAGCCTGTGACCGGGAAAGGCTCCACATCCTGACCTGTCAGGATGCGGCTTATCCCGCACGGCTCAAAAACATTGCCGACCCGCCCAATGTTCTCTATTACAAGGGGCGGCTGCCGGATTTTGACGGAAGCCCGGTGATCGGCGTGGTCGGCACCCGGAAGGCGTCGGCCTACGGCCTGACCACCGCCAAGCGCATGGGCTATCAGATTGCCCGCTGCGGCGGCATTGTGGTATCCGGGATGGCCTACGGCATCGACGGCATGGCCATGTCCGGGGCGCTGACCGCGGGCGCGCCTGCGGTGGGCGTGCTGGGGTGCGGCGCGGATATCGTCTATCCCGTTTCCAACCGGGCGCTGTTCCGGGACACGGAGGAATACGGCTGCATCCTCAGCGAGTTCGCGCCGGGGACGCCGCCGGCAAAATGGACGTTTCCCAAGCGGAACCGTATCATCAGCGGCCTGAGCTGCGGGGTGCTGGTGGTGGAAGCGCCGGAGAAAAGCGGCGCGCTGATCACCGCCCGCTTAGCCGCCGAGCAGGGGCGGGACGTGTTCGCGGTGCCGGGAAACATCGACCAGCCGTCCTTTGTGGGGAGCAACCGGCTTCTGCGGGACGGGGCGATCATGGTTTCCTCCGGCTGGGACGTTCTGAGCGAATATGAAGCCCTCTTTCCGGATAAGATTCGGAAGGAAGATGCGCCTGTCCACCAGACGGCCTATCCGGACGAGGTGCGTAAGGCCGCGGAAGCGGAAAAACCGCTGCTGAAAGTGGCGCAGAAACTGCGTCTTCCCCGGAAAAATGAGAATCTTAAAAAAGATTTAGCCCATCAGGGCATTGACAAGACGCCTTGCGCGCCTTATAGTGACGTAGGCTCGGTCAGGCCGAAGCTGTCGCCGGAGGAGCAGACCATTGTGGACGCCTTAAGCGGCGGGCAGCGGCTGGTGGACGATGTGATCGCCGAAACCGGCCTGTCCACCGGAAAGCTGCTGTCCAGCCTGACCATGCTGGAACTGAAGGGCATAATCAAGCGCCTGCCGGGCAAGCGCATTGTTCTGAGCGGGAAATAGAGAGACGTAACCGCTGAATCTGAAGTAACGAAACGGAGAATTTTCATTCATGGGCAAACCTGAAAATCTGGTGATTGTGGAGTCCCCCTCCAAGGCAAAGACCATTGGCAAATATTTAGGAGACGATTATGTTGTCAAGGCCAGCATGGGGCATCTCCGGGATCTGCCGAAAAGCACGATGGGTGTGGATCTGGAGCATGACTTTACCCCCCATTATATCCCCGTCCGGGGCAAGGAATCCCTGATCAAGGAACTGAAAACCGATGCGGAAAAGGCGAAAACCGTGTACCTTGCAACCGACCCTGACCGGGAGGGCGAGGCCATTTCGTGGCATTTGAAAGAGCTGCTGAACCTCCCCGACGGGAAGGCGCAGCGTGTGACCTTTAATGAGATCACCCAGAAGGTGGTCAAGGAGTCCATCCGCCACCCCCGGGATATCGACTATGATCTGGTGGACGCCCAGCAGGCGCGGCGTATTCTGGACAGGATCGTGGGCTATGAGCTTTCCCCGCTGCTGTGGAAGAAGATACGGCGGGGTCTGTCCGCAGGTCGCGTTCAGTCCGTCGCCACCCGGCTGGTGGTTGACCGGGAAAACGAAATTCGCGCGTTCCAGCCCAAGGAATACTGGACGCTGGACGTGACATTGAACCGTATGGGCAAGCCCGGCTCCTTCACTGCCCGCTATTGGGGCGAGGATAAGAAGCGGGAGCTGGAGAATGAGGCTGATACCCTTGCCGTGATCGGCGACATCGATGGGAAGGAATTCGACGTTACCAACGTCAAAAAGGCGGAGAAAAAGCGCTATTCCGCCCCGCCCTTCACCACCTCCACCCTGCAGCAGGAGGCATCCCGGAAGCTGGGCTTCACGCCGAAAAAGACCATGATGGTCGCCCAGCAGCTGTATGAAGGCGTGGACGTGGCAGGGGAAGGTACCACCGGTTTAATTACCTACATGCGTACCGACTCTCTGCGGCTTTCCGACGAGGCCATGGACGCTGCCGCCGGGTTTATCCGCAGCCGCTACGGAAATGAGTATTATTACGGCCAGCACCATGTGTTCAAGACCAAGGCAGGGGCGCAGGACGCCCACGAAGCCATCCGGCCGTCCCATGTGGAACTGGAGCCGGAACGGGTGCGTACCAGTCTGACCCCCGATCAGTATAAGCTCTACAAGCTGATCTGGAGCCGCTTCCTCGCGACGCAGATGGCCTGTGCCGTTTACGATACCGTGTCCATCGACACCATGTGCGCCGGGCATGTGTTCCGCGCCAGCCACCAGAGCCTGCGCTTCGCCGGTTTTATTGCCGTTTACGAAGAGGGACGGGACGATGAGCAGGAGGCCGTCGGCTCTCCGCTGCCGGATCTGGCGGTGGGGGAGAAGACGCTCCCCTCCAACATCCAGAAGGAGCAGCATTTCACCCAGCCCCCCGCCCGGTATACCGAGGCGACGCTGGTCAAGGCCATGGAGGAAAAGGGCGTCGGACGTCCTTCCACCTACGCCGCCACCGTGTCCACCATTGAGGACCGGGAGTACGTGGTCAAGCAGGACAAGCGCCTTGCCCCCACGCCCCTGGGCGAGATCGTCACCGGGCTGATGGTGGAGCGCTTCACCGATATCATCGATGTGGAGTTTACCGCCAACATGGAGTCGCGGCTGGACGATGTGGAGACGGGCAAGCAGAACTGGAAGGACTTGCTGGCGGATTTCTACAAGGATTTCAGCAAAGAGCTGTCTGACGCGGAGACGGCGCTGGAGGGCGTTCATCTGAAGGTGCCGGAGGAGGAGACCGACGAGGTCTGCGAGCTGTGCGGGCGGAAAATGGTGGTGAAAACCGGCCGGTTCGGAAAATTTCTGGCCTGCCCGGGCTACCCGGAATGCAAGAACACCAAACCCCTCGTGGAGCGGATGCCGGGGCGCTGCCCCAAGTGCGGCAGCGGCTTGCTCAAGCGCAAGTCTAAGAAGGGCTACGCCTACTACGCCTGCGAGCGGGGCGCGGAGTGCGGCTTCATGACATGGGACGTTCCTACCGCTGAGGATTGCCCGGAGTGCGGTCAGACCCTGTTCAAGAAATCCGGCAAGGGGCGCATGAAGCCCTTCTGCATCAACGAGAAATGCTCCCGCTTCCTCCCGGAAGACCAGCGGGGCTACTATAAAAAGAAGGCCGCCGAGGACGGGGAGGCCACCCCGGAGGAAAAGTCTGCCGAGAAGAAGACGGCGGCAAAGAAAACAGCGGCAAAAGCCCCGGCAAAGAAGACGGCAGCAAAGAAAACTGCGGCGAAAAAGACAACGGTGAAGAAAACCGCCGCCAAGACCACAACGAAGAAGACGACGAAAACATCCTCTAAGAAGGAGAGCAAGGCATGAAGGTAAAAGTCATCGGCGCGGGGCTGGCCGGAAGCGAAGCGGCATGGCAGCTGGCAAACCGGGGCATCGAAGTGGCGCTTTACGAAATGAAGCCCAAAAAGATGACCCCCGCCCACCACAGCGAGGATTTTGCCGAGCTTGTCTGCTCCAATTCCCTGCGGGGCGACCGGCTGGAAAACGCCGTGGGGCTTCTCAAGGAGGAGCTGCGCCGCTGCGGCAGCCTGATCCTCGCCTGCGCCGATGCTACCCGGGTGGAGGCGGGCGGCTGTCTGGCTGTAGACCGGGGCGGCTTTTCCCGGATGGTTACGGAGAAAATCCGGAATCACCCCAATATCACGGTGATTTCCGAAGAAATCACCGAAGTCCCCGAGGGGCCGGTGATCGTGGCTACAGGGCCGCTGACTTCCGATGCTTTGAGCGAGGCCATCGGGCATTACTTCGGGGAGACCGGGTATCTGCACTTTTTTGACGCAGCGGCGCCGCTGGTTTCGGCGGAGTCCATCGACATGAATCTCGCGTGGTGGCAGTCCCGGTATGACCGGGGAACGCCCGATTACATCAACTGCGCCATGAACAAAGAGCAGTACGAAGCCTTCGTCCGGGAGTTGGTAAACGCCGAGGAAGCCCCGGTGCATGGCTTTGAGGACAAGAACGTCTTTGAGGGCTGTATGCCCGTGGAGGTCATGGCGCGGCGAGGCGTGGATACCCTGCGCTACGGCCCCATGAAGCCCGTGGGGCTGAGAAATCCTGCCACCGGCCATGAGCCTTACGCCGTGGTGCAGCTGCGGCAGGACAACGCGGCAAAAAGCGTGTACAATCTGGTGGGCTTCCAGACCCACCTGAAATTCGGCGAGCAGAAGCGGGTATTCTCCATGATACCCGGTCTGGAAAAGGCGGAATTTGTCCGCTACGGTGTGATGCACCAGAATACCTTCCTGCAAAGCCCCAAGCTGCTGGATAAGTATTACGCAGACCGCCGAAACCCGCTGGTGGCTTTTGCCGGGCAGATGACCGGCGTGGAGGGGTACGTGGAATCCACGGCCTCCGGGTATCTGGCGGCGGTGGCCATGGCGGCGAAGGTACAGGGACGGGAGCTGCCCGACTTCCCCAAGGAGACCGCCATCGGCGCGCTGGGGCAGTACGTCAGCGACGAAAGCATTGAAAATTTCCAGCCCATGAATATCAATTTCAGCATCATCGCACCGCTGGAAAAGCGCATCCGTAAGAAGGCAGAAAAAAATCTCGCCATTGCCGCGCGGTCGCTGGACGTGATCGATAGGCTGGTGGCGAAGGGTATCTGAAAGAAAGAGGTGAAACGGTTGAAGATCATTCTTGACGCGATGGGCGGCGACAATGCCCCCGAGGCTCCCGTTTTAGGCGCTGTGGAAGCGGCAAAGACCTACGGTATCGAGATCGTGCTGGTAGGCCGGGGAGAGGATATCCTTGCGGTTCTCAAGAAGCACGGCATTGACAACCTGCCGGAAGGCATGGAGATCTCCAATGCCGACGATGTGGTGGACATGCATGACGATCCCGCATCCATCATCCACAAGCGGAAGAATTCTTCCATGGTGATCGGCCTGAAGATGCTGGCGGACGGGCTGGGCGACGCGTTCGTGTCCGCCGGTTCCACCGGCGCGCTGCTCACCGGCGCGACGCTGCTGGTCAAGCGGGTCAAGGGAATCCGCCGTGCGGCCATGGGTCCCGCCATGCCCAACAAGGCAGGGGGAAAGACCGTGATCGTGGACTGCGGTGCGAATGCCGAGTGTACGCCGGAATTCCTGCTGCAATTCGGTCTGGTCGGCTCTGTCTACGCGAAGAAGCAGCTGGGCATCGAGAATCCCAAAGTCGGTCTTCTGAACATCGGCACCGAGGACAGCAAGGGCACTGCCCTGCAGAAGGAAGCCTATGCGCTGCTGAAAGACGCGGGGGAGAAGGGGCTTGTCAACTTTGTCGGCAATGTGGAAGCCCGGGACGTGCCTTTGGGCGCGGTGGACGTTGTGGTCTGCGACGGCTTCAACGGCAACGTGCTTCTCAAAACCATCGAGGGCACTGCCATGTTCATGGGCAGCCTGATGAAGAAAATGTTCAAGAAAAATCTGCTCAGCAAGCTGGGCTATCTTCTGTGCGCCTCCGGGGTCAAAGACCTGATGAAGATGCTGGACTATCGGGAGATCGGCGGCACGCCGTTCCTTGGCATCCGCAAGCCGGTCATCAAGGCCCACGGCGCTTCCGACATGCTGGCGTTCCGCAACGCAGTAAAGCAGGCGGCAGATGTGGCCGCGTCGGACATCACCGGGGAGCTGGAAGAGAATTTACAGCGGCTGGCTGCTGAAAAAGAGAAGGTGACGGAGCATGATTAAGGACTTGGAGGCCGTCATCGGCTACCGGTTCCGGAATATTTCCCTTTTGCAGAATGCGCTGACCCATTCCTCCTACGCAAACGAGCGCTGGCACAACAGTCTGCTCAGCAACGAGCGGCTGGAATTTCTGGGGGACAGCGTGCTGGGAATGCTGGTGGCGGAGTATCTCTACCGCAATTTTCCCAACCGCCCGGAGGGTGAGCTGACCCGGATGCGGGCGGACATGGTCTGCGAGACCACCTTGGCGGGTGCTGCCAACCGCATCGGCCTTGGGAACCATCTGCTCCTTGGCCACGGTGAGGAGCAGGGCGGCGGACGGAGCCGGGACTCCATTCTGGCGGACGCCATGGAGTCGGTGATCGCCGCGTGCTTTCTGGACGGCGGGCTGGACGCGGCGTTACAGGTGGTCAGGACGTTCATTCTGGTGGAGGTGCCGGTGACCAAGCTGCACAACGCGGACTACAAGACCGAGCTGCAGGAGCTGGTGCAGCAGAAGAAAAATCAGGTGCTGGCTTATGAGCTGGTGGGGCAGTCCGGCCCCGACCACGACAAGCAGTTTTCCGTGGAGGTCTCCCTCAACGGCACGATCGTGGGCAAGGGCGTCGGCAGCAGCAAAAAAAGGGCAGAGCAGGACGCCGCCCGCTGCGCCATCGAGAACCTTTTCCCGGACAAAGCGTAAAACGTCGAAACGACGCGGCTGTAAGGCCGCGTCGTTTTTACGATATTGCTTTGCTTTTTCCACAAACGGAAAGCTCTCTTTGCGATGATTGCCACTTTTACCGTCAATTACAAGAAAACCGCCTATGCGTCATAATCGCAGTTCACGGAGTGAAATACCAGGGGATTTTTACCCTGATACTTTTCGTAGATACGGTAGATCGTCATAAATTCATCAATCGTAATCGCGTGATTGCCGGTAGGCGTTACCAGGCAAGCTCCCGGCATTCCATAGGCATATTGCTTACGGGTAATGCTCACATACGCCCAGTAACACCCATAATTCCAATTGTAACAAGCAAATGTAAATCCCTCACTACGAAGCCATGAAAAGAAGGGTGCATCGCTGTCCCCCAAAGATTTGTCGCACACGAGAAATGCTTCCGCTTTTCCTTGACTGATATGAGTCCTCTGTTCTTCCATGAATATACCCTCCAAAATGTACTCATAAAGAAAAGGGCCTGTTGCAAAATACGCCCATAAAAAAACCACATCGACCATCCCGAAA
>ERZ834769.3322-NODE-3322-length-10571-cov-4.574648_pt1 | contig 10571 bp, 10 predicted proteins | sample MGYA00519690_ERZ834769 | MGnify/ENA primary metagenome ERZ834769 (study PRJEB31850, sample SAMEA3708760) | human gut metagenome | biome: human gut; feature: human-associated habitat; material: faeces | place: China | collected 2014 ... | reverse complement strand
AGCCCGACTCCGGGTCGAGCCGCAGCGCAGCCAGCGTCTCCTGCGCGGCAAATACCTGTGTGCAGAGCAGGACCAGCAGCGCAGCCAGCAGCAGACTGCGTACAAAACGCCGATTCATAAGCAACTCCTCAATTTCTTTATTTCTTTCTAAATAATAGTATTATATCACCGGAAGCCCGTGACCGCAAGAGTAGAAATCAGGCCGTGCGCTGTGCCGTTTCAGGCAAAAACCCGTCTGTGCACAGATTGACTTTGCTGCGCTTGTCTGGTATTCTTATGGTGTATTTATGCTGCGGCGCAGGAGGTCAAGCTATGTCCGCTTACACCAAGCAAGCCATTAAAAATTCATTTTTGAAGCTGCTTAATGACCGGCCGCTCAATCAGGTCACGGTCAAGGCAATCGTGGAGGACTGCGGCATCAACCGCAACACGTTTTATTATCATTTTACCGACATTCCCTCGCTTGCGACGGAGATCATCACCGAACGGGCTGACCAGATCATCCGGCAGTACGCCAACCCGGATTCGCCGGAGGCGTGTTTGAATGCCGCCGTGCAGTTCATGACGGAAAACCGGCGCGCGGTCATGCATATGTACCGTTCGATCAGCCACGATACCGTCGCGTTTTATCTCATGCAGATCTGCCGCCACACGGTCGAGGCCTACGCGGCGGCAGCCTATGGCGATCTGCCGCTCAGCAAAGAGGACCGGGAGATCCTGATCCGCTTCTGGCAGTGCGAATGCTATGGGCAGATCGTTGAGTGGCTGTCCAACGATATGAAGTACGACATTCAGGCGCAGTTCAGCAGGCTCTGCACGTTTTACCGCGGCGGATTTGAGGCAATGGCGCGGCAGGACGCCGATACAGGCATTCCGTGCTGATTGCCCGTTCCTCTTTTTCCCCGCATCTGCTATGATATCATGTAATACATCATGCTTTCACGGAGGTTCCTGATATGCGTTCCGGCTTTATTCTTTCCTGTGAGTCTACCATTGATCTCCCCTATTCCTACTGCGAACAGCGTGACATTCCCGTTTTGTTCTATTCCTATCAGGTCGACGGCGTCAGCTATGAGGACCTGTATCAGCGGCTGCTGTACGGTGCGGACTGCCCGGCGGACCAGTATCTGCTGCTGGCGGACTTTGCGTCCTACTGCGCCGCCTCCCACCGGGTGGTGGATACCTATGCCGACCGGGAGAAGTGGAACCGCATGAGCCTGCACAACATCGCACGCAGCGGCATTTTCTCCGCCGACCGCTCCATCGCCGACTATGCCGACACCATCTGGCACGTGCCGTATAAGAAGTAATGCTAAAAAATAAACGCCGCAAACGCGGCGTTTATTTTTTAATAGTTGGGGTCTTGCAGTTCTTTCCTGATTTGGGCGAAGGCGGCGTCCTCGCCCTGCTCCTTCAGCATCAGTAGCCACCGCTCCAGCAACGCCGCCGTGTCGGCATGCATGTAGCGCCCGGCGTCGGTGTGCTTCAGGTCCTTGCTGCGCTGGTAGTACTCCCACGGCGAGGCGTCGGTGTATTTCTCCTTCTGATACACCCGGCAGGCGGCGATGCGGTCGCAGAACATCTCTGCCGCGTATTTTTTGGGCATCTTGCACCCGCCGATGTACACGCTGCCGTCCTCTCGCAGACAGTAGTCGATCCAGTACTCAAAGTGGTGGAGGTTGCGGCCCTTGTGGTGCAGCCACGACAGGCTGACGCCGTTGGCGATGCGCTCGGCGTCGTTGGGACTGCGGTAGCCCTGATAGTACTTCACGCTGCGCCAGAACTCGGTGGGGCTGTACTTGCTCAGGTCGTGGGTCAGGCCCTGCCAGACCAGACCAAGCTTCCAGCAATAGTGCCGCACCAGACGGCGATGGGTGTTGACGGTGTGCAGATGGTCAAAAAGATGCATGGCGCGGCCTCCTTTGAACTGGTGTGGCAATAGTATAGCACATTTTTTCGCCGGTGCATAGAAAAAGCGGGGGACTTTTTCGGAAAAACCATTCCTTGACGAAAGATGCCCCACCCCGTATAATGAAAGTAAACGGCGGACACGCGTCCGCCGCCTGTGAAGAACTGGCAAAAAGCAAGGAGAGGCCGAATGGTAAAAATTGCCTTTTGTGATGATGATATTGCGGTGGTGCGGCAGATCGCCGCGCTGCTGAACAAATACCGGGAAACGCGGGATCAGCCGATGGAATGCCATGCCTTTGAAAGCTCGTTGGAGCTGCTGGCGGCCATGGAGCAGGGGCTTCGTCCTGACGTGCTGCTGCTGGACGTGATCATGCCGGGGGAAAACGGCATCAGCGCCGCCCGTGAGATCCGGGAATACGACCGGAATGTGAAGATTATTTTTCTCACCTCCTCGGCGGAATACGCGGTGCAGTCCTATACGGTGGATGCCTATTACTATCAGCTCAAGCCCATCCGGGAGGAGACCTTTTTTCAGGTGCTGGATTCGGTGCTGGACGAGTGCTGCCGCAGCGCGGAGAACAGCGTGATGCTGCGCTGCAAAAGCGGCATCGTCCGCGTCCGGCTGGAAAAGCTGATGTACTGCGAGGTGGTGGGTCGGACGCTGCTGCTGCATCTGGATAACGGCCAGGTGCTGGAGAGCGCCGGCGGTCTGGACAAGCTGGCGGCGGAGCTGACGGCCTATGAAAACTTCGTGCGGCCCCACCGCTCCTATCTGGTGAACATGAACCACATCCAGAGCATCTCCTACCGGGGCTTGCAGCTGACGGATCAGACGGAGATCCCCATTCCCCACGGGCGGTTCTCGGAGCTGAAGGAGCGGTATCTGGAGTACGCCTTCAGCCGGAAGCAGGTGCTGCTATGAGGGGCGGCGCCGTGTGGAGCAGCGCCGCGCTGTGGAACGGCGTGACGCTGCTGAACGACGCGGCGGTGGGCGTGTACGGCATGATCCTGTCCGCCGCCTTCTGCGGCATCACGTGGACGAGGGGGAAGAAGTGGGCCTATGGACTGTCCATGGCGGCGATCCTGCTGGCGCAGGCGGCGGTCTATGGCATGACCACCGATCTCCAGCTGCTGAAGCTGCTGTACCCGCTGGTGACCCATATGCCGCTGGTGCTGGTGCTGGCCATCATCGAGCGGAAGCTGCTGTGGCCGACCATTTCGGTGCTGACGGCCTATCTGTGCTGCCAGCTGCGGCGCTGGCTGGCGCTGCTGCTGACGGCGCTGATGTCCGGCGGGGCGGAGGTGCAGACCGCGGCGGAGCTGGCGCTGACGCTGCCGCTGCTGCTGGGGCTGCTGTACTTTGTGGCGCCTGCCGTGCGGACTATCGCGGGCTATAAGCCCGCCATGCAGGTGCGCTTTGGCCTGATCCCGGCAGTGGGGTATCTGTTTGACTACCTGACCCGTATCTATACGGATCTGCTGGCACAGGGTACGCCGGCGGCGGTGGAGTTCATGCCCTTTGTGTGCTGCGTGGCGTATCTGGCCTTTGTGCTGCGCAGCTCCGCGGAGAACGAGACGCGCCTGCGGCTGGAGCAGACGCAGGAGAACCTGTATTTGCAGGTGATGCAGGCCACCCGCGAGATCGCCTCCCTGCGGGAGTCGGAGCGGCAGGCCAGCACCTATCGCCACGACCTGCGCCACCACATGCAGTATCTGGCCGGGTGCATCGAAAACGGCCGCACGGAGCAGGCACAGGCCTATATCCGGGAGGTCTGCGCGGAGATCGAGAGCCAGAAGGTGCGCGTTTTCTGCGAAAACGAGACGGTGAACCTGATCCTGTCGGCCTTTGCCGGACGGGCGGAGGAGAGCGGCGTGCCCCTGCGGGTGCGGGCGGAGGTGCCCCATTTTATCCCGGTGGCGGAGACGGATCTGTGCGTGCTGCTGTCCAACGCGCTGGAAAACGCCCTGCATGCCTGCCAGCGGCTGCGTCAGACGGGTGAACCCTGCGATATCGAGCTGGTGGTCTACGAAAAGAGCGGCAAATTCTTCTTGCAGGTGACCAACACCTGCCCGCCGGGCGTGACCTTTGAAAAGGGCCTGCCGGTGACCCGCGAGCCGGGGCACGGTATCGGCGTGCGGAGCATCTGCTCTATTGCTGAGCGGTATAACGGCATGTATTCCTTCTCGGAGAAGGATGGCCGCTTCGTGCTGCGGGTGTCGCTGTAGGCGGGGCGGCGATTGTGTCGTTTTTTCGGTCGATTCATGCACTTGGCACAACAGCGGCGGCGGTTTGGAGTACACTGTACCCATGAGCCGCAGCCTTACATTATGGAAACGGCGGTGCGGCGCGCAACGTAATGAGCACGAGCTGTCGGCGGATACGGAGCGCTATCTGTATCCGCCGCTTTTTTTGCGGGAGGGGAGCATGTATGAGGACGTTTGTCCTGATCCTGCTGCCCGCTGCCGCGCTTGTAGTGTGGGCCATTGTGGAGGAGCGGAAGCTGCGGGCTATGGACAGCGGCGCGGGAAAGGCCATGCAGCAGGTAGGTGTGCGTCTGGCGGCCTGCCTTGACGCCGTGGCGGCGCTGCTGGATCTGACATGGGATTATACCGCCCGGCAGGCGCCGCAGGCAGAGACCGTGCGGAGCGGTCAGGGTGTGATCGTCTCCGCCTCACAGGCGGCGGACGTAACGGCGCAGGAGGCTCTGGCGCTGGACGCGCTGCGGTATGTGGAGACGGTGGCGGTGCAATATCCGGCGCTGAGAAGCGACGCGGCGTATATCCTTGCCATGGCCGCCATAGACTGTGGCCGTCAGATGCTGCGAAGCAGCCACCAACAGTATAATGACGCCGCGGAGCGCTTCAACGCCGCGCTGCGGCGGATGCCTGCGCGGCTTATTGCGGGGCTGATGGGGTTCCGGCCCCGTACCCTGCTGCCGGACGACCGGCCGTAAGGGCCTGAGAAACGAAAAGAGAGGGAGGATGCCTGTATGGGCCTGTTCAGCAATAACAAGAAGCTCTGCCCCATTTGCGGGAATCCCACGCCCCGGCTGCTGGCCACCAAGGTGGAGAACATGCCCATCTGCAAGGCGTGCGACAAAAAGGTGGATCTGCCTGTGGGCACGGTGGATAAAATGACGCTGGAGGAATTCCAGCAGTACATGGCGTACTATGATGAGAATGAGCCCCTGCGCAGGCAGTTCCAGCGGACGTACCTGTATGCCTTCGGCCTGTTTTCCGGCGATCTGGTGGTGGACGATACCCACCGTTTGCTGCGGCTGAAGCAGAATGACGACGCGCTGGTGCTGAAGGGGAGCGACATCCGCTCCTTCCGCATCTGCGAGGACGGCTTTGTGCTGTATGAAAGCGGCAGCGGCGCGCTGCTGTGCCACAACAGCAAGGTGCCGGACGCCGCCAGAAGCCAAAAGGCGGCGATCTCCCGCTTCTATCAGGAGAAGCAGGAGCGCCAGCGGATGCAGTACATGGCCGAGCTGCACGAAACGCTCCATTCGGATCACGACCATGATAAGGATCGTGACGCGGAGCGGCGGCTTCCGCCGGAGCCCACTTTTGAAGCGGCGGCTCCCGTGAAGCAGTTTACCGTAGAGGTCAGGCTGAACCACCCCTACTGGAAAAAGTTTCAGGGCGAGGTGGACGCGCCGGGCTATGACCGCCATCAGCCGGATGTGGAGGACTATCTGAAGGAATACCGGGCCAAGTCCGGCGAGTTGCTGGAGCTGGCGAAGCACCTGATGCGCCTGATAGACCCGGCGGCAAAGGAGCGCTGGGACGGCGCCGCCACGGAAAAGAATGCGGCGGCAAAGCCTGCCGCTGCGCCGGTGGACGTGGTGACGGAGATCCAGCGCTATAAGGGCCTGCTGGACGCCGGTATCATCACCGAGGAGGAGTTTACTGCCAAAAAGCGGCAGTTAATGGGCATTTAACGGACAAAAAGCGACATTCAAGAGTGTGTAAGGAGCGTATATGAAGAAAAAGATTGGCGCGCTGCTGCTGGCGGTGCTGATGCTGCTGACGCTGTGTACCGGCTGCATGGACATGGAGGACGATACAGTTTGGGACGACGGCAGCAGCTGGGCGGTATACTGGTATCTGTGCGGCAGCGATCTGGAGTCGGAGGGCGGCTTTGCCACCGGCGACCTGTCGGAGCTGCTGGAGGTGGAGCTGCCGGAAAACGTGACGGTGGTGATCCAGACCGGCGGTGCTGCCCAGTGGCAGAATGATGTGGTGGAAGCCGATAAGCTGCAGCGCTTTGTTTATAACAGCGAGGGCTTGCAGCTGGTGGACGAACAGCCCTCGGCCAGCATGGGCGACAGCGAGACGCTGGCGGATTTCCTGCTGTTTGCCAAGGAGAACTATCCCGCCGACAAGACGGCGGTGATCTTCTGGAACCACGGCGGCGGATCGGTGTCCGGCGCATCCTTTGACGAACTGTACGGTCTGGATTCCCTGACTCTCAGCGAGATGTACAGCGCCTTTGTTCAGGTGTGGGAGCCCAGCAATGAGCCGGGCCAGCAGCCGCTGGAGCTGGTGGGCTTTGATACCTGCCTGATGGCTACGGTGGACACGGCGTATACCTTCTGCGATCTGGCCAAGTATCTGGTGGCGTCGGAGGAGACGGAGCCCGCCAACGGCTGGTATTACTCCCAGTGGGTGGGCACGCTGGCCAAGCAGCCCGCCATGGACGGCGCGGCGCTGGGCCGTGTCATCTGCGACGCCTATTACGAGGGCTGCGAGCTGGTGGGCACCGAGGACAATACCACCCTGTCCGTGACCGACCTGTCCAAGATGGGCGACCTGCTGGACGCCTATGAGAGCTTCGGCAGGGAGGCGCTGGCCGCCGCCTGCGCCGACCCCGGCTTCTTCTCCCAGATGGGCCGTGTGGCGGCACAGGCGGAGAACTACGGCGGCAACACCCGTGAGCAGGGCTATACCAACATGGTGGATCTAGGCCATATGGCCCGGTGCAGCACCGACCTGCTGCCCAGCGCTCAGGCTGTGCTGGACGCGCTGGATCAGTGCGTGCTGTACCGCGTCAACGGCGTGTACCGTACCGAGGCCACGGGCCTGTCCTGCTACTATTCCTATAACGGCGATGTGGACGATCTGAACGGCTATATCGACCAGGGTGCAGGTACGGCGTTCAAGTACTTCTATTCCTATGAGCTGACCGGCGGTCTGAGCCAGGAGGGCATGGACTACGTGGCGGACATGAATGTTGAGGAGCTTCCGGAGGTGGAGGATCTGACCGCCATGGGCTGGGACGGCATCGGCCTGACGGTGGACGACGACGGTGTGGCCACCATGACGCTTGGCCCCAAGGCGGACAGCATTCTGACCAACATCGGCTTCACGTTGCTTTACGTGGACGCGGAGCAGAATACCATGCTGCTGCTGGGTACCGACAACGACATGAACGCCGATTGGGAAAACGGCGTGTTCTCCGACAATTTCCGGGGCGTGTGGGGCAGCATTGACGGCTGTCTGGTGTACATGGAGCTCAGCTACGCCGGCGAGGACTATAACCTCTATTCCGTGCCGGTGCTGCTGAATGACGAAGAATGCAATCTTCAGGTGGCCTACGACTTCAATGAGGAGGAGTGGATCATTCTGGGCGCGCGGCAGGGCATCGACGATACCGGTATGGCCGACAAGGAGCTGCGGCAGCTGGAGACCGGCGATGAGCTGACCATCCTCTGGTACATGGATAACCTGTCCAGCGACGAGGACAATCTGGAGGCCTACGCCGTCGAGACCATCACCGTTACGGAAAACACCGCTTTCGGCGAGTGCGAGCTGCCGGACGGCGACTATGTGATGATGTTCGAGATGCAGGACGCCATGGGCAACTACGCCTATTCCGACGGCGTGATGTTCACCTGCGAGGGCGGCGAGACCTACACCAGAACCCTGTGAAAATGAGGATATGAGCCGCACCCTGCGGTTTATATAGGCAGCAATGTATAGAAATTTGGAGGATTATGAAATGAGCATGAAGAAGCTTCTGGCCTGCCTGCTGGCACTGATGATGGCGCTGGCGCTGGTAGCCTGCGGCGGCGATACCGCCGGTGACGACGCGAACGTGGACGATCAGAGCCCGGCCGTGGAGGATGACGCCAATACCGGAGCAGGCGCCGGCACTCCGCTGGAGACCATGACCTTTGTGGAAGTGCCTGAGTGCATCGTGGGCTCCCGCTGGGAGTTCTGCGGCGGCTTTGTCAACGGCACCGAGATGAGCGACGAGCAGGCCACCAACACCCTGAAGGGCTGCAACGGCGTGCTGGAGATCGACTTTAACGACGTGGACGCGGTGGATTACCTGAACGGCGACACGGTGCTGACCGGCAGCTGCGGCGCGGACGAGGAGAACATGATGGTGGTCATCACCATGCCCAACGGCGACGGCACCAGCACCGACCTCACCTGCCTGTTCGCCGACCTGAACGGCACCACCATCATGGTGATGCTGGAGGGCGACGACAGCAACAACGGCCTGTATTTCAGAATGATCGAGGAGGGCTAAAAGCCTCCGGTCAATTTACTTAGCTGCACAGAGCGATCCGGCAAGACAAGAGGAGAGGGTTCTTGCCGGAACGCAGACAATAGAGCGCGGAAACCTCTTTCCTCGTGCAGATTTTAGGCAGGACAAAGGACAGACGCATGGCGTCTGTCCTTTGCCCGTTTCTGCACGCCGGATAGAATCGACCCCATCGGCTTTCTTGAAAGCCGATGGGGTCGATTTATTGGAAAAGATCTTGGTAAACCCTTGCGGAGTTTACAGGTTCTTCTCGTAGGACTCGATCATCTTCTTGACCATCTGGCCACCGACGGAGCCGGCCTCGCGGCTGGTCAGGTCGCCGTTGTAACCGTTCTTCAGGTTGACGCCCACCTCTTACGGTGTGTATTCACCTCAAAGATTTCAAGTGAATTTGCTAAATTAGTTCTAAAAAATCGACAATTTTATACAATTCGAGAACAAATAACGGAATAACGATCTGGAACACTCATTTACATAGAAAACAGCCTGCAAAGCCTCGCAAAGTGTGTAGGGGGGATGTGACAAACAGAGAGGCGGTTCCATTCGGAGCGGCCTCTCTGCCATTGATATTCTATGTGTTTACACAAGTCCTATGCTGCGCATAAACATATACGCATTTTTACGACCCAGTAGGAACACCGCTTCATCTCGTATCGCGCGCATTTTCTGTTCCAGCAGATTGATCTGGATCATCGCGCCGGATTCCTCGGCTGTGAGTGCGGATGGAGTTCCGCGATCCCACATTTTATAGAGGTTTGGATATGCATTCAGAAGCTTGAATTTTTCCTTGTGCAGGCTGCGGTATTTCTCGCAGTTGTGGAGCAGGTCAACTTCAATATCACTGATCTCCTCGGCCAGCATCCCCGTGTCAATGTCCAGCCAATCCGGAAACACCTGTTTTTCGCCCATGTGTGTACCCCTTTCATTTTGTTTTGCCATTATCGCTATTGTAGCAAACACAAAAGAAGATGCAAGGATTTAGGCAGCGAAATGCCAATCGTTTTTTCTCACCCTTCTAAAACCCTCTTGCGTTTGCACATGACCGTTGCTATAATATACTTGCATAACTCCCACGGAGTTTCATTGGTATGAAGATATAACTCCGTGGAAAAACTGCCTATAAGGAGGTGCTTGTATGGCAATCGTAAGCGATGAGCAGGTCATCAAGGTATTTGCGGCAGTACAATCCCTGGTGGCGCAATCCGCTGGCAATCAAAGAGGAAAACAAGCCGCAGAAAAGGCTTGCCTACTACGAAGCATTGAGAATGATTTCGCATAAGACGATTCGGCGGTTTGCCGTTTTATCCGGCGCAAGGCGTGTCGGCAAGACAACGATCATGTATCAGATGATGAACAGCCTGATCGACGAGGGCGTAAACCCCAAAAATATCCTGTATGTATCTTTCGACAATCCGATTGTAAAGCTCGTCAATGTGGAGACAGTCCTTTCCATCTATGAGTCCCTTTACCCCATTGAGGGAACAAGATATTTTTTTCTCGATGAAATTCAATATACCGAGCATTGGGAGCTTTGGATGAAGGTCATCTACGACAGCAGGAAGGACATTCGCCTTACGGCGACCGGCTCGGCCAGCCCGATATTGGAAAAAGGCTCGACCGACAGCGGGACGGGGCGATGGAGCATTCTGAAAATACCCACCATGTCGTTTTATGAGTATTGCCGGCTGCTGCAAATTGAAGAACCGATTCTTCCTGACAATTTGCGGCTCACAAGACTCGTAAAAATGAGCAAAGCGGAGCTTGGCGATTTGATGGATCGGTTTGCGCCGCTGGAAGGTCATTTCAACCGTTACCTTATGATCGGCGGCTTTCCTGAGCTTGTATTGTCTGATGACGATGTGTATGCGCAGCGGATGCTGCGGGAAGATGTGGTGGACAAGGTTATCAAGCGCGATGTGCTGACGCTCTTCAATATCCGGAGTCCGCTACTGATGGAAAAACTGTTTTTGTATCTCTGCATGAACTCAGCAGAAACTTTCAGCGTGACCACGGCGGCGAAGGAACTGGAAAATACCTCTGCCTCTACAATATCTGGGGCGTTATCAACCTTCTGGAAGGTTACGGCCAGGACAACCCTGCTTCC
>ERZ834769.3320-NODE-3320-length-10573-cov-2.484218_pt1 | contig 10573 bp, 7 predicted proteins | sample MGYA00519690_ERZ834769 | MGnify/ENA primary metagenome ERZ834769 (study PRJEB31850, sample SAMEA3708760) | human gut metagenome | biome: human gut; feature: human-associated habitat; material: faeces | place: China | collected 2014 ... | reverse complement strand
AGACTGCAGTTCGTCCGCCACGGTTTGCGCGCTGCCAACCACCAGCGGACCGAAGCCGCCGATCCCCGCCCAATCGGCCAGGGCCTGCACCGTCCACTGGCGGTTCGGATCAGCGGTCGAAAAGGCCTCCACCGCCGACTGAATGGCGTTGGTGTGCAGATACTTCAGCACCTGATCCGGCTGATACTGGCCGAAATCGATCCCCGTCCAGCCGGAGAGCAGCGCCAGCGCGCCTTCATAGCTGACGTACTGCTTATATTCCTGCCACTTCGCCTGTGCCTCGCGGTCGGTGTCACCGACAATCACCGTCTGCAGGTTGAAGATCAGGATGCTGTGCGGATCGCGCCCCGCCTCAGCTGCCCGGCGGCGAATATCCGCCACCGTCTTCTTCAGCAGCACCTTCGACGGCGCTGCGACGAAGACGCATTCGGCATGGCCGGCGGCGAACTGTTTGCCGCGGCTGGACGCCCCCGCCTGATACAGCACCGGCGTGCGCTGCGGGGATGGCTCGCAGAGGTGGATCCCCGGCACGGAAAAGAACTGTCCCTGATGGTTAATGGGATGGATTTTCCGCGGATCGCTGAAGATCTTCCGCTCTCTGTCGCGCAGCACCGCCCCATCCTCCCAGCTTCCCTCCAGCAACTTATAGATCACCTGCAAATACTCATCGGCATAGTCATAGCGGGTGTCATGGTCGGTCTGGGTCTGCTGGCCGATATTGCGCGCCCCGCTCTCCAGATAGGAGGTGACGATATTCCAGCCCACCCGCCCTTTGGTCAGATGATCGAGCGTCGACAGACGACGAGCGAAGGGGTAAGGATGCTCAAACGACAGCGAGGCGGTCAGGCCGAAGCCCAGATGCTCCGTCACCAGCGCCATTGGGGTGATCAGAGCCAGCGGATCGTTGACCGGAACCTGCGTCGCCTGGCGGATCGCCGCATCGCCGCTGCCGTTCAGCACGTCATAAATCCCCAGCACGTCGGCGATAAACAGCCCGTCGAACTTGCCGCGCTCCAGCAGCCGCGCCAGATCCACCCAGTACTCCAGATCTTTATACTGCCAGGAGCGATCCCGAGGATGCGCCCACAGGCCCGGCGACTGATGGCCGACGCAGTTCATATCGAAAGCGTTAAGACGAATTTCACGTTGTGATGACATAGCAATCTCCATAGCGCGGCCCGTCGCCGGGGCGCACGCGGCAAAATGAATCAGGGAAAAGAAAGAGAGGTATTCAGTACGCAGGACATCGGGAGTCCTGCGGGATCCCGAGCGTGAGTAACGCTTGCGCCGCCACGTCAGCGGCATGGTCGGCTACCTGCGGCAGGCCCATCAGTTCGCCAAAACGCCCGCGGGCGGCCGGACCGGCCACCAGCACCGGCAGCGCCTCAACGTGCGGCTCAGCCACTGCCCGGGAACGGCTGTCCACCTCCAGGCCCATGCCGAGGGCATCGGCGCGAATCAGGCCGCGGCGGGCGAGGTCCTGTAAAAATGGCTGGCTGTCGGTCAGGGCGCGGTGTGCGGGTCCGGTGGTCAGGATCAGGTGATCGACGCTCAGCGTCTGCACGCCGCCGCCGCGCCGCGCCAGCGTCAGACGCAGCGTTTCGCCTTCACCGCTTATCGACAGTAGCCTGGCCGCCTGCACCTGCAGACTGCCCGTGCGCTGGCGCGCCTCCAGCACCTCGGCGACCTGCGGCGCCACGCGGTAGCGGTGGACATCCCAGTAATGGCGCAGATGGCGCAGAAAACGCTGGCGATCGGCGACGCTGAGCGCCTGCCAGATCCGTTGCCCCTGCTGACGAACCGCATCCAGCACCACCTGCCAGCTCAGGCCCTGCTGCGCCGCATACGCGACGTCGAGGCGGATCTGACGCAGGCGCTGACGCAGACTGCCCTGCTGATAGTCGCCAGGCCAGGTTGTCCCCGCGCCGCTCAGGTTGCCGCGCGACAGCAGGCCGTGGCGCGAAAAGGCGACGATACTGCCGCGGTGGCCCAGCCGGTCCAGCGTCGCGACCGTATCGGCCATGGTTAATCCGGTGCCCATCACCGCCACCCGGGCGTGCGGGGCGATGGCATCGAGCGCGCCGGGCTGCCACGGGTTGGCAATCAGCGCCGGATGATGACGCCAGGCTTCGGCCTGCGGCGGCAGCGAAGGCGGTGGATGACTGATCGCCAGCACCAGCAGATCGGCCTTAAACTGCAGGCCGCCGTCGGTGGTCACCGTCCCCTGATGAAAAGCGAGCGCCCGATCGCGCAGGTGGCGAAGCCGTCCGCCGCTGGACGCCGCGGCGTCGGCAAAACGCTGCGCCACATAGCGACCAAACTGGCCGCGCTGAGGGTAGACGGAACCGTCCGGGCGCAGCGCCTGCACATCGACGGCAAAGGCAGGCTGATGGCGGTACCAATGATCGAAGGCGCCCTCTTCGTCGCCGGCCAGCTGCATGCGAGCGGCCGGAACGTTAATCCGGTGCGTCGGCTCCGCAGTGGAGTAGGCCACCCCGGCCCCGGGGGACTGGCGCGGCTCCAGCAGCGTCACGCGCACCCCATTCGGCGCCAGGCGCAGCAGCTCAATCGCCACCGCCGCGCCGCTAAAGCCGCCGCCGATAATCACGATATGCGGTTCTGCACTCATCGCTGCCCTCCTCCGGGATGCTGTCTCATGGTCGCGCTCCGGGCCATCAGCTGGCGCTGACCTGGCGCACCGGGCGCTTATCGCCGCCGATGGTTTCGCCAAACGGACCGGTGTTCACGCTACGCGCCTTCGACGAGGCCCCGTTTTCCAGCGGCAACAGAGGCATCACCAGCTCAGCAAAGCGGTGCGCTTCTTCCAGATGTGGGTAGCCGGAGAAGATAAAGTTGCTGATGCCGAGCGCCTGATATTCGCGGATGCGTTCCGCTACCTGCTGCGGATTACCTACCAGCGCGGTACCCGCGCCGCCGCGCACCAGTCCGACGCCGGCCCACAGATTGGGCGCAATGCGCAGATTATCGCGCGATCCATGATGCAGGGCGCTCATCCGCGCCTGGCCGGCCGAGTCCATGCGGGCGAAGATCTTTTGCGCCTGGGCAATGGTATCGTCGTCAAGATGGGCGATCAGCCGGTCGGCGGCGGCCCATGCCTCTTCTTCCGTTTCGCGCACAATGACGTGCAGACGAATGCCGTACTGCAGGGTGCGTCCGCGGGCCGCGGCGCGCTCGCGCACCACCGCCAGCTTCTCCGCCACCAGTTCCGGGGGTTCGCCCCACGTCAGATAGCTGTCGATCTGCTCGGCCGCCACATCAATGGCCGCATCAGAAGAGCCGCCGAAATAGAGCGGCGGGCCATTCTCCTGCACCGGCGGGAACAACACCTCAGCGCCTTCCACGTGAATATGCTCGCCGTGATAATCCACTTTTTCCCCGCGCAGCAGGCGGGTGTAAATATCAAGAAATTCGCGGGTCACCTGATAGCGCTCGCTGTGGCTGAGGAAGATACCGTCGCCTTTGTTTTCCACCGGGTCGCCGCCGGTAACGACGTTGATCAGCAGCCGACCTTCCGATAAACGGTCGAGGGTGGCCGCCATCCGCGCCGCCAGGGTTGGCGGCTGCAGGCCCGGCCTGACCGCCACCAGATAGCGCAGACGGCGGGTCAACGGCGCCAGCGCCGAGGCCACCAGCCACGAATCTTCACAGCTTTTACCGGTGGGGATCAGCACGCCGTAGTAGCCCAGGTTGTCGGCTGCCAGCGCCACCTGCTGCAGATAAGGTAAATCGACCGGGCGTCCACCCTCGGTGGTACCCAGATAACGGCCATCGCCATGGGTAGGTAAGAACCAGAAGACATTGATCTTGTCGGGAGCTTGCTGCGTCATTATCTATTTCCTATATAACCATATCCGATATTTATCGAAGAGATGTTTTAATTTGGTTATATGGGTGTTAGCGATAATCATGCCAATGGTGAATAAAAAATTAATCTTTTAAAATCAATGCACTGAAAACGGCTTCGCCGCGCCGCGCTGTTGCAAATCGCGCAGCCGCCGCGCATCCGCTGGCGCATTTGCAACAGCCGCGGGCCTTCCCCCTCTGGTTTCTGCGGCCGCCGCAGGATAAGTTCAGAGCGTCAACGATCGGAGGCCCGCTATGCTGAACCCAGAATCCCCTTCCACCGCTCCCGCGCTGATCGACCCGGCGTCGAAGGCCTTCCAGAGCCTGCTGGACAAACTCGCGCCAACGGAGGCGACCGTGCTGATCGTGGGCGAAACCGGCACCGGCAAGGAGGTGGTGGCCCGCTATCTCCATCATCACAGCGCCCGTCGCCAGCAGCCGTTTCTGGCCGTTAACTGCGGCGCGCTGACCGAGAGCCTCGCCGAAGCTGAACTGTTCGGCCATGAGAAAGGCGCCTTCACCGGCGCGCAGCAGGGACAGCCCGGCTGGTTTGAAGCCGCGGAAGGGGGGACGCTGCTGCTGGACGAGATCGGCGAATTAAGCCTGCCGCTGCAGGTCAAGCTGCTGCGAGTGCTGCAGGAGCGTGAAATTACCCGCGTCGGCTCACGCAAAGCGATTAAAGTGAATGTCCGGGTGATTGCCGCCACCCACGTTGACCTGGCCCAGGCGATCCGCGCCGCTTTCACGAGGATCTCTACTATCGACTGAATATCGCGGTGGTGCCGCTGCCGCCGCTGCGCCAGCGTCGGCAGGATATCCCGCTGCTGGCGCACCACTTTTTATCACTCTACGCCCGGCGCCTCGGGCGGCCAACCCTGCGTCTGGCGCCGGAATCACTGGCCCGGCTGATGGACTATTCGTGGCCGGGCAATATTCGCGAGCTGGAAAACACCCTGCACAACGCGGTGCTGCTCAGTAAAGAAGAGGAGATCAGTCCTGCCCAGCTGCGCCTGGCGACGCTCAACGACGCCCCGGGGCCGGCGAGCGATCATGAACTGGACGACTTTATTCGCCACCAGCTGGCGCTTCCCGGCGAGCCGCTGTGGCAGCGAGTGACCAGCGCCCTGATTCGCCACGCCATGGCACATTGCGACGATAACCAGAGCCAGGCGGCCGCGCTGTTGGGGATCAGCCGGCATACCTTGCGCACCCAGCTCGCTAACCTCGGGCTGATCAAAAGCCGCCGCCGCCCGCCTGCGCCGCCGCGGGCGTTCGCCAACGCAGCCGGGGCCGATCGCGAACTGCGCATTGGCTACCAGCGCTTCGGCAGCCTCGGGATCCTGAAAGCCCGTCAGAGTCTGGAAACCGCCTTCGCCAGCCTCGGCGTCAACGTGCTGTGGAGTGAGTTTCCTGCCGGACCGCAGCTCCTCCACGCCCTCGCCTGCAACGAGATCGACTTCGGCACCACCGGAGAAGCGCCGCCGGTGTTTGCCCAGGCCAGCAATAGCGAACTGATGTACGTGGCGTGGGAGCCGCCGGCGCCGCGCAGCGTGGCGATGGTCGTCCCGCAGGAGAGCGACATTCGCCAGCTCAGCGATCTGCGCGGTAAACGCATCGCCCTCAATAAAGGGTCGAATGTCCACTGGCTGCTGCTGCAGATCCTCGAGGACGCCGGCCTGGGTCTGAACGATGTGCGGGTGGTCTATACCCCGCCGAAATATCCGCTGACCGCCAGCGACTATCTGGCGGTTGACGCCTGGATGATGTGGGATCCGCTGCTCAGCGACGCCGAACACACCGGCGAGCTGCGGGTGGTCGCCAGCGGCGAAGGCCGGGTCAACAACCATCAGTTTTATCTTTCGCGACGGGACTACCTCGCTCAGCATGGCGATATCATGCGCCGCCTGCTGACGGAGCTGACCCACACCGGGCAGTTTATCGACTCGCATCGCGGCGAAGCGGCCCGCTTACTCTCGGCAGAGCTGGGGATCGACGCCCGGTCGCTGAGCATGGCCCTCGCCCGCCGCAGCCATCGCCCGCGGCCGATGGATCTGTCGGTGATCCGCGCCCAGCAGACCATCGCCGATCGCTTTTACGCCCTCGGGCTTATCGCCAAACCGGTCCCGGTGCGCGAAGCGGTGTGGTACGGCGAACCCGCGCCGGACGTCATCAGACCGCTGATGGCGGTCAGTTAGCGAAATTTGCGCGTTATCTTCCTGATTGTTCAGGCGCAGATAGCCTCGATCTGATGGCGATGTTACCCTAAAGACGCTGAGAATAAGGGGGTATCTGTGGCTGTTCATCTGTTAATCGTCGACGCGTTAAATCTAATCCGCCGCATCCACGCGGTGCAGGGTTCACCCTGCGTCGATACCTGCCTGCATGCCCTGGAGCAGCTGATTGTCCACAGTCAGCCCACCCACGCAGTGGCGGTGTTCGATGATGAGGATCGCGCCCACGGCTGGCGCCACCAGCGCCTGCCGGAGTACAAAGCCGGCCGCGCGCCGATGCCGGAGACGCTGGTGGCCGAGATGCCGGCGCTGCGGGCCGCCTTCGAACAGCGGGGGATCCGCTGCTGGGCCTCGCCGGGCAGCGAAGCGGACGATCTCGCCGCCACCCTGGCGGTGAAGGTGGCCCAGGCGGGCCATCAGGCCACCATCGTCTCCACCGACAAAGGCTACTGCCAGCTGCTGTCGCCCACCATCCGCATCCGCGACTACTTTCAGAAGCGCTGGCTGGACGCCCCCTTCATCGCCAGCGAGTTCGGCGTCACCCCGGAGCAGCTGGCGGATTACTGGGGGCTGGCGGGGATCAGCAGCTCGAAGGTGCCGGGCGTGGCGGGCATTGGACCCAAAAGCGCCGCCCAGCTGCTGAACGAGTTTCAGGACCTGGAGGGGCTGTACGCCCGCCTGGCCGAGGTCCCGGAGAAGTGGCGTAAAAAGCTGGCCGCGCATCAGGAGATGGCCTTCACCTGCCGGGAGGTGGCCCGCCTGCAGACCGACCTCCAGCTGGACGGCAATCTGCAACAGCTGCGGCTGACGCGCTGACCATCGTTAAGAGGTGCGCCGGTGCAGGGTGACTGCCTCCGGCACTGCCTGCTTTACCCGGGCCAGGCAATCACCAGGCCGCCTGATATAACCCGACGATATCCGCCAGGCTCGCCTCGCGCGGGTTGCCGCCGGTACACACATCCGCCAGCGCCGCCTGGGCCAGCGCCGGAATATCCTCTTTCCTGACGCCCACCTCGCGCAGATGGCCGGGAATACCGACATCGCGGTTAAGCTGGCAGACCGCCTCTACTGCCGCCTCGCGCGCGGCGGTCAGGCTTAACGCTTCCACCCTGACGCCCATAGCCCGGGCGATGTCGCGATATTTTTCCCCGGTCGCCTCAGCATTAAAGCGCATCACGTGCGGCAGCAGGATGGCATTCGCCACGCCGTGCGGCGTGTTGTAAAAAGCGCCGAGCGGATGCGCCATGCCGTGCACCAGCCCGAGCCCGACGTTGGAAAATCCCATCCCCGCCACATACTGGCCGAGCGCCATAGCTTCCCCCGCGCCGGCGTCGCCGGCAACCGAGCCGCGCAGCGCGCCGGCGATGATCTCGATGGCCTTGAGGTGCAGAGCATCGGTCAAAGCCCAGGCGCCGCGAGTGAGGTACCCTTCGATAGCATGCGTCAGGGCGTCCACGCCGGTAGCCGCCTTCAGCGCCGGCGGCATAGCGTCCATCATATCGGCATCGATAAAGGCCACCTGCGGAATATCGTGCGGGTCGACACAGACGAATTTGCGCCGCTGTTCTTCATCAGTGATGACATAGTTAATCGTCACCTCCGCCGCGGTACCCGCGGTGGTCGGCACCGCGAAGATCGGCACGCTGGGCTGACGGGTGGGCGACAGCCCCTCGAGGCTACGGACATCGGCGAATTCCGGGTTACGCTGAATAATACCGATCGCCTTACAGGTATCCTGCGGCGAACCGCCGCCGATGGCGATCAGGTAATCCGCCCCGCTGCGTTGAAAGGCCTGCAGCCCCTGCTGGACCACGGCGATGGTCGGGTTAGGGATCACGTCGCTGAATATATCCCATGCCAGCCCGGCGGCATCCAGTTTGTCGGTGACTTTCGCCGCCACGCCGCAGCGGGCGAGAGTGCTGTCGGTGACGATCAATGCTTTACGATAACCGCGCCGCACCGCTTCATCGGTTAATGCGTTTATCGCCCCCCGGCCAAACCATGCCGTTTCATTGAGGATCATTCTGTTTGCCATCGTGGCTCTCCTGTTAGCGTTGCGGCATCACTCTTCAATGCGTAATCCGTAGGTTTTGAACTTCTCCAGCACGATGGCGATCGCCTCGTCATCCAGCACCGGGACCGGGTCGGTAATCGCCAGCGTACTGAGGTAGAGCTGGGCCAGGACCTCCACTTCATGCGCCAGCCAGAGCGCTTTCTCCAGGCTGGCCTCGCAGGCGATCAGGCCGTGATGCTGCAGCAGCGTGGCTTTGCGGTGCTTCAGCGCCACCGCGACATGCTCAGACAGTTCGCGGGTGCCGAAGGTGGCATAGGGCGCGCAGGGGATCGAATTCCCGCCGGCCGCGGCGATCATATAGTGGATGGCCGGGATGGGCCGGTTGAGGATCGACACCGCCGTACAATGGACAGCGTGATTGTGGACCACCGCCTGGGCATCGGGTCGCGTCTGGTAGGCCGCCTGATGAAAACGCCATTCGCTGGAGGGCAGTTTTCCCTGCTCATGCTGGCCCTCGGCATCAATAAAGACGATCTTGTCTTCCGTCAGCTTTTCATATGGGATACCGGTAGGGGTGATCAGCATTCCTCCCTGATAGCGCACGCTGACATTGCCGGCGGTCCCCTGATTTAACCCCAGGCGGGTCATTTCCAGGCAGGTATCGATAATCTGCCGGGCCAGTCTGTTTCTTTCCATTGCGTTCCTCTTTTGGTGACTCATCATCCATCAACGGCAGGGCAACAGAAATATCGTCGGCTACCGTGGGATAGGGTGAATAATGGTCTTCATCATCAACCTGAATATTCAAAGGGGAATTTTCATGATTATTTTTTGTGAGCCGCGTCAATTATTCCGCCATGAATAAAGCAACCATGCCCATTACGAGAGAGATTAAAATGCCCGTTCTTAATAATATTTCATCAAGCGGGCATTTTATTTCTTTGTAACATTTGCCCGTTTTCCACAATATATATTCATTCGGTCATTAGCGTTGTGGTTTTGTGAATTTATTTTCTCAAACGGTCAGCGTTTTTGAAAAATTAAAGTGACAATAATCACATAAAATGGCCCACAGTACGTTAAGTGTGACCATCATCATATTAACAGACGGTTTTTATTTGAAAATGAAGCCATGAGTTCCGCCGTGACTTTCATTTCACTCACCGGCGCGTCACCTGAGCTCACTTAATTTTGCGGTCTGCTGCAGCACCAGACTGCGCCCTGAATGCTGTTGTAAATGCTTCTGAACTGATGAGGACGCTATGGGAAACACAACGATACCAACGCAAAGTTACCGCGCCATGGAGAGCGGGCAGAGTAAGAGCTACATTATTCCTTTCGCTCTGCTGTGCTCCCTCTTTTTTCTGTGGGCCGTGGCAAATAATCTGAATGATATTTTATTGCCGCAATTTCAACAGGCCTTTACCCTGACTAACTTCCAGGCCGGATTAATTCAATCGGCCTTTTACTTTGGCTATTTTATTATTCCCATCCCCGCCGGGATGTTGATGAAAAAATTCAGCTACAAAGCCGGCATCCTTACGGGGCTGTTTTTATATGCCTGCGGCGCCGCGCTGTTCTGGCCTGCCGCCGAAGTGATGAATTACACCTTATTTCTCATTGGATTATTTATTATCGCTGCCGGGCTTGGCTGTCTGGAAACCGCGGCCAACCCGTTTGTCACCGTCCTCGGTCCGGAAAGCGGCGGTCACTTCCGCCTTAATCTGGCCCAGACCTTTAACTCATTCGGCGCCATTATTGCCGTGGTATTTGGCCAGAGTCTTATTTTGTCTAACGTCCCGCATCAGCCGCAGGAGGTGCTGGATAAAATGACGCCGGAACAGCTCAGCGCCTGGAAGCACAGTCTGGTCCTGTCGGTACAAACCCCCTATATGATTATCGTGGCCATTGTCCTGCTGGTCGCCCTGCTGATCGTCTGCACCCGCTTCCCCTCCCTGCAAAGCGATGACCACAGCGACAGCGCGCAGAGCACTTTTTTCGCCTCGCTGACGCGCCTGATGCGCATCCGTCACTGGCGCTGGGCGGTGCTGGCCCAGTTCTGCTACGTCGGCGCGCAAACCGCCTGCTGGAGCTACCTGATTCGCTACGCTATCGAAGAGATCCCGGGCATGACGGCCGGTTTCGCCGCCAACTACCTGACCGCCACCATGGTCTGCTTCTTTATCGGCCGTTTTACCGGCACCTGGCTTATCCGCCGCTTCGCGCCGCACAACGTGCTCGCTATCTATGCGTTTATCGCCATGCTGCTCTGCTTGCTCTCCGCCTTCAGCGGCGGCCACGTCGGTCTGCTGGCCCTGACCCTGTGCAGCGCCTTTATGTCCATTCAGTACCCGACCATCTTCTCGCTGGGGATTAAGCATCTGGGCCAGGACACCAAATATGGCTCGTCATTTATCGTCATGACCATTATCGGCGGCGGGATCGTTACCCCGGTGATGGGCTT
>ERZ834769.3310-NODE-3310-length-10595-cov-3.010247_pt1 | contig 10595 bp, 9 predicted proteins | sample MGYA00519690_ERZ834769 | MGnify/ENA primary metagenome ERZ834769 (study PRJEB31850, sample SAMEA3708760) | human gut metagenome | biome: human gut; feature: human-associated habitat; material: faeces | place: China | collected 2014 ... | reverse complement strand
CCTCCTTAGGTGCCCGTGTCTACCGCACCAAGGACATCGGCATTGCCGGCGGCGATTTCGCCCTGATGGACGACGGTAAGCTGAAGCTGGACTCCCTCCCCGCCTCCTGCCAGCTGTTGGAGGGCGACCTGGTAGTTACCTCCGGTCTGGGCGGCTATCTGCCCCCGGATCTGGTCATCGGCTCTGTCTCCGAGCTTCGGGCCGACGATTCCGACACCTCCAATTACGCCATCCTCACCCCCGCTGCGGACCTGAACGGTCTCACGGAGGTGTGCATCATCAAATCCTTTGAGATCGTAAGCTGACCGCTTACCGTTCATTCACCATTACAGAAGGGAGGGATTCCCCTTGCTGGCCCGCAGCGCCACGATTTTTAAATGGACTCTGTACACTTTGGCCGGGCTGGTCTGGGCCGTTGTTCAGGCCGCCTTTCTCCAGCGTGTAACCATCTGGGGCGTCATTCCCTTTCTCTATCCCCTGATTGCCGCCCTCCCCGCCATCTTTGAGGGCCCCGCCGCCGGCACGGTCTACGCCCTTGCCTGTGGCGTTTTCTGCGACCTGCTGCTCCCCTCCCCCATTCCCTGCTTTTATACTCTGATCCTCCCCCTTGTGGGCCTCGCCGCCGGACTGCTGTCCCAGAGTCTGATCCCAGCCGGGTATCTCTGCTCTGCCGCCGCGGCTCTGCCCGCCTATCTGCTGACAGGCATCTTCCACTGCATCGTCCTTTGGGCTCAGGGCCATCCCGCATGGGGTGCGGCCATGTCCGTCACCCTGCGGGAGCTGTGCGCCTCCCTGCTGTGGAGCCTGCCTATGACCTGGCTGTTCCGCCGGGTCTATCTCCGCGTTCATGTTGACGATTAAGGACTTTCCACGGAGGTAATCATGAACCAACGCCCCTCCCAACTCACCAGATTCCGCGTCATGGCTGCCATGGCGCTGGCAGTGCTGGCCATTTATCTGGTGGTCCTTTTCAATACCCAGGTTGTTCACCACGAGGAATATCTGGCCAAATCCATTCAGACCATCACCCGCATGGAAAATGTGGAGGCCTCCCGGGGCATCATCACTGACCGCTCCGGCCGGACCCTTGTGACCAACCAATCCACTTACAGCCTGACCTTTGACGCCTCTCTTTTGAAGCCCGGTGAAAACCAGAATGACGCCATCCTCCGTCTGGTCACTCTCTGCCGGGATCAGGGGGTCGCTTGGGAGGATAACCTCCCCCTCTCCCTGGACGGCGCGGCCCATTTCACCGTAGATACCCTTACCGACACGCAGAAGAGCCGCTTTTTCTCCTACCTTCGGGACCTGAAACCCACCCGGGAGCTGCTGGCCGCCTATGTCCGCCAGCACCCGGAGCTGCTGAAGCCCCCCAAGGAGGGTGAAACTGCTCTGGACCCGGCCACCGCCAAGGACACAGAGCTTTTGAAGCAGACCAACAGCGCCGCGCTGACCAATTCCCTCCTGCTGAACGCCGGCGTCACACCCGCCAAGCTCTTCGACTGGATGCGGGAGGATATGAAGCTCTCCGACGATTATTCCGACAGCGACGCCCGCTTGATCTTGGGTGTCCGGTACGAATTGAAGCTGCGGAAGCTGGGTGCCAACAACAACGCCTACGTTCTGGCGCAGAACGTGGATGTAGCCTTCTGCTCCCTCATCAGCGACGGCCAGTTTCAGGGGGCCAAGATCATCCGCTCCTCCGCCCGGCAGTACGCCACCACCTACGCCACCCATATTTTAGGCACCGTGGGCCGTATCCCCGACTATACCGATGAATGGGAAGATCGGGGCTATCTAATGGATGACACCATCGGCCTCTCTGGTGCAGAAGCCGCCTTTGAGGACTACCTCCGGGGTACGGACGGCAAGCGGATGATCTCCGTCAACAGCGACGGAAAGATCACCGGTGAATATTATAGTGTAGAGCCCCGCTCCGGCTATACCGTGGAGCTGACAGTGGATCTCAAGCTCCAGCAGGCGGTGGAGGACACTTTGGCCGCTAAAGTAGCCCAGTTGAACCAAAAAGACCATCTGGACAGCCGGGGTGCCGCCGCCGCTGTGGTCAAAGTCGGTACAGGCGAAATTCTGGCACTGGCCTCCTGCCCTTCCTATGACCTCTCCACCTGGCGGAAGGACTTTGCGGAGCTGCGGGACGATCCCGCCAAGCCCCTGACCAACCGCGCCACCAACAGCCCCTACGCCCCCGGCTCCACCTTAAAGCCCGCTACCGCTGTGGCGGCACTGGAATCCGGTGTCACCACCACCACCGAGACCATTTTTGACCCCGGCTACTGGAAATACCCCAGTGCCACTTGGGAAAACAACACGAATTGCTGGAAGCGCAGCGGACACGGCAAAATGAACGTCACCAGCGCCATCACCAATTCCTGCAACACCTATTTCATGGAAATGGGTTACCGCATGGGACTGGACACACTGAACGAATACTATTCCGCTCTGGGCCTCGGTGAGCCCACCGGCATCGAGATCGGTGAAAGCACAGGCCGACAGGCCGTCAATGAAAGCGGCCAGGATCAGGCCCCGTGGGCAGCTTTCGGCCAGGCCAATCAGGAATATACCCCGTTGCAGCTTGCCAACTACATTGCTACTCTTGTCTCTGGTGGCAAGCATTACCCCGCCCATTTGTTGAAAACCGTCAAGTCCTATGATAACTCTGAGATCATCGCCACCGGCGACACAGAACCCCTCAACACCCTGAACATCAGCGATTCCACCCTGCAAGCTGTGAAAAAAGGTATGCTGGGCTACACCACCAACGGCGGCTCCGTGGCCGGTCCCTTCCAGAACTGCGTGGTCTCCGCCGGTGCGAAAACCGGTACCGCCCAGATCGGCGGCTCCATGAAAAACGGCGTGTTCGTAGCCTTCGCACCCTATGACGAGCCGGAGATCGCCGTAGCTTTGGTATTGGAAAAGGCTGACGCCGGCGCGGTTCTGGCCACCACCGCTGTGGACATTATCAACGCTTACTTTGACCGGGAGGACACTGCGTCCATTCTCCCGGAAAATCAACTGATTCCTTGATTCGGAGGTCTCTCCCATGCGTGATCCCTTTGTGTTCGACTCCCGCAGTGAGTTCTGCAAAAAGCCCTACGGTGCCGTCCCCTGCGGCAGCGATGTTGTGTTTCATGTCCGTCCCCTCACCCGGGATGGCTATTCCCGCTGTGTCCTGGTGGCGCGGCGGGAATTTTCCGGTGAAGAGATCCAGATGGAGCTTCTGCCGGAGGCTGTGGACGGTGAGCGTACCCGCTTCACCGGCGTCCTCACCGCCCCCTCAGAACCGGAGTTGCTCTGGTATCATTTCCGCCTGATCCGCTCCGATGGCTCCACGGCCCTGTTGGATCAATCCGGCTGGCAGGAGACTGGGGAGATTCAAAGCTGGCAGTTGACCGTCTATGAAAAGAGCGCCACACCTGCCTGGTTCGGCAGCGGTGTGATCTATCAGATCTTCCCGGATCGCTTCTGCCGTCTCTCCCTCCCGGACCCCACCGGTCTGGTGGGAAACCGCTGGGTCCACGAGAATTGGAACGACCAGCCCGTTTGGGCGCCGGACCCGGACGGTGAGGTACGAAACCGGGACTTTTTTGGCGGCTCTCTCAATGGCATCACCGCCAAGCTGGATGATCTGGCCGCTCTGGGCGTCACCGTGCTGTACCTGAATCCTATTTTTGAATCTGCCTCCAACCACCGCTACAACACAGCCGACTACCTTCGCATCGACCCTATGTTAGGCACCGAGGAGGATTTCCGCCGCCTTTGCCGGGAAGCGAAACAGCGGGGCATCCGGGTGATTTTAGACGGTGTATTCAACCACACCGGCTCTCAAAGCCGCTACTTCAACGCCGACGGCTTCTATCCCGGCGTAGGCGCGGCCCAAAGCACCGATTCCCCTTATTTCAACTGGTTTTCTTTCCATCCCTGGCCTACGGATTATGACGCCTGGTGGGGGATCATGACGCTGCCTGCCGTTCAGGAGAACGAGCCGGACTACCGGGACTTCATCATCCGGGGACAGGACTCCGTGGTGCGCCACTGGCTCCGGGCCGGGGCCTCCGGTTGGCGGCTGGACGTAGCCGATGAGCTGCCGGATGGCTTTATTGCCGAAATTCGTACTGCTATGGAGGAAACCGCCCCGGACAGCTTCCTTTTGGGTGAAGTCTGGGAGGACGCCACCACCAAGGTCGCCTACTCCCAGCGGCGGCGCTATCTGCTTGGCCACGAGCTGCACGGCGTAATGAACTACCCCTTCCGCACGGCGCTCATCGCCTACCTGCGAGGCGGGGATGCCGACGATTTCCGGGAAACACTGGAAGCCCTCCGGGAAAACTACCCGCCGGAGGCATTCCTCTCCCTGATGAACTTCCTTGGCACCCACGATACCCCTCGCATCCTTACTGTTTTAGGCGCAGACAACGTACCGGACAGCAAGGCAGATCGGGCAACGTACCGCCTCTCCCCCGCCCAGCGCCAGATTGGCCTGGAGCGGCTGCGGCTGGCGGCACTGATCCTCTTTACTTTCCCCGGCGCGCCCACCGTCTATTACGGAGATGAAGCTGCTATGGAGGGTTGGGAAGATCCCTTTAACCGGGCCGGCTATCCTTGGGCGCAGGAAGATACTGATCTCAAAGCGCACTTTGCGGAACTGGCCCGGTTCCGGCGCTCCTTCCCGGCATTGCAAGCCGGCGTTCTTCATTGGATCTGGACCTCCGGCCCCCTGCTGATCTTTGCACGAGAGCTGGATGGTCAGCTTCTGACCACCGTGGTCAATGCCGCTGATGTGTCTCAGGCCTTATCGCTGCCCTGGTCTGCTCCGCCTGCCCGGGATCTGCTTACCGGTCAGCGCTTCATCCCAACTGACAATGCAATTCCCTTGACATTGCCGCCCCGCAGCGGATTGCTGCTGCAAACCGATCTGCCGTGAAGCGCTCTCGCTTCCGCTTCATGTTTCACGTGAAACAACTCCGCTGACAAAAGTCAGCGGAGTTTCCTTTACAGCCGCCGCCAACAAAATGTTTCACGTGAAACCAGTAGAATCTGAGTTTCCCAAAAATTGTTTTTATAAAAAATACTGCAAAACCGCATTTTTTTACAGGAACGCCTTGAAACACCGCAGGCTCCTTGTTATAATACTATTTGCTGAGTCATTGCACCGCAATACTCCACGGCACTTATGCCGTGCATCAAACAGGGCTGTGGCCCGGAAAGCAGGTGGCCTGTGGCAAAAATCATTTCCATCGTAAACCAAAAAGGCGGCGTGGGCAAAACCACCACCTGTGTCAATCTGGCAGCAGCACTGGCGGAGCAGGGCAAGCGCGTCTTGCTTTGCGACTTTGACCCACAGGCCAATTCCACTTCCGGCATGGGCGTGGACAAAACCGTTTCCAAAGGCATTTACGAGGTGTTAGTCTCCGACGTGCCCGCCGCAGACGCGGTGGTGCACACCCGATACGGAGACGTACTTCCCTCCAACAAGGCACTGGCCGGTGCCGGCATTGAGCTCATCGGCATGGACCGCCGCGAATTTCTTCTGAAGGACGCGCTGGACCAGCTGGCGGCGGAATATGACTTCATTTTCATTGACTGCCCGCCGTCTTTGGAGCTTTTGACGCTGAACGCCCTCTGTGCTGCTGACAGCATTTTGGTTCCGGTTCAGGGCGAGTATTTCGCTCTGGAAGGTCTCAGCGACCTGATGAACACGGTTCGCATCGTGCGGCGCTCTTTGAACCCGAAGCTGGCGCTGGAAGGCGTTCTGCTGACCATGTTCGACGGGCGCACCAATCTGGCCATGCAGGTGGCGGAAGAGGTCAAGCACTACTTCCCCGGCAAGGTCTACGCCACAGTGATCCCCCGGAACGTCCGGCTCTCTGAGGCGCCCAGCCACGGAAAGCCCATCACGGCCTATGACCGCACCTCCCGCGGTGCGGAGGCCTATCAGGCACTCGCAGTCGAGTTCCTGAAAAAACAGTAGAAAGGAGCGTTTCTATGGCATCAAAAAAGCCCTCTGGTCTCGGCAGAGGACTCGGCGCCCTCTTAGGCGACGATGTGATGAAAACCGAGTCCAGCGGCAGTCTGTCACTTCCCATTTCACAGGTGGAGACCTGCTCATCACAGCCCCGGAAGCGCTTTGATGATGAATCTCTCCAGGAACTGGCGGATTCCATTTCACAGCACGGCATCATTCAGCCGTTAACCGTGCGAAAGCTGTCATCCGGCTACTATCAGATCATTGCCGGAGAACGCCGCTGGCGGGCAGCCCGGCTGGCGGGCTTACAGGAGGGTCCGGTCATCGTGATCGAGGCCGATGACCGCAAGGCAGCCGAGCTGGCCATGATCGAAAACCTCCAGCGAGAGGACCTGAATCCCATGGAGGAAGCCGCCGGTTTTCAGTCATTGATCGAATCCTACCACATGACGCAGGAGGAAGCCGCCCAGCGGGTAGGCAAATCCCGCAGCGCCGTGACCAATGCCCTGCGGCTGCTGGGACTGACGCCCTCCGTCCGAAAGCTGGTGGAGGAGGGCAAACTCTCCGCCGGTCACGCCCGGGCTTTGGTCCCCCTCTCCCCTTCCCTGCAGGAAAGCGCGGCCAACGCCATTGTCAGCGGCGGACTCTCCGTCCGGCAGACAGAGGCTCTGGTCAAACGGCTTTCCGCCGAGAAGAAAGAGGCGCAGGCCAAAGATCCTGACGAGGTGGATTATCTGGCAGAGGCCCAAAATGAGTTGAAGGCCCGGCTGTGCCGCGGTGTGAAGATCGTTCCCGGCCGTAAAAAAGGTCGGATTGAGCTGGAATATTACGGCGTGGACGATCTGAACGACCTGCTGGACGCTTTGGCCGTCATCAAGGTCTCACAATTAAAGAAAGGACCTCATGCATGAAATTTGAAAAACGAGCTGACGGAGGCGAGGTGACGCCCACATCCTCAGAAACGCCGGAAACCGGCAAGAAACCCGTTATCATCTATATTCTGATCCTGTTCCTGGCGGCATTTCTGCTGATGTTTCTCTCCATGCTGTCCCATCAGCGGAGCAACACGGAGGCACTGGGACAATTACAGAATTCCGTCTCCGCCATTCAGGAGATCCAGACAACACAGGAGCAGATCATCGAGCTGCAGAAGCGGCTGGATGAAACAGAAGCAGAACGGGATGAGGCCAAGGAGGAGCTGAAGGTCATTTCCGACAGCATCTCCGATCTGGAGAAAACGTCTCAGGCGCTGCTGGCCCTCTACAATCTTCAGCAGGAGTATCTCACCGGAAATCTGGACGGCTGCCTCCTGACCCTTCAGGAGATCAGCGACCAGCATCTGGACGAGCTTCTGCCCAGCACCAATACGGAAGGCGTTACGCCTCCGGCCCAGCGGTATCAGGAATTAAAAGAAGCGATTTTGAACAAGTAAACATTATCATTACAATTATTTCGATCAAATCGATCAAGGAGAATGAACTATGCTCGACATTAAGTTTATCCGGGAAAATCCCGACATTGTGAAGGAAAACATCAAGAAGAAGTTTCAGGACGAGAAGCTGCCTCTGGTGGATGAGGTCATCGAGCTGGACAGCCAGCGCCGGGCCAACATTCAGGAGGCGGACCAGCTCCGTTCCGACCGCAACCGCCTGAGCAAGCAGGTCGGTATGCTGATGGGTCAGGCCAAGAAGGACCCCAGCAAGCTGGCTGAGGCCGAGGCTGTGAAGAAGCAGGTCACCGATGAGGCTGAGCGGCTGGCCGCTCTGGAAAAGCTGGAAGCTGAGCTGGACGAGAAGGTCCACCACATCATGCTCCAGATCCCCCAGATCATTGACCCCTCCGTGCCCATCGGCCCGGACGATTCCGCCAACGTAGAGGTCCAGCGCTTCGGCGAGGCCATTGAGCTGCTGCGCCGGAGGCTGGACGAGAAAAACGTCTATTATATGAATCCCGCGCTCAATCTGCAAGCGTAAGTGCCGCGCAGAGGCTAGATTTCAAAAAACTCCACCGCCTGGCCTGGGCGGTGGAGTTTTTTAGTGAAATGCGTTTGCCGGGGCGCGTTATCCTCTCGTTTGCTGAGAGATGGCGCGGATGGCGTTGAGGGCGAAGTCGTGCTCCTCAAGGGTGATGACACTGCCGCAGTACGGGCACTTGGCGCTGGCGTTGATCTCGACCGGTGCGCCGCAGTTCGGGCAGTTGACGGTCTGCATGGGTTTGTCCTTCTCGGTCTTCGTGCCGGTCGTGCGGACAAGATCCCACTCGTAGACCATGAACTTCTCCTTGTCTCTGCTGCCGGAGATGAGCTTGCCGGTCTTGTCGTCGAGCGTGTAATCGACGATGCGCGTGTTCAGACGGGCGACGAGCACGTCGTTGCCGCCCTCCTGGCACCAGCCGCGCAGCTCCACGGACAGAACCGCGATGCGCTCGATGTAGTTGGTCTGGCCCTGCTGCTTCTTGCGCTGGAGCTGATTGTCCATCTGCGTGAAGAACGCGTCGGTGCAGTACGGACGGATGGGCGAGATATCCTTCTTCTGCCAGCAATCCTGCATCTGTACATACAGGTTCGACAGCTTGGAGGTCAGCTCAGCCTTGTCGAAGTTTTCGTCGAGCTGCTCATACTCAGCCATGGGCTTCAGCTTGCGGTTCGCAGCCGCGGACCAGCTGGTGCCGCCGGACGCTCCCTTCTTCTTCTTTGTGCGTGAGGTCGAAACGATCGCGATGAAGACGATGATGGCTCCGACGACGATGGTACTGATCCCGCCGGAGGATTCGGAGCTGCTGGAATAGTCGGAATCGCTGCTGCTCCAGTCCCAATCGGAGTCGGAGCTGCTCCAATCGGACGAATCACCGAAATCGGAATCGCCGGAGTAATCGCCGAAATCGGCCCCGGCGGGCAATACGGCCAGCAGCACGAGACAGGCGCAGAGCGCCAGCACGAACAGCCGCCGCAGAATGGTTTTGGACATAAAGGCTCCCCCTTTTTCTTTCTAATTTCTTATCAGTATATCATACGCCGCCGCACATATGCAAGCAAAACAGCTGCGGGAGCAGGCCGAATTTTCCTTACCCGTGATAGCCGATGGCGCGGGAGATCGTCTCGGCTGCGGCGCAGACGAGGCGGATGGCGCGGAGAAACTCGTCGGACTGCACCTGCCGGAACATTCCGACGCAGCCGATGGCGTAGCGCACCTCGCCGGTCACGTCATGGATCGGCGCGGAGACGGAGCGCAGGCCGATCTTATACTCGCCGTTTTCCACAGCGTAGCCCTGCTCACGGATGCGGGTCAGTTCGGGCACAAACTGCTCTGGCGTGGTAAGTGTATGGGGCGTGAAGGCCTTGAGTTCGGTGTGTGTAAGAATGCGGCGGCACTCCGCCGGAGAGCTGTTGGCAAGGAAAAGCTTGCCCTGCGACGTACAATAGACCGGAAGCCGTGCGCCGACCTCGGACACGACGCGAAGACTCGCGCGGGACTCCTCCTCTGCCAGCGTTACGACTGCTGCACGGTCAAAAACCGACAGGAATACACTCTCGCCAAGTTCAACGCAGATACTCTGCATATGCGGCCGTGCAATCGTACCGATATCCCATGAGTTGGAGACGGCACAGCCGTATTCAAACAGGCGGATGCCCAGCCAGTAGCGGCCATTCGGCATCTGCTCGATCAGACCCGATTCCCGCATCGTTGACAGCAGGCCGTGGATGGTACTCTTCGGCCAGCCGGTTTTCTGATAGAGTTCCGTCAGGGAAGCGGGCTGGCCGCTTTCCGTCAGAATGTCGAGAAGACGGATCGCCTTCGCAACGGAGTGTATGGTTTTGCCTTCCTGTTCTGCCATGCTGAAGCTTCCTTTCTGTTCATTGCATTTCCTTTACTATATCATGCCGAATATCGTTCAGCAACCGGATACGTTCGATATCGGCGAATTTTTCCGCGTCATACCGCACGGGCATATTGGCGAATTGCTAAATTTGATTGCAATTTTGACCGTTTTGTTATACACTAATAACAAATACGAAGGAGGGCGCGCCGTATGTACCAGATCATGCTTGTAGAGGATGAAATGCTTGTCCGAGAGTCCATGGCACAGAACACCAATTGGGACAAATTCGGCTTTGCGCCGCCCCATGTCTTTGAAAATGGCCGTCAGGCGCTTGAACAGCTCGAATCCGTGCTGCCGGATGTGGTCATCACGGATATCTGTATGCCCTTTGTCGACGGGCTGGAGTTGGCGCGGAACATCTATGAGAAATTTCCGGACACGATCGTCGTCGTGCTGACCGGCTTCAGCGAGTTTTCCTATGCGCAGAAGGCCATCCGGTACCATGTCCACGATTATCTGCTCAAGCCCGTCAGCCCGAAGGAGTTTGATCAGCTGCTGGAGAACCTGTCTGCGGAGCTTTCGCGCCGGGACAACCGGCAGGGGCTTTACAGCCGGGCCGTGCTGGCAGACGAGGTGCTGAAGGATCATTTCTTTCAGGGGCTTTTACAGTCCGACACGGCGCAGGAGCTGCCGGAGGCGACGCTTGCCGCCGGTGTTGAGCTTGGCGGGCGGTTCCATGCGGTCGCGCTGGCGGCGCTGCCGCAGCGCCCCGAGGGCTTTGAGGCGCAGGGAC
>ERZ834769.3306-NODE-3306-length-10604-cov-5.232913_pt1 | contig 10604 bp, 11 predicted proteins | sample MGYA00519690_ERZ834769 | MGnify/ENA primary metagenome ERZ834769 (study PRJEB31850, sample SAMEA3708760) | human gut metagenome | biome: human gut; feature: human-associated habitat; material: faeces | place: China | collected 2014 ... | reverse complement strand
GATGATATAAAACAAATATTTTTTAATTATAGTATTAGATGTAAAAATAAAGTTTATGAAAATGATTCTAAGCTTAATAATAAAATTAATTTTTTACTTAGAAGTGGAAGTAATTTTAATAATTTACCAGAGGAATATTTAAAAGAAATATGTAAAAGAAATAATATTACAGTAAAAGATCAATTAAAGGTGAGTAAGCTTTCTTTAAAGTATAATTTGGTATTATCTAAATATAATGAAGAGTTAAAAAAGTCTTATGAAAGGGTGGCATAATGAATAAAATAATAGTTTTAAATCAGAAAAGTTATATGGAATATAATGAAGTGTTAGATTTTATAAATAATATAAAAGATAATATAAGAAGAGGTTTAGATGTTATCATATGTCCAAGTAGTATTTATCTTCCTTATTATAAAGGAAAGTATGATTTTAAGTTGGGTAGTCAAAATGTTTATATTAAAAATATAACGGGAGAATACACTTCTAAAAGTTTAAAATCAATGGGCGTTAATTATGTTTTAGTAGGACATTTTGAAAGAAAACAATATTTACATGAATCGAATGAGTTAATTAATTTAAAGATAAAAGATGCAATTAATAATAATATAATACCTATTGTATGTTTAGGAGAAACAAAAGAAGAAAAAGAGCTTTTAAAAACAGGAGATGTTTTAATAAAACAGTTAAAAGAATATTTTAAAGATGTTGATGTAAAAGAAGATATTGTAATAGCGTATGAACCTGGGTATTCTATTGGAACAAGTATTTTGCCTACTACGAGTGAACTTGAAGAGGTAATAAAGTTAATAAAAGATAATATTTTTAGGAAATATAATTGTAATATTAAAGTTTTATATGGTGGAAGTGTTGATGAATTAAATATTGAAAAATTAAATAAGATAAAGGATTTAGATGGTTATTTAATTGGTAAGAACAGTTCATCAAGTACTAAAATAATACAAATTATGGATAAAATAGATTGATTTCGACAAAAATAGTTAAAAAAAGCTATAGAAATTAATCTTTTTTTGTAGTAAAATTATAATTGCGTTAGAAGTATATGAAGGGAGATAATATGGAAAAACTTAAAGTTGCTTTAATTGATGACAATATTGAACTTGTTAATATGATTAAAGAATATTTTAGTAGTAACGCAAAAATTAAAGTAGTATATGAAGCGCATGATGGGGAGGATGGTTTAAATTTAATAAAATCTAAATTTGATGACATTGATGTTTTGTTACTTGATTTAATTATGCCAAAAAAAGATGGAGTAAGTATTTTAGAGGAAATGAATGAACTTGCTCTAAATAAAAAGGTAATAGTTTTAACTTCTTATAATACACAAGATATGATAAGAAGAGTATCTGAGCTTGGTGTAAATTATTTTATTTTAAAACCATTTGATTTAGAAGAATTAGAAAAAAGAATTTTAGATGTAGGAAAAGTAAGCGATGAACCAAAGTCAATTGATTTGTTACATCAAAATTTGCAAATATCTATAACAAATGTATTGCATGAGTTAGGTGTTCCATCTCACATTATATCAATATATAAGAGAAGGTATTTCAATTATATACGATAAGCCCGCAGTAATCGGAGGAATTACAAAAGAGTTATATCCTGCAATAGCAGATAAGTTTGGCACAACAACTTCAAGGGTGGAAAGGGCAATAAGACATGCTATTGAAGTAAGTTGGAATAGAGGAGATTGGGATTTAATGGAAGAAATATTTGGTCATAGTGTAGATATAGATAAAGCTAAGCCAACTAATTCAGAATTTATTGTAACTATTGCAGATAAATTAAGATTAGAAAATAGAAAATCATTAGTTAAAAGTTATTAACAAAAGAGTTAATAACTTTTTCTTTAGAAATATTATTTGTTAAATTGACTTTTGTAATATAAAATATTAAAATTATATTAGAGTTAAATTGACTTTTGAAAAGCTTTATGTTATAATAATGCCATTCAACAAAGAGAGTTAATTTTTAGTTATTAAGGAGGAAGTTTTATGAATAATAAAATAGAAATAACAAAAGTATTAAAAAATTCAGATGAATACACAGAAGAAGAGACAAAATCAGGTAAACTTTATCAAGTGGGACTTGAATATAATGGAAAGATATATTATTTTTCAAAACCAGTTGGAGTATGTAAAGATTTAGCATTAGTGTTTAATACACTTGGAGAAAATCCAGATTATCCTGCTGTAGACTCTATTAAAGTTCTTTATGAAGAACATAGAAAAGCTTTTAATGAGATAAATATGGATTATCAAACAAATTCTTCTGATACACAAACTATTTTTACTAAAGTAAAAAATGATGAAATTAATTATACAAAAAAAGAAGAAAAAGTAGTTAAAAAAGAACTTGAAGATAAGAAAAAGAAAGTTCAAGAAGAAACAGAAAAAGAATTTCAAGCAACACCAGTAGTTGCTCCTATTAAAAATGTTAAAGTTTCTAAAAAAGGAAAAAGCCTAATTGCTGGGGGATTAGTTGCTTTAGCAATTTTTGGTGGAGTTATTATTGGTACAAATTTTGATAAAATAAAAAATATTTTTAAAAGTAATAAAATAACAAATGATGATTTAAATGAAGATAATATAAGAAAAGTAACTGCAGATTTTACTAAAAACTTTAATAAACTTTGTGATGAAAAAGCAAATAGTAAAACATTAAAATTACAAATTACAGAAGAAGAAACTAGATTGTTCTATTTATTTGTAAATTATAAAAATTATACTGAAGAACAAATAGCAAATGTTTTTGGAAAAATAACAAATCCAAGTGAAGTGGCTAGAAAAATTACTAATTTTGTTACACAAGTAACTAAATATGAAGGTTTAACAAATGAAAAAGTTGATATTAATTCTTTATTAATTAACAATAATTCTAAAAAAGAATATGAAAACTTTAAAGAATTACTTGAAAAAGATGAAGTAAGTAAAGCGTTTAATAAATATTCTTCAAATAATGCTACTTATTTAGATTATATTAACGCTAACAATTATAGTAAATTAAATAAAGCAGAAAAAGAAAGCTTAGCTAGTATATATGGTGCTTCTTTAGAAAGATTTAAAGAATTTGTTATTAATGTTAATTATTTAGCTAGAATTAATAATTTAGTTAATAAATTTAATTCAAATACTTTAACAAAAGAAGATTTAGAATTAAGGGAAGCTCCTATTTCTAAGGGAAATAAAGATACATATAATGATTTATTAAAAGATCATGGTATTGATAAAGTTACTACAAAAACTGAAACTATAACAAAAGATGAAGCAATTAAAGATTTTGGAAGTGACAAAGTTAAAGATGCTGAAAATAAAGCTGATCAAGAATTAAATGATAAAAATAAGAGTGAACAAGAAAGAGCAGATCAAATAGAAAGTGATTATAACAAAAAAATAAAAGAAACAATTGATGAAATTATTAAAAAAGGTGTTAATAAAGATGGACTTTATGATATACCAAGTAATGCTAGTCCTGAAGTAAGAAAAGAATTAGAAAATATGAATGAACAACTAAGAAAAGCAATGGAAGCTGCTAAAAAGGATAATGATAAGGCAATTGATGATGCTTTAAAAAATAGTAATACAAATACAAATACAAATACAAATGTTACACAAGCACCTAAAGAAGAACAAAAACCTAATTTAGATTATAGTGATGCAGAAATTACTGGAGAATATATTAGTCAAGAAGAATATGAAAAATGGCTTCAAGAAGCAAATATGCTTTTAGATGATACATTAGAAAAAGGAACAACTCGTTCAAGATAAGGGGGTATGATGTATGAACGAATATAATGAATATACTGTTGAAGAAGAAAAAAAGCCTATATTAAAAACATTGAAATTAGTTTTAATTGTAATACTTTCAATTGCATTATTTATACTTTTAATGTGGTTAATTAAAGGCAATGGTAATGATAATAATGGAAATAATGAAAGTCCACTTGCAAATCAAATATTTTATAATAATATTGAAAGAATGAAAGATGCGGCAGAATCATATTTTACATTAGAAAGATTACCTCAAAAAGAAGGGGATAAAATAACTTTAACTTTAAAACAAATGTTAGATAAGAAGTTACTTTTACCTTTAACTGATAAAAATAATAATACATGTAGTGATACAAAGTCTTATGTTGAAGTAACAAAATTGGCTACAGAATATCAATTAAAAATATTCTTATCATGTGGCAATGAAGAAGATTATATAATTGTATACATGGGATGTTATGATTATTGTAAGAACTTTATATGTGAAAAGAAAGAAGAAGAAAAACCTACTCCTACACCAAGTACAAATCCTTCATGTTCTTTAAAGGTTGTAAGTGGTAATTATGATAATTCACTTAATAGTTATGTAAGTAATGTTGTAATTAAGTTTAGAAATACATCTGGAGGAAACGGAAGTAAAGTAGTAGCTTCAGGTATAGGAACATCAACTAATTATACAAATAGTAGTTATGTAGTTACCAATAATGGAACATCAAGAATTTATGGTTATGTAAAAGATGAAAATGGTAAAACAGCAACTTGTAGTATAGTAGTTAAAAAAACAACACCAGTTGTTAAAAAATATGAATATAAATATGAAAAGAAAGTAGAAGCAGAATATAGTGCCTGGTCTAATTGGTCTGATAATAAAACATATAAAGATAGTGATAATATTGTATGGGGTAAACAAGAATTAGTATGGAATGAAAAAAATGGTGCTGTTAAAGCTTATGTAAAAGACCTTAACCAACCTGTTTGGAGAAATTCTTATACAAAATTACTTGGATATTATAAACAATATTTATGTGATGGATATACTTATTATAGAGATAGTGCTACAAATACAACTTATGAAACAGGAAGTTATGCTTATGTTAAAACTGTAACAGGAGCTTCAAGTATTCCTAGTGATACTGCTAATACAAAATATGTATTAGATAATGTAAAAGTTGAATTATGCTCAGACTGTAGTATTAAACCAACACCAGTATATAGTTATAAAGTATATACAAGAACATCTAATGCTGTTACAAAAACTGAAGATGAATTAAGAGCAACATGCAATGTTAAAGAATATAGTGTGCCAATTTATGGACTTGAATATAAATTAGAAGGTTATGTAAAAGTGGCTACTTATATTCCTGTATATCATACAAAAACAAGAACATTAATAAAAGATGCTTATACAAGTACATTATGGTCATCTTCAAATAACGATCAATCTTTAATTAAACAAGGTTATGTTTATACTGGAGTAAAAAGAGAAGTTAAATAGGACAAGTTTTGTCCTATTTTTTCATATAATATAAAAAAAGAGTATTGACAAACAATTGTTTGTGTACTAAAATGTTTTTACAGGAGTGATAATTATGAAAAATTTATATATTGATTTTGATGGGGTTATTTTAGATACAATAACATATTTATATAGAGATTTTAAAGAAACTTGTAAAAATTATACTGAAGAAGAAATTAAGAATTTTTATGTTAATTACCATTGGGAAAATATAATAAAAGATGATTTTATAATAAATGACAGTATTAATTGTATAAAAAAAATAATAGCAAGTAATAAGTTTAATTTAGCTATATTAACACATGTTAATTCAATAAATGAGGCAGTTTTAAAGATTAATTATTTAAGAAAATATTTTAAAGATATAACAATAATTCCTTGTCCTAAAGAGATATCTAAAACAAAAATGATACATACAAAAGATGCTATATTAATTGATGATTATTCGGGTAATTTAAGAGAATGGAAAAAAGAAGGAGGAATCCCTATTAAGTTTTCTTTAGGAGTTGAACCTAATGAATTTATTGTAATAAAAAAATTAGATGAAATAATTGATTTATTTTAAATTAACACATAGATTTCACAAACAATATATATAATCTATTTAGTAAGTAGGTGATTTTATGCAAAAAATATTAATCGTCGATGATGAAGAAAATATAAGAAAAGTAATAAGAGAATATCTAGAGTTTGAAGGATTTTTATGCTTTGAAGCTAGTAATGGAGAAGAAGCGATTTCTTGTTGTAAAGAATCTTCTTATGATTTAGTAGTACTTGATATTATGATGCCTAAAATAGATGGTTTTACAGTAGCAAAAGAAATAAGAAAAAAATCAAATGTTCCTATTATAATGTTATCAGCAAGAAGTGAAGAATATGATAAGCTTTATGGTTTTGATGTTGGAATTGATGATTATGTTACAAAACCATTTAGTCCTAAAGAACTTGTCGCTAGAATTAAAGCTAATTTAAAAAGAAATACAATTATGAATGAAGAAATAAGTTATTTAGGTTTAAAAATAGATACACTAGGTCATAATGTTTATGTTGATGATAAGAAGATTAATCTAACAAATAAAGAGTATGAACTTTTATTGTATTTAATAAAAAATAAAAATATTGTTTTAACTAGAGAACAAATACTTAATAATGTATGGAATATGGATTATTTAGGAGAAGAAAGGACTATAGATACGCATATAAAAACATTAAGGAATCTTCTTGGTCCATATAAAAATTTAATAGTCACAGTAAGAGGGGTGGGTTATAAATTTGAAGAAATTAAAGAATTTGTTTAAGAGAATAGATAAGAAAAGCTTAAAATTTAAACTTTTATTAACTTTTATTATCTTTTCTTGTTTTATATTTATTTTACTATGGCTTTTACAAACAGTATTTTTTGCTTATTTTTATGAAACAAATAAAAAAGATGAAATTATTTTAACTGCATCTTTAGTTATGACTAAATTATATGATGATAATATTCAAGAAGTAATAGATGATTATTCATATAAATATTCTTCTAATATATATATAATAGCAAATAATAAAGTTTTATATGCTTCGAATAATTATGAAAATAAATATAGTCAAATAATTTTACCTATTAATATTAATTTAATTCAAGATAAAACAATAACAAGAGTTAAAAATAATAAATTTAATATAGATATGTTTTGTTATCAGTTAACAAATGAAGATAATATAAAAGTATTAGTAACTACGCCAGTCGAAGCTACTGAAAGTGCAATAAGGGTATTAAAAACAGAACTTCTTTTTATAACTATAACATTAATTATTATTTCGTCAATCGTAGCTATTTATTTGTCTTATTATTTAACAAAACCAATTAAAAAAATAGAAGAAAAATCTAAAAAATTAGGGGAAGGAAATTATAATGTTAAATTCGAAACTGGTTCATATACTGAAGTAGATAATTTAGCTAAAACATTAAATAGTGTTACAACAGAATTAAAGAAAACTGATGATTTAAGAAGAGAGTTAATATCTAATGTATCACATGATCTTAAAACTCCTCTTACAATGATAAAGTCATATGCAGAAATGATGATAGATATACCACAAACCAAAGAAAAACAAAATGAAAAACTAAACATAATTGTAGAGGAAACTGATAGATTAAATACTTTAGTTAACGATATTGTAAACTTATCTAAACTAGAATCAAATATTGAAGATTTAAATTTGGAGCTTATCAATTTAAGTGAACTTATAAAAACAATAGTTAATAGATTTAACTATTTAATAGAACTTGAAAATTATATTTTTGAAGTAAATATTGAAGATAATTTATATACAAAAGTTGATAAAAATAAAATATCTCAAGTAATATATAATTTAATTGGAAACGCTGTTAATTATACAGGAAAAGATAAAAAAGTAATTATTAATCTTTATGAAAAGAATAATTATATTTATTTTGAAGTTAAAGATACAGGAATGGGTATAAATAAAAAAGATATTGATAATATTTGGGATAAATATTATAAAGTAGAAATTAAACATAAAAGGAATATAGTATCGACAGGGCTTGGCTTATCAATAGTAAGAAATGTTTTAGATAAACATAAATTAAAATATGGGGTTATTTCAAAATCTAGAAAAGGTACAACATTTTACGTTGTATTTACAAAAAATAAAAAATAATAAAAATTTTAAATTATCTTCATATAGATTTCACAAAACTTGTTTAATATTAATAGTGAAAGGAGGATAATTTAAAAATTAATTAAAAATAAAACAAACAAAAACAAACACAAAGTATTTTATAATTCTTTACATATAATATAATAAACGCAAAAAAATTTGAATCATAACAATAGTTATTTTTCAAATTTTTTGATATAATAAAAATAGGGAGGGATGTTATGAATATATATATTCGTGGAGAAAAGTTAGAAATAACTGATGCAATGAAATCTTATGCAAAGGAGAAATTAGAAAGATTATCTAAATATGTTAAAGATAGTGATGTTAATGCTAATTTATTATTTAAAATAAATGGTATTAAACAAAAACTTGAAGTAACTATACCTCTTAAGAATTTTACTTTAAGAGTAGAAGAAGTAGGAGATGACTTTTATGCAGTCGTAGATACTGCAGTTGATAAGTTAGAAAGACAAATAAGGAAAAATAAAACAAGACTTGAAAATAAACAAGTTAAAAGCAAAGTTGATTTTGATTTTATGAGTTTTGATGAAAAAGATGAAGAAAACGCAAATAAAATTGTAAGAAGAAAACAAGTAGAATTAAAACCAATGGATGAAGAAGAAGCAATTTTACAAATGGAACTTTTAGGACATGATTTCTATGTATTTAAAAACATTGATAAAGATGGTAAAATATCAGTTCTTTATCGAAGAAAAAATAATGATTATGGATTAATTGAAGAAGAATAGGGAAAACCCTGTTCTTTTTTTTATAATAAAATACCCTTAAAAAGTTTGTTAAAATTTATAAAAAATATCGACAACCTGGAGGGGTGTTTTATATAACTGATTTATAAAGTTAATAAATATTGTGTATTAAATAACGATAGTAACCCTTCTAATTGTAATTGGAAAGAAGTAGGAGATAGTTCAAACCGTATATTTACTAAATATTGTTGTTTTGATTTTGAAATAAAAAGTGGCAATAAATACAACCTTAATTTGTTTATTAAAGATTGTAATAACAATATGGTTACAAAAATATTTGAGTTTGAGGATCATGGTGTATTGGCGCCATGCATGTGTTAATTTATTAATAATTAGAAAGTAAGAATACTTCAATAAAAATTTGAAGTATTTTTTATTGACAAATAATTAATTTATAAATATAATTAAATTGTATTATATGTATAATACAATTTGGAGGAGTTATGAGTTTTAGTAATGATAGGCCTATTTATATTCAATTAGTAGAACAATTAGAAATTTTTATAATTTCTGGCAAGGTTAAACCTGGGGAAAAACTACCTTCTGTTAGGGATTTTGCTCTTTCAAACAAAGTTAATCCTAATACTATGCAAAAAGCATTAATTGAGCTTGAAGAAAAAAAACTTATTTATACACCAAGTACAAGTGGTAAATATGTAACTAATGATATTAATGTTATTAATAGTTATAAAAAGAAATATTTAAAAAATAAAACTAATGAATATTTAAATACTCTTAGAGAATTAGGAATAACAAATGAAGAAGTAATGGATTATTTAAGGGAGGAAATGAAATGAATTTATTAGAAATAAAAGATTTAAATAAATCATTTGATGATAAGGAAGTGTTAAAAAATATTAGTTTAACTATTTCAAAAGGAAAAATTATTGGCCTTTTAGGTAAAAATGGTGCAGGAAAAACAACATTAATTAAATTAGTAAATGATTTATTAACAATTACAAGTGGAGAAATATTTGTTAATGGTAAAAAAATAGGAATAGAAAGTAAAAAAGTAATATCTTATTTACCAGAAAGAACATATTTAGATAAGTCTATGAGTGTTAAACAAGTATTAAAATATTTTAGTGAGTTTTATGATAATTTTGATGTAGATAAGGCAAAGAAGTTAATAAAAGATTTGGATTTGGATGAAAATTTGAGAATATCTAAAATGAGTAAAGGAATGCAAGAAAAGTTACAATTAATACTTGTTATGTCAAGAAAGTGTGATTTATATATTTTAGATGAACCTTTGGGAGGAGTTGATCCTGCGACTAGAGATTATGTTCTTGATACAATATTATCAAACTTTTGTGATGGTGCAAGTGTTATTATTTCAACACATTTAATAAGTGATATTGAAAGAGTATTAGATGAAGTAATATTTATGGATAAAGGTAAAATTATTTTACAAGAAGAATGTGATGCATTAAGAAATAAAGAAAATGAAAGTATTGATGAAATTTTTAGGAGGATGTTTAAATGTTAAAGAAATTATTAAAATATGATTTAAAATATATATATAAAGTTCTTGTAGTGTTTTATATATTAGTTATCTTTTTTGCTATATTTACTAGATTTATGTTATATAAAGATATAGCTATAATAAAAATATTCGGACAAGTTTGTAGTGGTATTACTATTAGTATGATTATTAGTATAATAATTAATAATATAATGAGGTTATGGGCTAGGTTTTACAATAATTTTTATAAAGATGAAGCTTATTTAACACATACTTTACCTATTAGTAAAAAAATATTATTTTTATCAAAGTTTTTAACTAGTGTTATTACTATTTTAGGTAGTATATTAGTAATAATTTTATCTTTGTTTATTGCATATTATACAAAAGATAAT
>ERZ834769.3303-NODE-3303-length-10606-cov-4.979244_pt1 | contig 10606 bp, 7 predicted proteins | sample MGYA00519690_ERZ834769 | MGnify/ENA primary metagenome ERZ834769 (study PRJEB31850, sample SAMEA3708760) | human gut metagenome | biome: human gut; feature: human-associated habitat; material: faeces | place: China | collected 2014 ... | reverse complement strand
GCTTTTTATTGAGTTTTTAATAGATCTTTGAGAAAGTCGAAAGCGAAAGTCAGGCGATTCTTAATACTTCCTTCTTTTGTGGCAGTTTTTTGTTTGCCTAGTAAAGATTGTAAGAATGGAAGTACGTCGGATTGAGCAGACAGATGATAGTTGGCGGCTTCGGATACGCTACCTATTTTAATGCTAATAGCGTTTTTGGGTAATGCCTGAAACATATCTTCATCTGTTGTATCGTCTCCCATCGCTATTACGAAATCGTAATGTCTGTTGGCTAATAGACGTCCCACCTCCGAGCCTTTATTGCAATCCGGCGATTTGATTTCGATCACTTTATTCCCTTGCAGAATTTGTAGTTTCTGCCGGGTGCAGATTGAGATCAGTGCATTGACAAGTTGTTGGGCTCTTAATGTGCCGAGCCATGCGTCACTTTCACGATAATGCCATGCCAGGGTTGTTTCTTTTACTTCCAGATGTGAGTGGGGAGTTCGGTCTACAAACAGTTGTAGGATAGAAAGAATACCTGCTCCCCATTCTATCTTCTTTATGTTTTTATGCCAAACCCCGTTCTCTTTGTAGAAAGCCCCATGTTCGGCAGCCATAGACACAGGAAGGGAGCCAAGCCATTTTTCTAATGTAAAATGATCCCGCCCGCTATTGATTACAATATGATTGGCGGGATCGCTAGCCAATTGTTGTAGAATAGAAATAAGTTCTGGTGTAGGTTGGGCATCTTCGGGACGTGATTTGAGAGCTGCCAGCGTACCATCGTAATCCAGCAGAACAAGGCGTTGTTTTGCCTGGTTATACTTTAACTTGATTTGTGCGATGGTAGCAGCTACGATGCGTTTTTTTCGTAACAGATCGTTTTTCATGCACGTCATGTTCAGTTCATTGACAAAGTCGGCTGCCCATTTGTTGACTGTCTGTACAGACAGAATACTTTGCATACGTTGCAAGCGCTGCTTTTGCTCCTCTTCCGGCATTTCAAGTGCCTGGCAAATCGCATTCTCTATTTGTTCCGTATCGTTCGGATTGATTTGGATAGCGTCCGTCAGTTCTACAGCGGCACCTGCCATTTCGCTAAGGATAAGTACGCCCGGATTGTCGCACTTGGTAGCTACGTATTCTTTAGCCACCAGGTTCATGCCATCCCGAAGTGGAGTGACGAGGGCTATATCGGCTACATAATACATGGCGGTCAGTTCTTCCAGCGAGAAGCCGTGGTAGAAATAACAGACGGGAGTCCAGTTCATTGTGGAGTAGCGTCCGTTGATAGAGCCGATTTCTTCGTCGATCTTTGTTTTTAGTTCCGCATAGCTGCCTACATGGTCACGTGAAGGAACGATGACCATCGCTAATGTGACCTTGCCATGATATTCGGAATGATGTTCGAGGAAGGTGGCGAAGCCATGCAGACGATGCAGTATTCCTTTACTATAGTCCAGTCTGTCTACTGACAGGATGAGTTTATGCTCGCCGAAAAGTTTCCGGGTACGTTCAATAGCTTGGTGTACTTCTTTATTTTCCGAAGCCTTATGATAAGATTCATAGTTGATTCCCATCGGTAATGCCTCTACTCTGGTCACTCGGTTGTTGATCTGCACTTCATCCAGTTTAAAGTCGAGGTGTAATACACGTTCTACGGCACTGATGAAGTGACGCATATAGTCGTGGGTATGGAAAGCAATGAAGTCGGCTCCCAATAAGCCTTTCAGTATCTCGGCACGCTCTGGCAGAATACGAAAAAGTTCGTAGGAGGGGAACGGGATATGATGGAAATAACCGATATAGAGTTCCGGATATATTTTCCTCAACATTCCTGGAAGTAGCATCAGTTGATAATCCTGTATCCATACTTTGTCACCGGGACGTATCAGCTGGCAAATCTCCTCACAGAAAAGACGGTTGACTTGTTGATAGGCTTGCCAAAAGCAGTTCTTATATAAGGTATAAGCATAAAAGTAATGACACAAAGGCCAGATAGTACTGTTACTGTATCCTTCGTAGTAATTTTCAATTTGCTTTTCCGACAAGAAGACCGGATGAAAATTCATTTCCTGTAGTTTCTCGTTAATCTCCTGTTGGTCCTTTTCTTCATTGGTACATATTCCGGGCCAACCTATCCAGTGCTTCTCATAAGAAGTCTGAAGAGAATCCAAACCTGTTGCCAGCCCGCCTTCGCTACGCGAAAATGCGAATTTGCCGTTTGTGCCGGCTACTTTGACAGGTAATCTGTTTGCAATAATATAAAGTTTCATGTCTGTCTCTTTGCAAAGCATATACCAATAGACTTGTATTAGTTGCTAATCTCTTATTATCAGTGTTTTATAAGTATTATATTTCCTTCTCTTACCTTTTCAAAATGAAAATCCCCCTTTCAAAGTGATAATTTGCTTATTTTTTCTCTTCTGAAATTCCGGAAAAGTATAAAGCTTTTCAAAATAGAATTCTTTTTTCAAAATGGAAGGGTAGGTTGGATGGATAGAAAGTATCTAATGATGTGTATCTATTTGAATATTAATACATTATCTATTTTCTGTTTTTTATGGCACGCATTTGGCATAAAGAGTGGCAAGTGAAAATTAATAGTAATCATTTAAAAGGTAAAAACATGGGAATAACACTATCATTTATTTTCTGCCTGTTAAGCGGTTTCGCTTGTTTCTGGCTATTTTGGAAATGTGTAGACTGGTTTGAGAATATTTAAAGAAAAAGGAGAATTGATTATGTACACAGCATTATTCGTATTAGGTATTGCGATCTTCGGTTATTTGATGTACGTGCTCGTCAAACCCGAAAAGTTTTAAAGTAACACACACAGTTTAAGGTAAAAAGTATATGAATACAGAAATTTTAGGCGTGGTTGTTCAGATAGCCTTGATGGTGATTCTGGCTTATCCACTGGGAAAATACATTGCCAAGGTCTACAGAGGAGAAAAGACCTGGTCTGATTTTATGGCTCCTATTGAAAGAGTCATTTATAAAGTATGTGGAATTGACCCTAATGAAGAAATGAACTGGAAACAGTTCTTGAAAGCATTGTTAATATTGAATGCTTTTTGGTTTTTCTGGGGAATGGTGCTTTTAATTTCACAAGGATGGTTGCCTCTGAATCCGGATGGGAACGGACCTCAAACACCGGATCAGGCATTCAATACCTGTATCAGTTTTATGGTTAACTGTAACTTGCAGCACTATAGCGGTGAAAGCGGTCTGACCTATTTTACACAACTGTTCGTTATCATGCTCTTCCAATTTATCACTGCCGCAACGGGTATGGCTGCTATGGCAGGGATCATGAAGAGGATTGCTGCAAAAACAACCAAAACAATTGGTAACTTCTGGCAATTTCTGGTAATAAGCTGTACACGTATTTTATTGCCTCTTTCTCTTATTGTAGGTTTTATCCTGATTCTCCAGGGAACCCCGATGGGATTTGACGGTAAGATGAAGGTAACTACGATGGAAGGCCAGGAACAAATGGTTTCTCAAGGTCCTACGGCTGCGATTGTTCCTATCAAACAATTGGGTACAAATGGTGGTGGTTATTTTGGTGTAAACTCTTCTCATCCGTTGGAGAATCCGACATATCTTACTAATATGGTAGAATGTTGGTCTATCCTGATTATCCCGATGGCGATGGTACTTGCGCTGGGTTTCTATACTCGCAGAAAGAAGTTGGCTTACAGTATATTCGGAGTAATGCTTTTCGCTTTTCTGGTAGGCGTATGTATTAATGTCAGTCAGGAAATGGGCGGTAATCCACGCATTGATGAACTGGGAATTGCGCAGGATAATGGTGCGATGGAGGGTAAAGAGGTCCGTTTGGGAGCCGGAGCAACGGCATTATGGAGTATTGTAACTACTGTAACCTCTAATGGTTCTGTGAATGGTATGCATGATTCTACTATGCCGCTGTCCGGAATGATGGAGATGCTGAATATGCAGATTAACACTTGGTTTGGCGGTGTAGGTGTAGGATGGATGAATTACTATACATTTATTATCATTACAGTGTTTATCAGCGGTTTGATGGTAGGACGTACGCCGGAATTCCTCGGTAAGAAAGTGGAAGCCCGCGAAATGAAAATCGCTACGATTGTAGCTCTGCTTCATCCGTTTGTCATTTTGGTATTTACAGCACTCTCAAGTTATATTTATGTGTATCACCCTGATTTTGTGGAAAGTGAAGGTGGATGGTTGAACAACTTGGGATTCCACGGTTTAAGTGAGCAACTTTACGAGTACACTTCTTGTGCTGCCAATAACGGTTCCGGTTTTGAAGGTTTGGGAGATAATACTTATTTCTGGAATTATACGTGTGGTATTGTTCTGATTTTGAGCCGTTTTATTCCTATCATCGGGCAGGTTGCCATTGCCGGATTACTGGCACAGAAGAAATTCATTCCGGAAAGTGCCGGCACATTGAAGACCGATACATTGACTTTCGGAGTCATGACATTTGTGGTTATCTTCATTATTGCTGCGCTGTCATTCTTCCCGGTACATGCATTGAGCACAATTGCTGAACATTTAAGTTTGTAATACTGAATTAGAGAAGATATGAAAGATAATAAATCAGCTTCTTTGTTTCCAAAGGAGCAAGTTATAGAAAGTTTGAAACAGTCATTCGTGAAACTGAACCCGCGGATGATGATAAAGAACCCGATTATGTTTACAGTAGAAGTGGCTACAGTGGTCATGCTGTTCGTAACACTCTACTCTATTGTAAATTCTTCACAAGGTTCGTTTGCTTACAACATTGCCGTGTTTATCATTCTGTTTGTAACCTTGTTGTTTGCCAATTTTGCCGAAGCTATTGCCGAAGCGCGTGGTAAAGCACAGGCCGACAGCTTGCGTAAGACTCGTGAAGAGACACCGGCAAAGAAAGTGGAAGGCAATAAAATTGTTACCGTCAGTTCTTCACAGTTGAAGAAAGGAGATGTGTTTGTTTGTGAGGCCGGAGACGTAATTCCTTCCGATGGTGAGATTATTGAAGGCTTGGCTTCTATTGATGAAAGTGCTATCACCGGCGAGTCTGCTCCGGTTATTCGTGAGGCAGGTGGCGACAAGAGTTCCGTAACGGGTGGCACGAAGGTATTGTCCGATCATATAAAAGTACTGGTGACTACTCAACCGGGAGAAAGTTTCCTTGATAAGATGATTGCATTGGTGGAAGGTGCTTCCCGTCAGAAAACCCCGAACGAGATTGCGTTGACTATTCTGCTGGCAGGTTTTACGCTTGTTTTCGTCATAGTGTGTGTTACCTTGAAACCGTTTGCCGACTATAGTCATACGGTCATCACCATTGCTTCGCTTATTTCTTTGTTTGTGTGTCTGATTCCGACAACTATCGGTGGACTTCTCTCTGCCATCGGTATTGCCGGTATGGACCGCGCGCTCCGTGCCAACGTGATTACTAAATCCGGTAAAGCAGTAGAGACTGCCGGTGATATTGATACGTTGTTGCTGGATAAAACGGGTACTATCACCATCGGTAACCGTAAAGCAACTCATTTCCATACGGCTCCGGGTGTCAATTTGCACGATTTTGTAGAGACTTGTCTGTTGTCTTCCTTGTCCGATGAAACGCCGGAAGGTAAGTCTATCGTAGAACTGGGACGCGAGTCGGGCATCCGTATGCGTAACCTGAATACAACGGGAGCACGAATGATTAAGTTTACGGCTGAAACCAAATGTTCGGGAGTAGACCTGGCAGATGGAACGCAAATTCGTAAAGGTGCTTTCGACGCTATCCGTAAGATGGTGGAAGGTGCAGGAAATGAATTCCCAAAAGAAGTGGAAGAGATTATCTCTTCTATCTCCAGCAATGGTGGTACGCCATTGGTAGTATGTGTAAACAAGAAAGTGACCGGTGTCATTGAGTTGCAGGATATTATCAAACCGGGTATTCAGGAACGTTTCGAACGTCTGCGTAAGATGGGAGTGAAGACGGTCATGGTGACAGGAGATAACCCGTTAACTGCAAAATATATTGCCGAAAAAGCCGGTGTGGATGATTTTATCGCTGAAGCTAAACCGGAAGATAAGATGGAATATATCAAGAAGGAACAGCAGGCTGGTAAATTGGTTGCAATGATGGGAGACGGAACGAACGATGCTCCTGCTCTGGCACAAGCCAATGTAGGTGTAGCCATGAATAGTGGTACACAGGCGGCGAAGGAAGCCGGTAATATGGTCGATCTGGATAACGATCCGACGAAACTGATCGAGATTGTGGAAATCGGTAAACAATTGCTGATGACACGCGGTACGCTGACCACTTTCTCTATTGCCAATGATGTGGCCAAATATTTCGCAATTGTTCCTGCCTTGTTTATGATTGCTATTCCCGAATTGGCAGCTCTGAATATCATGCATCTGCATAGTCCTGAAAGCGCCATTCTTTCAGCGGTTATTTTTAATGCGATTATTATTCCGATTCTGATTCCGCTGGCTTTGCGTGGAGTGCAATACAAACCGATAGGTGCGAGTGCTTTACTTCGCCGTAATCTGTTGATCTATGGTTTGGGTGGTGTGATTGTTCCTTTTGTGGGAATCAAGTTGATAGATTTATTGGTAGGTTTATTCTTTTAATTAAAAAACAATAGCAATGAAAACTTTATTGAAGTCATTAAAAATAACACTTGCTTTTTGTGTCTTTTTCTCCGTGTTCTATATCCTTATCCTGTGGCTGTTTGCGCAGGTTGCAGGTCCTAATAAGGGAAATGCAGAGGTAGCTACGCTGGATGGAAAAGTAGTGGGAGCAGCTAATGTGGGGCAGATGTTTACAAAAGATATTTATTTCTGGGGACGTCCTTCTTCTGCCGGAGACGGATATGACGCTAGTAGTTCTTCCGGTAGCAACAAAGGCCCTACGAATCAGGAATATTTGGATGAAGTGAAAGCACGTATCGATACTTTCCTTGTACATCATCCTTATTTGAACCGTGCGGATGTACCTGCCGAAATGGTTACGGCCAGTGCTTCGGGACTGGATCCTAACATCACTCCCCGATGTGCGTACGTACAAGTGAAGAGAGTGGCACAAGCACGCGGATTAACAGAAGAACAAGTAAGAGCGATTGTTGATAAAAGCATCGAAAAGCCGTTCCTGGGATTGTTGGGAACAGAAAAGGTGAATGTATTGAAATTGAATATAGCTCTTGAAGAAAGTAATAAGTAGATGAAGATCAGGAGCAGCGTTCCTGTCCGAATCGTTTGGGTGATACCAGCGGTTCAAATAAACAGGGTTGGATGGGGCGCTGCTTTTTTACAGGAACATAAAATAGAATTAGATGAAAAGTATGAAAAGTTTTTTTAGTAAAAAGAGTATTTTAGGAACAATGGCTGTAGCAGCCGTATGTATGTTGGGAACTGGCAATGCACAAGCACAAGAGTTTACTATACAAGGTGATTTGGTAAGTTCGTATGTATGGCGTGGTATTTATCAGGGTGGTGCCGCTTCTTTTCAACCGACTTTGGGATTTAGCGTAGGTAATTTCTCGCTTACTGCATGGGGCTCAACCAGTTTGAGTGAAAGTAATAAAGAAATTGACCTCACTGCGGCTTATAAGTTTGGTGAAGCAGGACCGACACTTTCAGTAGCCAGTCTTTGGTGGAACGGACAAGCTGATGTAGCCAATGGAGAACTTACCAATAATTATTTCCATTTTAAAAGTGGAGACACCGGACATCATTTTGAAGCAGGGTTAGCTTATACGCTTCCTATTGAAAAGTTCCCGTTATCTATCGCATGGTATACCATGTTTGCCGGTGCTGACAGAAAAACGACTGATGAGGGGGAGGAAAAGCAGGCATACTCTTCTTACGTAGAACTGAATTATCCGTTCAGTGTGAAAGGAGTTGATCTGAATGCTACTTGTGGAGTGGTTCCTTATAAGACTCCGCAGTATAATGTGAATGGGTTTGCAGTGACGAACCTAGCTTTGAAAGCAACGAAAGCAATAAATTTTAATGATAAGTTTTCATTGCCTATATTTGTACAGGCTATATGGAATCCACGTTTGGAGGACGCCCATTTAGTATTTGGCGTAACTTTAAGGCCATAAAATAAACTCATGAATTTTTGTGAACCCGTGGTGATCGTGATGATTGCTACGGGTTAGGATGTTTAAAATAACAGATTGACATAATGGATGATAGAGAACAAAGTGTACAGTATTTTTTGGATCTGATAAAGAGATCCCACCGGGGCAAGTTTAAGGTCTATATCGGTATGATAGCCGGTGTGGGAAAGTCATATCGTATGCTTCAGGAGGCACATGAACTGCTGGAGAACGGTGTGGACGTACAAATCGGCTATATCGAAACTCATGGACGTGCCGGGACCGAGGCGTTACTGCAAGGGCTCCCTGTCATTCCGCGTCGCAAAATCTTCTATAAGGGGAAAGAGTTGGAAGAAATGGATGTGGATGCGATTATCCGTATCCATCCGGAAATAGTAATTGTGGACGAACTGGCGCATACCAATGTAGAAGGCAGCCTGAATGAGAAACGTTGGCAAGATGTGATAACTCTGCTGGATGAGGGAATCAATGTGATTTCGGCAATCAATATTCAGCACATCGAAAGCGTGAATGAAGAAGTGCAGGAGATTACGGGGATTGAAGTGAAAGAACGAGTGCCCGACAGTGTGCTTCAGGAAGCGGATGAGGTGGTGAATATTGACTTGACGGCAGAAGAACTGATTGCCCGTTTGAAAGCGGGAAAGATCTATCGTCCGGAAAAGATTCAGACAGCATTGGATAATTTCTTTAGAACCGAGAATATTCTTCAATTGCGTGAGTTGGCTCTGAAGGAAGTGGCGTTGCGGGTAGAAAAAAAGGTGGAGAATGAGGTGGTGATGGGAGTAGCCGTCGGACTTCGGCATGAGAAGTTTATGGCTTGTATCAGTAGTCACGAGAAAACACCCCGGCGAATTATCAGAAAGGCGGCAAAGTTGGCAACCCGGTATAATACAACTTTTATAGCTTTGTATGTTCAGACTCCGAAAGAGAGTATGGATCGAATTGATTTGGCCAGTCAACGGTATTTGTTGAATCATTTTAAACTGGTGGCGGAACTTGGGGGAGAAGTTGTCCAGGTGCAGTCGAAAGACATTTTGGGGAGCATCGTCAAGGTTTGTAAAGAGAAACAGATATCGACAGTGTGTATGGGAACTCCTAATTTGAGGCTGCCATACGCTATTTGTTCTATACTGGGATATAGAAAGTTTTTAAATAATTTGTCGCAAGCTAATGTAGATTTGATTATACTTGCATAATATTAATCGTATGAACGTTATGAATATTAAAACGAAACTGATTCTTGGCATTGGGATGTTGGCAGGAATGATTATTTTGTTGGTAACACTTTCAGTAGTGAATCTTCAAACTCTGACTGCGACAGAGCCTGATAGTCCTGCTGCTATGCCTGCCTTGGAACGTGCATTGCTATGGATCTCCATAACAGGGGGAATCTGTATCTTGACCGGACTGATATTGCTTTATTGGTTGCCTCGTTCTATCAGCAAGCCGATTAAGGAGCTGAAAGAAGGAATTCTTGAAATAGCCAATCATAACTATGAGAAGCGTCTCGACATGAGTGACAATGAAGAGTTCCGTGAAGTGGCTGACAGTTTCAACCGGATGGCGGAGCGTTTGACTGAATATCGTGCCAGTACTTTGTCGGATATTCTTTCTGCTAAAAAGTTTATAGAAGCTATTGTTAACAGTATTAACGACCCGATTATCGGTCTGAATACAGAACGTGAGGTTTTGTTTATCAATGATGAAGCCTTAAGTATTCTGAATATGAAACGGGAGAATGTGATTCGTAAATCGGCAGAGGAACTTTCTTTGAAGAATGACCTGCTCCGCCGACTAATTCGTGAGTTGGTGACGCCAAGCGATCAGAAAGAGGCTTTAAAAATTTATGCGGATAATAAGGAAAGTTATTTTAAGGTCTCTTATGTCCCGATTATTAATACGGAGGCTGAAAAAGGGGAACCTCACAAACTGGGTGATGTCATTTTACTTAAGAATATCACGGAATTCAAAGAACTGGATTCTGCCAAGACTACATTTATTTCAACGATCTCTCATGAATTGAAAACTCCGATTGCTGCTATTATGATGAGTCTACAACTGCTTGAGGATAAGCGTGTCGGTGCGCTGAATGATGAGCAGGAACAGCTTTCAAAGAGTATCAAGGAGAATAGCGAACGTTTGTTAAGTATCACCGGAGAATTGCTTAACATGACGCAGGTGGAAGCTGGTAAATTACAGTTGATGCCGAAGATCACCAAACCGATTGAATTGATTGAGTATGCGATCAAAGCTAATCAGGTGCAAGCGGATAAGTTTAATATTCAGATAGAAGTGGAGTATCCGGAGGAGAAAATCGGTAAACTGTTTGTCGACAGCGAGAAGATTGCTTGGGTATTGACGAATCTGTTAAGTAACGCTATTCGTTATTCAAAAGAAAACGGGCATGTGGTTATTGGTGCCAAACAGGATGAAAACTGGATTGAATTGTATGTCCAAGACTTTGGCAAAGGCATTGACCCGCGTTATCACAAAAGTATCTTCGACCGTTATTTCCG
>ERZ834769.3299-NODE-3299-length-10614-cov-3.534520_pt1 | contig 10614 bp, 8 predicted proteins | sample MGYA00519690_ERZ834769 | MGnify/ENA primary metagenome ERZ834769 (study PRJEB31850, sample SAMEA3708760) | human gut metagenome | biome: human gut; feature: human-associated habitat; material: faeces | place: China | collected 2014 ... | reverse complement strand
TGAAAGGGAAAGATTTTATTAATTTTATTGATAAAGGAACCAGAAAAAGTATTCCTTATGAATATCTAGAAAAATATGGAATAGAAATAAATATGACATTAAGAGGTTTAGATTATTTAAGTAAAATAAACATAAAGGAGGATTAATTTATGAAAAAGTTAAAACTTAAAAAAATTAATTTAAAGAAAAAATCAAATCAAAAAGGAAATAAAAAAGTATTTACTAAGGATAAAATACTTTCAATCATTCTAATAGCAGGAATAGCCCTAATATCAATTGCTTTAGTATTTGCCTTATATATTATAATATCTTCACCTGATTTTGATAAGGAAAAATTATATTCTAAAGAATCAAGTGTTCTATATTATAATGATGGTAAAACAGAACTTGCTAGACTTGGACAATATGATAGAGTTCTAGTAAACTATGATGAACTTCCTCAAGTTTTAATAGATGCTATTGTAGCAACAGAAGACTCAAGATTTTTTCAACACAATGGTTTAGATATGGCACGTTTTGCCAAAGCAAGTGTTGGTCAAGTACTTGGTAATGATAAGGCTGGTGGTGCATCTACCTTAACAATGCAAGTTGCAAAGCAAGTATATTCTAGTAAAGAAAGTCATGGTATAAAGGGTATAGTTCGTAAATTTCAAGATATTTACATGGCAGTATTCAAACTAGAAAGTAATTATACAAAAGAAGAAATAATAGAGTTTTATGTAAATAGCCAATGGTTTGGTTCAACAGGTTCTCTAAACAACTCAGGTTTTGCAGGCGTTGAACAAGCATGTCAAAACTTCTTTGGTAAATCCGTATCAGACATATCTTTAGCAGAAGCATCAATTATTGCTGGAATGTTTCAAAATCCTGTTTTATATAACCCATATGTTCATCCAAAATATACCAGAAAACGACAAAAAATAGTTTTAACATTAATGGTAAATCATGGTTATATAACTGAAGAAGAAAAAAATGCTGTCTTAGATATTCCAATTGAGTCTTTATTAGCTAAAAAGGATAGTATTTCAAACGGCGACAGCAGAGCTGCAATTGACTACGTTATCAACGAAATAAAAAGTGATACAGGTTATGACTTAAGAGAAACACCAATGAAAGTAATAACAACAATTGATAAAGATGCTCAAGCTGTATTAAATAAATTAGAAAAAGGTGAAATATATAAGTTTCCGAATGATGCTATGCAAGAAGGAATTGCTATAACAGATATGGAAAACGGAGGAATCTCAGCAATTTCTGGTGGAAGAAACTATGGAGCTCGTGGTACAAACAGAGCAACAATCAAAAGACAACCGGGATCAACAGCCAAAATATTATTTGACTATGGTCCTTACATTGAATACCTTAATGGTTCCCCTGCTTCACTATTCTTAGATGAAGAAACAACATATACAAATGGAACTCCTATTAAAAATGCTGATGGTAAGTATAATGGTTTAATGAGTATGCGCGATGCCCTAGCAGCATCAAGAAACATCCCAGCATTAAAAGCCTTTCAAGCGGTTAATAAAGAAAATCCAGATTATATAAAAACATTCGTAAAAAACTTAGGTATCAACTATGGTGATGAATTATATGAATCTGCAGCTATTGGTGGATTTGATGGTGTTAGTCCAGTGCAAATGTCCGCAGCATATGCAGCATATGGTAGAGATGGTTATTATATTGAACCATATTCATATAAAGAAGCAACCCTACTAGAAAATGGTAAAGTTTATACTAAAAAGAATGAAAAAGTTAAAGTAATGAGCGAAGAAACAGCATATATGATAACAAGTATATTAATGACTGCTGCCGAAAGAGGTGTTGGTGGTGTCTCAGTAAGTGGTACAAATATCGCTGCTAAATCAGGTACAACAAACTTAGATAAAGCCACAACAGAAAAATTAGGAATTCCCGCATCAGCTACTAGAGATGCATGGAATATAACCTATTCACCAGAATACTCAATTGCCCTATGGATTGGTTATGATATTAATAATTCTAATCATTACCTAACAGCAACAATCGGTGGTAGAGTTAGAAATGCTGTTATGAAGGCTGTTGGTTCAAGAGTATATTCAAAAAACAAAACATTTACAAAACCAAGTGGTATTATTGAAGTAGAAATTGAAAAAGAAACATTCCCTACTCAACTTGCATCAGAATTTACGCCAGAAAATTTAAGAACTACAGAAATATTTAAAGAAGGAACTGAACCAACTGAAGTATCAACAAGATTTAATAAATTAAGTGCTCCAACCGGAGGATCATATATATACGATGGTACTACAGTTAAATTAAAATGGACTGGTATACAAACACCAGATGCAATAAATACTAGTTATTTAAAAGATTATTTCAATAAATACTATGATACGAGTGCTAATAAATATTATGAGGAAAGAATAGCATACATTAATACGTATATTGGATCATTAGGTTACAATATATATGAAAAAAACGAAGATGGTACATTAAACTATCTAGGTCGTACAGATAATACAACATTTACAGTAAGTAACCCTAAAGGTGGAAATACAACCTATGTTATAAAAGCTGCTTACTCGTTATTTAAAGCAAATATGAGTGATGGCTTACTTATAAAATCCAATTCTGATATAGATTCAAATGTTGAAAACATAATCAAACCAGATCCAGGAAATGATGATACTGAAAAAAATTATGGATTAGATTAAAAAGAGACTTCTTAACGAAGTCTTTTATATTTACATTGAAAAGGACACTTATCACATAATGGTTTAATACTTTTACAAGTATACCTACCAAATAAAACTAATTGATGATGAACTTTACTCCATTTATCTTTAGGAAAAAAGTTCATTAAATCTTTTTCTATTTCTAATACATCATTGCTTTTAGTTAATTGTAATCTTCTAGAAACCCTAGCTACATGGGTATCTACTGCAATTGTAGGGACATTATAAATATTTGATAAAACTACATTACATGTTTTTCTTCCCACACCTGGTAAATTTTCTAAATAATTTCTATCATTTGGAACTTTTCCATTATAATCCTTAACTAATTTATTAGCTATTTCAATAATATAAATAGACTTTCTTTTGTATGTTCCAACAGGTTTTATGATATTTTCAATATCTTCTATACTAGCTTTAGCTAAAGAAAAAATGTCATATTTTAAAAACAATTCTTTTGTTACAACATTTACTCTTTTATCAGTTGATTGAGCAGCCAAAACTGTAGCAATCAATAACTCATAATCTTTCTTATAATTAAGTTCACAAACAGGATTTGGAACAACTTTATCCAATTTTTCCAATATTTCTTTACTATTTTTCATTAAAACCATTCAACCAATTATAATTCATAACACTTGTTTCATATAAAGGCGCCTCAGGTTCTTTTTCCATCATTTTCTTAACATCATCTGGTGCTTTAATACCTTTTCTATTCCACTCATATAAAACTTTATCAATATATCTTAAACTTGTTGCACCATTATAAACAGCTTCTTTTAATGCACTTAAAATAAGTTCCTCACTAAATCCATTTTCAATCCAAGCATTAATTATTTCACAATCCATACTTGATAAAGTTCTTCCAAATTCTTTTTCAAACACTTCCTTAGCACGATGAATCCAAATACTTCCCAAACCTAAACTTTCACAAGCATTTAGCATATTTCCCATTACCAAACTTCCATCATATAAGTAAGTTTTAATTGATTTATCTGCTAAAACTGCTAAAATAACTGGAGCATTATAAAATGGATCAAATCCTTCAGGCATATTTCCTACTTTTCTATTTTCTAAAGACAATTCATCACGTATTTTTTTGTTTGTTATTGCTATTATAATTGGAGATTGCTTTCCATTTCCTGTTGGGGCATAAGTCCCAGCTTCTAATACACTTTCTAGCTCTTCATTAGTTATCATATCTTCTTTAAACTTTCTACAACTTCTTCTTTCTTTTAATACTTTTAATGTTTCATTCATAATTATTCCTCCTTATTTATTTTATTAAACATTATTATTTTTTCTAAACTTCATATTTACTCATCATAAACCTCTTTACACTACTTATATATTTATTATAACACATATTTTTATTAAAACTAAAAAATCTTTTTTATAAAAATATAAACTTAAATTAAAATTCATGTTATAATTTAGTTACTCAATGACCAAGTGTTATATGAGTTATAAAGATGCAACTATTTATTAGTTGCGTTATCCGTTTATATTATAATAAAAAGGTTTCTTAGGAAACCTTTTTACATTAAAGCAGAACCTTTAGTCTACTTCATTATTATTATTTTTCTATATAACCGCTTATACCTTTAGTATACATATCATCTGTAACTGCTTTATATCTTTTTCCATCATAATAATCAGTAAAACCATTGTAAGCCTTATATACTTCCCCAGTTTTAGTATCGTATACTCTTTCATAACCAAGGGTTGCATCACTTTGTTTTTGACTCATAATATCATAACTAGTACTTCTTTTTTCCCAAGAATCCATTATTCCATCAGTTATTTGATTACAAATACTTCGTATATTTTGAAAATTTTTCATAACAGCATCTTGTTCTTTATTAAATCCGTTTAAAAATGTTTCTGAAAATTCTAGTGAAGATGCAACAGTATTTAATACATCTTGATAATTTATAAATTCATCTTTAGGAGCTGTTATAAACATTGTATCATATACACTTAAATATTGAATATCAACTTGCTTAGCTGAAAAGAAATCTTCAGATACATAATATGGTCCAACATCATATACATAAGCGCTAAATAAGCCTTCAGCATCATTTCCATCTTTATCTTTAAATGTTGCTCTTAAAACATCTCCTCCTACAAGACCTTTACCTAAATTATCAACAACTGTAAAATCTGTTAAAGTTGGAAATGTAAAAGTACTTGTATTATTTAAAGTTCCAAGTTCATTAAATATTTTATAAAAGCCTTCTGTATTTTTTGTTGAAATTACTGAAGCTTTTGCAAATATATCATTTGGATAAAACTTCTTTTGCCATGCTTTTGCAGCTTCACTTTTGTTATAACCTTCTGTTTTTAAGTTAAAGAAAAATTGATATGTGGGATTGTTAGGATTATATGCTTTAACTGTATAATGAATATAATCTCCTAAAACATCTACCTTCCATCCTTTAGGCACTTTTAATTTTACTAATCCGTTGTTGAATTCTTCATATACAATTGACTTATTATCTAGTTTTTTAATTTTTACTCCTCCGCATCCAGTCATACTAAATAGTATAACAACAAACATTAAAATAATTATAATCTTTTTTTTCATATATTATCTCCTTTTGTAAGTTTTCTTACAATTTTATTATAGCATAATTTATAATTTAAGTTAAAAAAAATAAAAAAAATAGATTTTTTTATCTATTTTATTTTACTTATTTGGTAGCGAGAAAGAGATTCGAACTCTTGACCCACCGGGTATGAAAAATAAGCCCTAAATTAAATTACCGTTTATTTTTTACCGTTTCCCTTATTAAATAAGGCTTCGCTCCGATATATATTATAAAATAAAATATAAGTAAATTCAAGTAAATTCAAATAAATATAAATAATTTTATATAAAAATTCCCTAAAATTTCCCTGAATATTTTTTAAGCATTAAATTTATTTTCTTTCTTTTTTTATATATTCAATGTTAAACTCATCTAAATCGCTTATTTTAATTGTACCATCTTCTAGTGAAGATTTTAATCCCTCTTGATATTCGTTAGGGGCATAAATTACTTTAATATATTGACTCTTTTGACAAGGTAAGTAATAAATATATTCATCATCTTTATAAATTTCTTCTAAAGCAGAACCACAAGTAAAGTTTTCGTTATTTTTACTACTATCAACAATGACAAATTCTTTTTCAATATCATATTTTGAATTATTAAAAACAGTAATATTAAATATCTTTATTATAACTCCTTTTTTATAACCCATACGAATATCATCTATTGAATAAATACTATTAACTTTTGATATTGAATAAGTTAAAGATTTCCACTCAACTGTACCACCATCTTTTAGTTTAAAAGGTATAGGTATTAACAAAATCAAAAATATTATAATAATCACAATTTTAGCAATTTTTTTACTTTTCATTTTTCATATCCTTTCCACAAACTATCTTTGTTAATAATATTATACCATATTATTGATAAAAATAGTAATACAATGGTATTGATATGTCAAATAAGATTAAAATGTATAAAAAAAATAGATATTTCTATCTATTATTACTCATATTGGTAGCGAGAGGGAGATTCGAACTCTCGACCTGCCGGGTATGAACCGGATGCTCTAGCCAGCTGAGCTATCTCGCCATGACTACTAAATAATATCAAAAAAAAAGACTTTTGACAAGTCTTTTTCGACATTTTATTTAAAAATATCATAAATATTATCCAAACGGTCCTCTATTTCTTTTAATACTTTATAAATATGATAGCCATCCACAAATACATGACTAACAGTAATATTAAAAGGCATTACATATTTATTATCATTTAAAACATACTTTCCAATACAAATTCTTGGTACACTTAATGAACTTTCATCCTCAGGTATAGGATGAGTTACACTTGTAAAATTAATCCAAGGTAAACTTGTAATATAGTATTCATTCCAACAATTTTCAAGATTATATGACTCGTTTGATAATACTTCCTCATTCTTAGCTTTATCAATATTTTCTTTAGCAATATTATAAAACTCATGATAATTATCAAAATATGAAAATCTAACATTTTCAAAAGTATCATTTTTAGTTAAAACTGTTATTCCTGGATTACAAACATCATATAAAACTGGTTCCCCATTTACAATTCTTTCTCTCATTTCAGGAACTTTATTTAAGCACTTAACTAATATAAACAAAAAATTTATAAAAAATGAATTATTAGTTTCTTTAGTATATTTAACTAATTTTGTTACATCTAAATTAACATTAACACCATAAGTTGGATTCTTAAATGTTTTAAACCATTCATAAGTTTTTCTTCTATCCATTTTTTCTACATCTATTTTTTCTACCATAATACCTCCTAATATTGAAATAATTGTACCCAATAATATGTACCTTGAAATTTAATTACACCAATACCAATTCTAGTAAAAGAAGAATCAATCATATTTTCATAATGACCTTGAGAGCCTTTCCAAGCATATGAAACTTCCTTAGCATTTCGTTGCCCCATTGCTATATTTTCACCAACACCATAAATATCTTGACCAAAATCACGCATTATGTAATAGCACATATTTCCATCAGGTCTTTCATGAGAAAACTTATTAGCATAAGCCATTTCAACCGCTCTAACCATCGCGGCTTTAGTTAATGTTTCATCAAGTACCAAAGGACTTTTATTAACTTCAGCTCTAAATTCATTTGTATATTTTAAAACATCATTTACCATATTGCTATATATACTCATATTTTCAATAGCTTCAGGTAACATATCTGAAGTCTTTGCATTAAAATTTTTAGCATCAACTTCACTATGGTTATACTCATCAATTAACTTTTTAGATCCATCACTATACACATTATAAGTTTTTACATGCCAAGAAGTTAATCTAGAACCATACTTCAAATCTTTTTCTTCTTTTTCTTTTTCAGTTTCTTCTTTAACAAATTTTACTTTATTATTCTTAGTTTTATTATCATTACTATTATTGTTTTTTGTATTATTTTTAGTTTCTGTATTTGTTTTATTACTTGTTTGTTTCTCTAAAATCTCTAACTTCGTAGTTTCTTCTGTTTCATTACCACTACTATCCCTAGCAATAATTACTATATCATAAACACCAACATCACTATAACTCTTATCCTCTTTATATGACAAGATACATTATTCCCCACTATTATCAGTACAAGAATCTACAAAATCATTTATAGTAAACTTATCTCCAGCATAAACCTTTAATTCTTTTAATTTTAATATTGGGTCTTCACTATCAATATCAGTTATTTCTTCATTTTGTTTATCGTTATTATTTATAATTTCTTTTGTTTCTTCCTTATTATCTTTATTCTTAAAATAGAGTAATACTCCTCCACCGACGATTAACACCACACTTACAATAATAATTATATATTTTTTTAAATTATTTTTCATTTTACTGCCTCCATAATACATTATAATTAAATATACATTAAAATATAAAATTATTTTATTTCATTTTAGAATACCCAATTAATTATAATACAAAACAACCTTAATATACAATAATTTTTGTTCTAAAAAACATTTTGGCTCATAAACTTATTCTGGGAGGACAAGCATATGGGCTTAAGCGAAAAAGAGGTAATTATTTCTAGAAAAGAACATGGTACAAACGAAATAACTAAACAAAAGAAAAATACTTTTTTACATCTTTTGTTAGAGTCTTTAGGAGACCCTATTATCAAAATATTATTAATTGCATTAGGAATTAAAGTTATAGTACTTTTTCGTGATTTTGATTGGTATGAAACAATTGGTATTTTAATAGCAATATTTTTAGCTTCATTTATATCTAGTATTAGTGAATATGGTTCTGAAAAAGCATTTGCAAGACTTCAAGAAGAACAATTAAAAACGAAAACTAAAGTTAGAAGAAATGGCAAAATAATTGAAATACCTTCTGGAGAAATAGTTGTTGGTGACATTGTCATTTTAAATAGTGGTGATAAAATTCCTGCTGATGGTTATTTAGTTAAAGGTTCATTAAGTGTTGATGAATCTGCTTTAAACGGAGAGACAAAAGAAGCTAAAAAAGTAAGCAAAAATGGTCCAGTTATAAGTGATGTAAATCGTATATATCGTGGTTCAGTTGTATATAATGGCGAAGCTGAAATGTTAGTAAGATGCATAGGTGATAAAACAATATTAGGTAAAATATCTCAAGAATTACAAGAAGTCGTTCCAGAAAGCCCTTTAAAAATAAAATTACGGGGACTTGCCAAAACCATAAGTAAAATTGGTTATGCTGGAGCTATACTTGCAAGTATCTCTTATCTATTTGCAAGTATTGTAATTTCTAACAACTTTGATACTGACTTAATGATTGCCACCATTAGTAATCCTAGCATTATGTTTAATCATTTATTATATGCCCTTACTCTATCGGTTACAATTATAGTTGTGGCAGTTCCCGAAGGCTTACCAATGATGATTACTTTAGTATTATCGAGTAATATGAAAAAGATGTTAAAAGATAATGTTTTAGTTAGAAAGCTCGTAGGTATAGAAACTGCAGGTAGCCTAAATGTCCTTCTTACAGATAAAACCGGCACTCTTACAAAAGGCGTATTAAAAGTTACTGAGTTTGTTACTCCGGATAACAAAGTATTTAAAGATGTAAATGAATTAAAAAAAGTTAAGAATTATGAAGTAATATATAACTCATTTTATTATAATAATGCTAGTATTATAAGTGAAGCTGGTATTATCGGAGGTAATTCTACTGATCGCGCCCTACTCGAATTTATAAAGTATGATAAAATAATAAATGAAAGAGTTATCAAAAAAGAACCATTCGACAGTAAGTATAAATATAGTAGTGTTACCTTAAGTAATGGTATCACTTATTATAAAGGAGCTAAAGAAGTATTATTATCTAAATGTAAAAAATATTTAAATTCATTTGGCAATGAAGTAAGTTTCATAAATAAAAGTTTAATAGAAAAGAAAATAGATATGTATACTAGAAATTCTGGTAGAGTTCTTATATTTGCCTATGGAAAAGATAAAGATAATTTAACCTTTTTAGGCTTTGTAAATATAAAAGATGAATTAAGAGATGAAGCAAAAGAAGGAATTAAATTAATTAAAAGTGCTGGAATAAAACCTATTATGATAACGGGGGATGCAATAGATACTGCAACATCTATTGCTCGTGAGGTTGGTCTTATTGATATAAATAATAATATGGTTTTAGATAGTAATATGTTAGCCCAAATGAATGATGATGAAATTAAAAGGAATTTAAGTAAAATCGCTGTTATTGCAAGAGCTCTACCTCAAGATAAAAGCCGAATGGTAAGCATAATAGAATCAATGGATTTAGTGGTGGGTATGACTGGAGATGGAGTCAATGATGCCCCAGCTTTAAAAAAAGCAAATGTAGGATTTGCTATGGGAAGTGGTACAGAAGTAGCTAAAGAAGCTGCAGATATTGTAATTCTTGATAATAATATTTTATCAATAAGTAAAGCTATTCTTTATGGAAGGACAATATTTAAAAGTATTAGAAAATTTATAATATATCAATTAACAGTTAATATGTGTGCCTTAGTTTTATCAATAGTTGGATCTTTTATCGGAGTTACAACCCCGATTACAATCGTTCAAATGTTATGGCTTAATATGATTATGGATACATTCGCAGGTGTTGCTTTCTCTTTTGAAGCACCTTTACGAGAATATATGGAAGAACCGCCTAAGAAAAAAGATACACCAATTATGAATAAATATATGTACAGTGAAATAATTTGGACAGGTATTTATTGTGCCTTACTTTGTATTTTATTTTTAAAATTACCAATATTTAAAGAATTAATTAGAGATGGAGAAAACAATAAATATTTAATGACTGCTTACTTTGCAAT
>ERZ834769.3297-NODE-3297-length-10619-cov-2.600625_pt1 | contig 10619 bp, 9 predicted proteins | sample MGYA00519690_ERZ834769 | MGnify/ENA primary metagenome ERZ834769 (study PRJEB31850, sample SAMEA3708760) | human gut metagenome | biome: human gut; feature: human-associated habitat; material: faeces | place: China | collected 2014 ... | reverse complement strand
TCTACTCCTACGAGCTGTACAAGTTCTACGATGTGGACAACATCATCCGCATCGGCTCCGCCGGCGCGCTGAGCGACGAGCTGAAGCTGATGGACATCATTGCCGGTCAGGGCGCATGCACCAACTCCAACTACGGCCAGCAGTTCAACCTTGGCGGCACCTTCGCCCCCATCGCGGACTACACCCTGCTCTCCACCGCGGTCGAAGCCGCGCGGGATCACGGCGTGGACATGAAAGTCGGCAATCTCCTCTCCTCGGATAACTTCTATTCCGCCGACGGCTGGAACCGCAACGACGCATGGAAGCGCATGGGTGTGCTCGGCGTCGAGATGGAGGCTGCGGGACTTTACATGAACGCCGCCTACGCCGGAAAGCGCGCGCTCTGCATCTGCACCGTTTCCGACCACCTCTACCGCCCCGAAGCGCTCAGCCCGGAGGACAGGCAGGAGTCGCTGACGCAGATGATCGAGATCGCGCTGGACACCGCGGCGAAGATGGCGTCGAAATAAAAGCGTAATTTTTACGGAATAGTCATAGAAATTAACAGTTTTCGTCAATTATGGCCTTGATTTGATAACGGAGTACGTGCTATAATGTATGCTGTACGAAATCGTACGGATGTTATCCAAAAAATTTTATGGAGGAAAAAACATGAAGAAGATTCTCGCACTCGTTCTTGCTCTGTGCATGGTCTTTGCTCTGTGCGCCTGCGGCAACACCCCGGCGGACGGCAATAAGCCCGCAGAAGAGAGCAAGGCTCCTGCCGCTGAGGAGAGCAATGCTCCCGTAGAAGAGCCTGAAGCCACGACCTATAAGGTCGCAATGATCACCGACTATGGCGACATCACCGATCAGTCCTTCAACCAGACCACCTACGAAGGCTGCAAGGAGTTCTGCGAAGCCAACGGCGTTGAGTTCAAGTACTACAAGCCCGCCGGCGACTCCACCGCAGAGCGTGTTGCAATGGTCGATGCAGCAGTTGCAGACGGCTACAACGTCGTTGTAATGCCCGGCTACGCCTTTGGCGAGACCATCACTCAGGTCGCTGACCTCTATCCCGATGTCAAGTTCATCGCTCTGGACGTCTCTCAGGGCGACCTCGGCGATTACCAGATCCCCGAGAACGTTACCTGCGCTGTCTATCAGGAAGAGCTGTGCGGCTACATGGCCGGTTACGCAGCCGTTAAGCTCGGCTACACCAAGCTCGGCTTCCTCGGCGGCATGGCGGTTCCCGCAGTTGTTCGTTACGGCTATGGCTTCGTTCAGGGCGCTGACGCTGCTGCAACCGAGCTCGGTGCAGACGTCTCCGTCAACTATGTCTACGGCAACCAGTTCTCCGGCGACGCTGACATTACCGCTTACATGGACACTTGGTATGCCAACGGCACTGAGGTCGTCTTTGCTTGCGGCGGCGGCATCTACATCTCTGCTGCTGAGGCAGCTGCAAAGGTCGGCGGAAAGGTCATCGGCGTTGACGTTGACCAGGCTCCCACCATTGATGCTTACGGCGAAGGCATGACCGTTACCTCCGCTATGAAGGGTCTTGCTCCCACCGTTAAGGCCATTCTCGGCGAGCTGATTCTCAAGGACAACTGGGCACAGTACGCTGGCCAGATCAACACCCTCGGCCTCGTCTCCGGCACCGATGTCGAAGCCAACTACGTCCAGATCCCCTACGAGTCCACTCAGTGGTCCGACACCTTCACCAAGGATGACTACGCCGCTCTCGTCGCTGCAATGTTCGACGGCACCATCACCGTCTCCAACGACACCGAGACCGAGCCCACCGTCCAGACCATCACTGTTGACTACCAGGGCAACATCAAGTAATTTCACTTGATCCAAACCGCATAAAAAATCAGACAGGCTTTTGCCTGTCTGATTTTTTGTTGCTTTCTTCTATTTTCAGCCCAGCTTGTCGCCGTTTTTGACCGGCTTGTCCGGCTTTATCAGCACCACGCCGCCCTCGGAATACGTGCCGAGGACAAGAACCTCGGAGAAGAAATTCGCTATCTGCCGCGGCGGGAAGTTCACGACCGCAAGCACCTGCTTTCCGGGCAGTTCATCCGCGGCGTAATGCCCCGTTATCTGCGCGGAAGAGCGTTTCACGCCGATCCCATCGCCGAAATCTATCTCGAGCTGATACGCGGGCTTGCGCGCCTTCTCAAAATTCTTTGCCGAGATTATCGTCCCGACGCGGATGTCGAGCTTTTCAAAATCGTCAAACGTCGCCATCTTACACCTCGTCCTTTATTTTCATGGTCAGCGAAATTCTGTGCTTTTTCTCGTCTACCTCAAGCACTGCAACCTTCACAACATCGCCGACGGCGACGACCTCGCTGGGGTGCTTTATAAATCTGTCGCATATCTGCGAAATGTGAACCAGACCGTCCTGATGAACGCCGATATCGACGAAAAAGCCGAAATCTATAACATTTCTGACAGTTCCGGTCAGCACCATACCGGGCTTGAGATCCTTTATCTCCAGCACGTCCGACCGCAGAAGCACGGGCGGCAGCTCGTCGCGAGGGTCGCGGCCGGGCTTCATAAGCTCGGAAGCGATGTCGTGCAGCGTCAGCGCGCCGACTCCGCAGAACCCCGCGGCCTTCTCGTCGCCTGCCGCCTTGAGCCGCGCTGGCAGCTCTTTGAGGTTCCCCGCGGCGACGTCCTTGAGCGTGTATCCGCACAGCTCCAGCAGGCGCAGCGCCGCGTCGTAGCTTTCCGGATGGACGGCGGTGTTGTCAAGCACCTGCTTGCTCTCCGGCACGCGCAGGAAGCCCGCGCACTGCTCGAACGCCTTGGGGCCGAGCTTCGGTACCTTCTTTATCTGACTGCGCGAGGTGAACGCGCCGTTTTCCTCGCGGTAGGTGACGATGTTCTTTGCCGTGGTCTTGGTCAGGCCGGAGACGCGCTGCAGAAGCGAGGGGGAAGCCGTGTTCACGTCCACACCCACCGCGTTGACGCAGTCCTCGACCACGCCGGAGAGCGTCTCGTCGAGCTGCTTCTGCGGGCAGTCGTGCTGATACTGCCCCACGCCGATGGCCTTGGGGTCGATCTTCACCAGTTCCGCCAGCGGATCCTGCAGCCGCCGCGCGATGGAGACAGCGCTGCGCAGGTTCACGTCGTAGTCGGGGAACTCCTCTGCGGCGAGCTGGCTCGCGGAGTAGACCGACGCGCCCGCCTCGTTGACGATGGCGTAGGACTGCCCGCCGCCGAGCTGATGCAGCATCTCAGCGGTCATCTGCTCCGTCTCGCGGGAGGCTGTGCCGTTGCCGATGGCGATGTGCTCAATGCCGTGCTTGCGGATGAGGCCGGAGAGTATGCGTATGGCTTCGGCCTTTTTACCGGCGCTGAAGGTCGGGTACACGACCGCGGTGTCGAGCACCTTGCCGGTGCCGTCGATGACGGCGATCTTGCAGCCGTGGGCATAGCCGGGGTCAAGCCCCATCGTGACCTTGCCCTTCACGGGCGGCTGCATGAGCAGCGGCTTGAGGTTCAGGCCGAAATTCTTTATCGCGCCCTCGCAGGCGCGCTCGGTGAGTGCTGCGCGCGCTTCGCGCTCGAGCGAGGGGTAGATCAGCCGGTCGTAGGCGTCCTCGCAGGTGCTCTTCATAAATTCCATCGCGGCGGAGCCGGGCTTCACGGCGGCGCGGCGCAGCACCGGAAGAGCCGTGTCGCGGTCGAGCAGTACCGTGACGGAGAGGAAGCCTTCCTTTTCGCCGCGGTTGATGGCGAGGATCTGGTGGTCGGCGAGCTTTGCGACGGGCTGGTCGAAGTCGTAGTACAGACGGTAGACGGAGTCCTCTTCCTTCACCGCGAGACTGCGCAGGTGCCCCTGCCGCATGAGCAGAGTGCGCAGCGTCTTGCGGATGGCCGCGTCGTCCGAGAGGAGCTCGGCGACGATGTCATTTGCGCCCTGCAGGGCGTCGGCAACTGTCTCTACGCCCTTTTCGGGGTCGACGAAGTCTGCCGCGGCGTCCTCCGGACGCGGGCAGCTGCGCTCCTGCGCATAGAGCAGCTGCGCCAGCGGCTCGAGTCCCTTCTCGCGGGCGACGGTCGCGCGGGTGCGGCGCTTCTGCTTATAGGGGCGGTAAAGATCCTCCACCTCCGCGAGCGTCGCGGCCGCGTCGATGGCAGCGGAGAGCTCCGGCGTGAGCTTACCCTGTCCGTCGACAGCCTTTTTGACCTCCTGACGGCGCTGGTCGAGATTGCGCAGATACGTCAGGCGATCCTCGAGTTTTCGGAGGGTCGTGTCGTCCATCGCGCCGTGCAGCTCCTTGCGGTAGCGCGCGATGAAGGGGATGGTGTTGCCCTCGTCGAGCAGCTTTATGACGTTATCTATATGACTTTGCTCGCGGCCAAGCTCGCGGGCGAGTATCTGATTTATCGTTTCCATGGAAGTCTCCTTTGCGTTAGTCAGGATATTATACCACAGGCTCTGCGGCATTGCAAAGAAAACAGCCCCGATGATAGCATCGGGGCTGCAGCAATATGCACTTACTTGAACGCGTAGAACGCGAGGGAGATTATCGAGGCCGCAAGGAGCATAACGGGCAGGCCGCGGAATGCTTTCGGCACGTAACGCTCGTTTATCTTCGACTTTACGCCGGCAAACAGCACCATCGCCAGCACGAAGCCGAGACCCGCGCCGAGCGCGGCGAACAGCGCTTCGACATAGGTGTAGCCCTCGGTGATGTTGTTCACCGCGAGCCCGAGCACCGCGCTGTTGAGCGCGACGAGCGGGAAGTACGCGCCGACGGGCTTGCCGGACTTGGCAAACATCGCGCCGAGAACGTATACGACCAGCAGCACGACCAGCACGAATATCAGCGTCTCAAGATATTCCGCGCCGAGCAGCACAAGCAGCCGGTAGAGCGGCCAAGTGACAGCGGCGGCGAGCAGCATGACCGCGGCAACGGAAAAGCCCATCGCGGCGGAGCCGTATTTCCTGCCGCCGAGCACGGGGCCGACGCCGAGGAACTTCTCAAGCGCGTAGTTGTTGACGAGAACGCCGCCAAGCATTATCAGAAGCAGAGCTTTCATGGCTCATTCCCCCTCCTTCACGGTATCGCCGGAGAGACCGGCCGCGGCGCAGGCAGTGCCCTTGCCGGAAGTTTTCCCGCCGCCTAAAGCCTGAATCGCGGCGAGCAGGATGGCGAACACGACGAAGCCGCCGTGGGGCTGGAGCAGCGCGGGGATGTTATAGGTCTTGAAGAACGCTATCCCGTGACCCGCGAAGCTGCCACTGCCGAGAATTTCTCTGACCGCCGCCATCACGAACATCGCCGCTGCGAAGCCGAGGCCGGTCAGCAGACTGTTGACGATGCTCTTGCCGAAGCTGCGCTCCACGGCATCCTCCGCGCTGCCGTAGACCATGAGGTCGACGGCCACGACCGCGAGGTACACGCCGAGCATCTGATAAACGTTCGGCAGCAGCGCATTCATAAGCATCTGAACTGCGGAAACAACTGCGGTTATGATGAGGATATTTGCGCTCAGGCGGGCGCTCTTGGGAATCGCATTGCGCAGGGCATATATGAGCATATTCGACAGCAGCATCACTACCAGCACCGCCGCGCCCATACCGAGAGCGGAGATGACGCTGGTGCTCGCAGCCATCGCGGGGCAGGCGCCGAGGAACAAAACCAGCACGGGATTTTCCGCTATTGCCGCACGGACATCGTTTTTCATCCTATCTCCCCTCCATTCTCATTGACTGCGGCGAAGGCCGTGAAAGCGTCCTCAGTCGCGACGCGTATCGCGTCGGAGCTGACGGTCGCGCCGGAGATGAGTGCTTCGTCGCCGGTGAAGCTGTCGCCGGTCAGACCGGTGAAGCCCGCCTTGTAGCTGCTCTCATCGAGCTGGTAGCTGGTGAAGTACTCTTTGAAAAGTATCAGCTCGTCGGCGGTCATGGTGACTATCGCGCCGTTATCGTCGATGACGTAGTAGATGACCATGGGCTCGTTGGAGTAGCCGTAGCTTCTGGAGACGAACACATAGCCCACGCCCTCGGCCTTATAGGCGCAGGTGACGGAATTGTACACGCCATCAAGGCTTATCGCCGTGACGTCAGAAGCGTCGGGCACAAGGAGCTTGACCTTGTTCAGATCGCCGTCGGAGTGGGAGACGATGTTCGCCTCGGCGTAGGCCTTGGCCTCGGCGGCCATCGCGTCGTCACTGACTTCATTGCCGTCGACGTCCACTATCTTCACGCTGCCAAAGGCGTTGCAGACTGCCATATAGGTGGCGTCGCCGTTTTTCATGATGAGGGCGAAGCCGGAGTCGTTGAGTGCCTTGAGGCTCTTGGTGATATAGCTGCAGACTATCTCCTGCTCCTCATACTGCGGAGTGCCGGTCGGGTTGACTATGCCGGGGAACACATCGGCAAGCATCTCGGTGAGTATCTGCTCGTCGCCCTTGACGCCCGCGCCGATAAGACCGTTATTGACAAGCGCCGCAAAGCCGTCCGCAACGGCATTCTTAAATGCGGAGGACGAGTAGGTCACGCCCGCAACGAGAGACACGTTTGCCAGCGTGGAGTCCTGACCAAGGTAGGTTTGGGGATAGGTCTCCTTGCCCATGTCTTTGGTTTCGGGGTAGGCGGTCAGCTCAACGCCGGAGATCTTGCCCTCGGCGTCTATCGCAAGGGTGAATTCAATGGGCTGCTTGGTGTAGCCCTCGGAGGTGGACAGGCGCAGGACGTAGCCCATGCCGCCGGTCTCGCCGTAGATGCTCTGCACGCTCGCGGGGACGTTTGCCAGCGCGGAGCTGCCGGGATCGGCCGCATCGTAAAGCTGGTCAAAGCCTGCAGCGTCGGGCATGACGTCGTAGAGCGGGGCAAAGGCCGCCGCGCTGCCGTTTTCGGCGATGAGCGGAGCGGTGATGAAATTCAGTCCGGTCAGCAGCAGGACTGCGACGAGGACTATGGCGACAAGCGCCAGCACCGATTTGGAGAATTCTTTTTTATTTTCCATTTTTAGAACCTCCCAGCGGTTTGTTCGCGGTCAGTTTTTCAATGAACGGAGTTAGTATGTTCATAATGAGTATCGAGAAGGACACGCCCTCAGGATAGGAGCAGAAGAAGCGGATGATGAAGGTGATGACGCCGCAGCCGAGCGCGAACACGACCTTACCCTTGGAGGTGATGGGCGTGGTGACGTAGTCGGTTGCCATGAATATCGCGCCGATGAAGAGGCCGCCGGCCATCATCTCATACGCTGCCATCGTGATATCGCCGGTGAATATCAGGTACAGCACGAACACGCTGCCGACGAAGGCCGCCGGAACGTACCACTTGATGACCCTGCGGCACACGAGGTAGACATAGCCGAGCAGCAGAGCCGCAACGCAGGTCTCGCCGATAGCGCCGCCGCGCAGGCCGATGAACATCTCCCAGAGGGTCGGCAGGTCGGAGCCGCCGTTTCCGAGGACTTCAAGCGGAGTCGCGGAGGAGACAAGCTCCACGCCCGCGGGCTGCGCACCGCCGGCGACAGCGGAGAACGCGATGAGCATGAATACACGCGCCGTGATGGCGGGGTTTGCAAAGTTGTGACCCAGTCCGCCGAACAGGCACTTGACTATCACGACCGCGAACGCCGCGCCGATGACGCACTGCCACACGGGGACGTTGGTGCTAAGATTCAGCGCCAGCAGGAGGCCGGTGACTACCGCGCTCAGGTCGCCGACGGTCTGTTTACGGCCGGTGACGAGGTTGAACAGAAACTCGGAGACGACCGCGCCGATAACGCAGGCGGCCAGCACCGGCAGCGCCTTCATGCCGAAGATGACGACGGAGGCAACGGTCGCGGGCAGCAGCGCGATTATCACGTCGAGCATGATGCGGCGGCTGGAGTCCTTGGTATGGATATGGGGTGCGGGTGAGAGGATCAGATTTTCCATTGTGCTTCCCCCTTACTTCTTCTCGGCGCGGTCGGCCTTGACCTTGCGGACAAAGCGCTTCGCGTCGCGGTTATTCTGCACGAGAGGGCGATGCGCGGGACACACGTAGGAGCAGCAGCCGCACTCCATGCACATCTGAACCTTGCCCTTGTCGAGCAGTTCAAAGCGCTCGTTTTCGTCCTCGACCTCAAGCGCGGCGGCATAGGCGGTCGGGTTCAGGCCAAGCGGGCAGTTCTCGACGCAGCGGCCGCAGTGGATGCAAGGCGTCGGCTCAAGGCTACGGGAGTCCTTGCGGTTCAGGATGATGATAGCGTTCGTGGCCTTGAGGACGGGCTGCTCCAGCGAGTACGCGGGCTTGCCCATCATCGGGCCGCCGTACAGGACCTTGCCCGGCTCCTCCTTGAGGCCGCCGCAGTTCTCAATAAGATAGCTTATCGGCGTACCGACGGGGACGACGAGGTTCTTCGGCTCCTTGACGGCAGAGCCGTCAACGGTCACGCAGCGGTCGACCAGCGGCATACCGGTTTCCATGTAATACGCCATCTTCGCAAGCGTGGTGACATTTATAATAATGTAGCCCAGCGACGCGAGACGCTGTCCCTCGCCGACGACGAGACCGGCGGCGTTATACAGCAGCACCTGCTTTGCGCCCTGCGGGTACACGCTCTTGAGGGGCTTGACCGTGACTGCCGGATCGTCGGCAAACGCATTGGTCAGCTTCTCGATAGCGTCGGGCTTGTTCTTCTCAATGCCGATGATGAATTCCTCGGACTCAAGATATCGCTTGAGCAGCGCGACGCCCTTGACGATGAGGTCTGTATGCTCAAGCATGGTGCGGTGGTCGCTGGTGATGAACGGCTCGCACTCCGCGCCGTTTACAAGCACGGTCTTGATGTGGCCGCGGCGGGCAGCGTCCAGCTTCGCCCATAGCGGGAAGGCCGCGCCGCCGAGACCTACGATGCCGCTGCCGCGCAGGGCGGTGAGAAATTCGTCCAGATTCTCGGCCTTGGGCGGAGCCATGGCGGGATCCTTCTCCATCTTGCCGTCGCTTTCTATGCGAATCGCGGCAACGCTGCGCCCCGGCTCGCTCTCATACTGCTCGATTGCCTTGACGGTGCCGGAAACTGTAGCGTGCACGGGAACGGAGTTCCGCCCCTCCTCGCGCGCGATCAGCTGGCCGAGATATACATGCTCACCGGCTGCGACGACAGGCTCCGCCGCCTGACCGGAATGCATGTTCATCGGCAGCAGTACCTCTTTCGGCGGCGCGACGCGGACGGATTCCATACCGGCGGTCGCCTTATAATGGGGCAGCTTCAGGGATGAAATGTTCTTTTTGAGGTTCATTTGACACCTACCTCCTTTTATTTGACAATACGGGCTTCAAGCCCCGATGTGTACCGGATGCCCCCGTCGGGGAATATCCACAGCACGTCCACGCCGAGCTTTTCGGCGAGGGCGAGGCCGTCCTCATAGCTCATGCAGAACAGCGCCGTGCTCAGCGCGTCGGCAAGGCCGCTGTCCTTCGTGACGACGGTCAGGGACTCGAAGTAATCTGCAGGGTACAAAGTGTCCTTATCTATTATGTGGTGGTACTTCTCTCCGTCCACCATGTAGTAGCGCTCATAGGTGCCGGAGGTGACGCAGGCCGTGTCCGAAAGATCGAGGCTGACGGCGAAGCTGCCGTCGGGATCCTGCGGGTCGCGTATGCCGGTGTTCCAGCCGCTGCCGTCGGGCTTTGTGCCGATGATGCGGATGTTTCCGCCGATGTTGAGCACGTAGCTCTCCGCGCCGACGGATTCGAGATATTCCGCCGCGCGCTCCGTGGCGTAGCCCTTGCCAAGTGCGCCGACGTCGAGCGAAGCTTCGGGGTCTGTGAGCCGGAGAGTGCAGTTTTCCGTGTCGATCTCAAGCAGACCGAATCCGGTGTGCTCCGCGGCGGCCTCAAGCTCCTCCAATGTCGGAACCTTGGCGGACGCGGGGTCATTGCTCGCCGCCTCGCGGCAGTCGTGCCAAAGAGACAGCACGGCGCCCATGGTCACGTCCATCTCGCCGTTTGTCGCCTCGCACAGCTCCTTGGCGTAGAGCATGAAGTCGATGAGCTTCTTGTCTACCTTGACCGCTTCGCCGCCCGCGAGACGGTTGACGGTGCAGAGATTATTGACGCCGGAATACTCATGGTATATGTCGAAAAGCCGGTGATATTCGCCTAAAATACCAGAAACTTCGGCAGAACGGTCGTTAAACTGTTCTGCCGAATCTCCTGCATAGCTATATACGAAGGAGACGGTATCAAAATAGCTGAAGTAGCTCTTGCCCTGCGGCTCGACCTTCGCGGCCTTGCCGGAGCAGGCGCACAGGCTAAGCGCAAGCGCCATTACGCAGATAAGCGCGAAGCCTCGCTTTATTGATTTCAATACCTTCATCTCCTAGGGGTGTTGATTTTGTCAGCGCGCGTAATCGGCTGCCTGAGCCAGAACTGCCATCATGCCGGTGATCTGCATGGTGCAGGAAGCGTACAGCGTCTCGTCTGCGGTGACGGAATAGCCGTGGTCGTTCTGAGTGGTCTCTATTGCTCTGACCTCATCGGCGGTCTTGCCGACGGTGTAGTTCGCGAATGCCTGAGCCTGAGCATCCCACTCGGCGATAGCATTGCCGTAGGCGACCATGCCGTAGTCGGAGCCGAGCTCGCGCTTGGTACCCTTGAAGGTGCTGTCAAC
>ERZ834769.3294-NODE-3294-length-10626-cov-2.852332_pt1 | contig 10626 bp, 9 predicted proteins | sample MGYA00519690_ERZ834769 | MGnify/ENA primary metagenome ERZ834769 (study PRJEB31850, sample SAMEA3708760) | human gut metagenome | biome: human gut; feature: human-associated habitat; material: faeces | place: China | collected 2014 ... | reverse complement strand
GACTTCCGCCGAGGACAAAGGAATAAGCAACTCGTTCAACGCCGTCAGGTCGAAACTGTCCAGGCGGGCATTCAGCAGGAAACGATCATTCAGCGAATCGACCGGCAACTGCCAGGTAGCAGTAAAGGTCCCCTTCCCCATCAACTTGCCATCAGCATCCAGCACGATATATTGATCCGGACGGGAAACAATATTCGTAAAGCCGGTAAACGTACCGTTCATATCCGTAAAAAACAGCTTGCCGGGCGTCGTTCCCTTCTTCGCCAGTTCTTCATAAACGACAGAAAAGTTTTTCACTCCCACTCTTTGGAAATCCAGTTTCACCGGAGCTTTCTGAAGCCCGCTATAAATCATCGGGACAATATGCGGAGAAACCGGTATTTTCTTATTCTTCAGATTCTGCAACACGGGATCCGAGATCTGCACATCGGCTATCCGGAGTACTTTCTCCGAAAAATAAGAAGGCAGGTCGATGCCTGTCAAAGAAACCCGTCCGACGCTCACGTCAAACCAATCTTTATGATGCGGCTGCAAATAGGCAAATTGCATCTTAGGATAAGGAGATACAAGACGGATGCGGTCGATAACCGCACTCGACTCAGTCAGATCCACCCCGCCCACCTTTAAAGTATAGAAACCGTTATCCAGAGGGAAAGCCAGGTTACGGGTTGAAAAACGGATATCATCTAATTTATAGGTACGAAGACGAGTATCGACAGCCAAGCCTTTTACAAACAGATTCGTGGTATCTAACTTCTGCTGTTGCAAAGAATCGTTTTTCCCCAAATAAGCATAATGAATATTGGCATCCGTCAGACTAAAGCGCCCCAAAGAGATTTGTCCGGCGACTTTTCCCAGTGCCGTATATAAATCAGCAGGTTCGACCTTCGCTTTATGAGGTAAGGTATCGGAAACATGGCCGGGATAAATATCGGCAACCGGGCTTTCCAGACGAATCTCATCCAACCTCAGCAACGTACTGTCCCACGCAATCCCCTCCAATGCCAGACATTTCAACGAAGCAGACACTCCGCTTCCGTCCGGCTTGAACACCCGGATAGCGGGAGAATCTATCCCGAACGAGGTTAAACGTATATTCCGGTCCGGCCTTTCAGGTATCCGATTCAGCCCGCTTATACGAAGTCCCGGCGAAGAAAACCGGATATATGTCTTTGCCGCCTTCCCAGCCGTATCTGTTGGGAGCAGCTTGATGTCTTGCAATTCCAGGGTTCCTTTCACGGTCGAAAACTGTCCTTTCCGCACCGAAAGACGGTATTCTTTCCCCGGCAAATAGTTATCGAACCGGCTAAAGCTAAACCCCATATTTCCATAGTCGAAGAACAGCCCGCTCCCCTCCCCCGTCTGCCGGTTCACCAAAATACCGGTTGCAAAGAAATTAAAGTCGTTCAGCTTATAAGTAACCGGATCGGGCACGCTTTTATCATCGACCGTCACATACGCATGGTTCAGGCTCACCCGTTTAACAGAGAGATAACGAAGGAAGGGATTCAGGATCGCCTCCACATCGACACGGCTGTTTGCCGACTTCGCCTCTTTCTTACTAAAGGAGGGAGCCACCACATAACGCAGATTCGGACGATCGATTTTCAGCAACCGGGCACTGATCCCCTTGTCGTATGACAAACCACGGATTCCAACCGTATCAATGCTTCCCGCCATATAATCGTTTCGTCCGCGAACCGATAAGGGACGCAGCCGGATTTGCTCCAGGTTGAAATCCCCGCTTTCCGTGTCCAACGCCATGCGCTTCACCGTAAACCGGTGATTGCGGGCCGCCATCAGCCCTTCTATACCGGTCGCTTCGAACGAGAAAGCACGCGAATACCAAAAGCCGTGCCGGACTTCCGATACGGAATCCACCTGAAAATCGTAAGCATGGAAATCAAAGTTTGCCAACTTATACACCTCAACCGTATCTTTCACGGCAAAGGAATATTGCAGTTTCGCCTTCTCAATCCCGATCGTCCTGATAGAGACAGCATGCAAGACCGGTGATATCAAGTCATAAAGAGACAGGGAACCGACTAAAGAATCCGCCTCCATTTCATTCAGACTTTTCTTCTTCACTTTCCCGCCAGGCGGCTGGCTTTCCCCCGCCAGATTAAAGGCTTGTATATCCGAAGAAACAATATCGAACGAACGTGCCGACAAGTAGTTCAGCGCATTTTCACGACGAAACTGTATTCCTTTCACTTCAATGGCCCTGATCAACGCGTTCAGGTAGCTGTCGGGCCGCTGTTTCCGTTCCTCCCACAATTCACCTTGGGGCGTAAGCGTAATATTGGAGATGGAGATAATGGAATCTTCCGTACTCAGCAGAATCCTGTCCGTCTGCAAGCGAAAGTCATTATTGGTCAATAGCGTCTGCGACCGGTTGGTAATGAAATCGAAATTGTCGCAATAGAGCAACTTCCCGCTTTCGGACGAATCCTCATCCAAACGGAAACCATACGCATGGAAACTGACATCGTTCAAGGCATAGACAATCGGCGAAACAGGATTTTCCACGGAATAGGAAACGCTGGCGTTCTCCAGGTTCAGCACGCGGACGCTCAATACATTAATGTAAGGAGAGATTACCTCGTACAAAGTCTTCGTCTCCGCCTCTTTTCCCGCTTTCACCTCCGCCCGCGTCGAATAGTAAGGGTTAAACACCTGTATCTCCGGATTCCTGATTTCAAACGAATCGAAATGCAACTGCTTGTAACTCCATCGCCAGGTAAGGTTCAATCCTTTAAAGTCGATCATACCGACCTCGGCCGTCACATAGGTAGACGGCAGGCTGTCTTTTCTTTCCCAATCCCGGAAAACCGCCGGGTCGGGATATAGCTTTACTCCCTCAAGCATCAATTCACCTTTGAAGAAACTGATGGAAAGGTTATCGAAAGAAAGCATATAGAAGCCATCCGTAGCCTCGGCTGTCCGATGGATCAGTTCTTTCCGGAGATACCGTTCGAGGCGTTTCGTCAGATGAAGATTAAGCAGGAATATAGCGGCGGTCAGCACTATCGCGATCCCCAACGTGTACCCAATGACTTTTTTTGTCTTCCCCATAAGACTTAAATAAGATTGCAACTTAACTCTATCTATATAAAATCAACAAAATAAACAGAGTTAAGTTGCAGGCACAGCTATTTAGGGGATAATCTTATCCAGCCGCTTATCTATACAGGTGCTGACATCCGTCGTTCTTGTTCTCGTCGCGATTCGTCCTCATTTTGAAAAACAGCATCCGCTTCAATTATAAAGATTTGCAGCCGTAGCGTTCAGATTCCGTTCTTCCGGTAAACCTGAGAATGAATCTTTCATTCCTGCGACGAACTCTTCTTTGCTTGTTGCTGTGTCCAACAGTTTTTTCATCCGTTCCAAATACGTGATTTGAAAATCTACGACATCCATGCGCCCGGCAACACCATGACTGCCTACGACCAATTCACAACCGGAATTTTTGATTCCCTTTAAATAGTCCAACTGCTTGTCGATCGTTTCCCTATCCCTGATTCCACGTATATGTGAAATTGTCGGTGCGGAATGCGTATAGAATACCTTGTCCGCAATGATGATATCCGCAGCAGGAAAAGCGGATGTCGAAGGTGCTGGAACAAACTGGAGATCAATACCAGCCCATGTCTGTTTGGAGTCGGCTGGAATTACACCGGTTTCCGCATGTGGACGTGTATCCATTTTCCCGCCGAATCGTTCTGCAAAACCTTTCATCATCTTTTGGGCCATCTCTCCTTTTTCAAATTCAGGCATTCCTTCGATCATGACAACCAACGAGGAATCCCATGCGTTCAAACCACCGGAATGATAAGAAGAAACAACTTTGACAACCGGTTTGCCTAACGTTTTCAGATAGTTGCCGAAATCCTTTATCGAATTGAAAAAAGATTGCTGTTCCAATACAATCAATCCGTCTTTTCCTTCGATTATGAACGAAACGTCTCCCATCTCTTCTGCGGAGGCATACGAGTGAAGCGTCATATCCGTATATTTATACACTTCGATTTTACCCTGGTACTGTGCAAATGAATTGCATACAAATCCCATTACAATCACAAAAACAAAGACAATCTTTTTCATTTCCGGTAATTTTTTATTTTTATTACGAACTAATTTTAATAAGCCGCCGTGAAGCGCTCCTGATGATGGTTCTCCTGTTCCAGTTCGTCGATCATCGCAACTGCATAGTCTTCCACCGAGATAAAGCTCTCGCCTTTTTCATCGAAAAGCATCTCGTCCTTGCCGAGCCGATATTTGCCGGTACGTAGGCCCGGCCCCATATTACCGAGATTCCCGGCGGGAGAAAAGAAAACCCAGTCGATGTCTTTTTCTTGAGTCAGCGTGTCGAGATAAAACTCTCCCAGGGACTTCACGCCCGGCAACCATGCTTCGGGAAGAGTCCCCGTATCGATCAGACGTACACCCGGTTTCACAAAAAGAGTCCCTGCACCACCAACGATAAGCAATCTTTTCACGCCCGCACGCTTCACTCCTTCGACGATCTTAGGATAGTTTTCTAATGTCTCTTCATACTGGCGGGGATTGCCCCAACCGGGATTGTACGCACTGATAACAGCGTCCTTGCCTGCGGCCAGTCCGGCCAAAATCTCCGGGTCGGTGGCATCTGCCATGATGACGGTTAGATTCGTGTTGCTTACCGTAATCTTTTCGGGATTCAGTACAACGGCAGTTACCTTATGCCCTCGATTCAATGCCTCGTTCAAAATTGCTGAACCTACGAATCCGCTTGCTCCGATTAAAACTACATTTTTCATGCTCGTAAAATATTGATATTAAACATTAGTTTCCAAAAGATTCTTTATCTCTTTTGGATTGCAAATATAAAACAGGAAAAGTGCTTTGTCAAGTAGGCACTTAATATGCAAATAGTTACCTATGAGTAACGATTGTTGAATATAAGGTATTTGAAAGACGATTTTTTTTAATTTTTTTCCATACTTGCAGATTCTAAGAGATTAGGTTACCTTTGTGTACTAATATTAGATAATAACAAGTTATGGACAGAACAATGATTTTGGATGCCTATGACCCGCAATGCCCGATACGTAATATTCTGGCACGGATGAGCGACAAATGGTCCCTTTTGGTCATTTACACACTAACGCAAACTGATAAAATGCGTTTCAGAGACTTGCGCCATGCAATTCCCGATATTTCGCAAAAAATGCTTACGGTCACACTTCGCACGCTCGAAGAGGACGGATTCGTTAAGCGGACGATATATCCCGAAGTACCGCCACGTGTGGAGTATGCTTTGACAGAACGGGCCGTATCCTTGTTTCCTCATATCAATTCATTGATAATATGGGCAAAAGAGAACATGGACAATATCATCAGCGACAGGAAGAAAGACAAGATAAAATAGTCTTTAAGCACATCTAACAGTCAGATATCCGATGCCACGCGTTTTTGTTGCGGCGGGTGATAATCCGCAAACTTCCATCGAAAAAGGTTTGCAGACAGTCGGTCGTGAATTTGTTTATTCCAGGATTTTTTGCGAAAATTGCATAGTCAACTTGTACTTGCTGATAAAAGCATATCATAGTGACCTGATAGAAAGCGTGTAAGATCATAATTAACTAAACAAGAGAATAATGGAAAAAGTAATTATCAACTCGTATGAAGACTTTGAAAAGCTGATAGGCCAGCAAATCGGTATTTCCGATTATGTAGAACTGACGCAGGAGCGCATCAACCTTTTTGCCGATGCGACATTGGATCACCAGTGGATTCACGTGGACCCCGAACGCGCCAAAGTGGAAAGCCCGTTCCATAGCACGATTGCGCACGGCTACCTGACCTTATCGCTTCTTCCGCATCTGTGGGGCCAGATCATCGAGGTGAACAACCTGAAGATGATGATTAATTACGGCATGGACAAGATGAAATTCGGGCAACCCGTATTGACCGGACAAAGCATCCGCCTGATCGCCAAGCTACAGACTTTAACGAATCTGCGCGGCGTGGCCAAGGCTGAGATCAAGTTCGCCATCGAAATCAAGGATCAACCGAAGAAGGCATTGGAAGGCGTTGCGATCTTCCTGTATTACTTCAACTAAGGACAGAAATATGAATAAATTGAATCTTGCGGCAATCGCTTTATGTGCCGGCATTATTTTTGCTTGTTCGCCAAAGGCTTCGATGGTTAAAGGAGTTGTCTGCGATGCAACCATGAATACGTTGACAGTCGTTTCCGAAGAAGGCGACACACTTTCTTTCAGCACGTTGGATGCGGAAAGGGTCGTAACGGACGGTATCTTGCTCGATGATACGGCTACCGTATATTATGGCGGAAAATATAAGACGGGGATGAACGCACAAAAGATTGTGGTTGTCCCCGGAAGGAGAAACATGGTTGGCGGCGACCGGGACGAGCATGGTTGTATCGGTTCGGCCGGCTACCAATGGAGCGAAGTGCAGCAAGATTGCATCCGTGTATTCGAAAAGGGCATCCGGATGAAAGCTGTCGACGGCGACCAGTCTGCTTTTATCGTTTTCAGTCCGGATTCCACCCAAGTCGAACTGTTCTTCTCTTCGGGAGATAAAAACGAGATACTGGATAGGCGCTCACTCCCATCCGGCGGATATGCCTGGAACGTAGAGGACGACGACACAAAGAATGTACGCCTCATAGACGGAGAGTGGACTATCAGCCAACGGGGTAAGACAATCTATTCGCAGGAAGAGGTCCCAAACAAGTAAAGACATCTACAGGTGAGCTGTGCCGGAGTACAAAAGTACACTACTGTTTTGCCAGTCCGTACTGTGCATTCGAACGATATCCTAAGCGCACGATCTTTCCCTCCTTGCGCAGCTCATCCAGATCTTTCAAAGCCATATATTTGGAACAGCCGTTCAGACCGCGGCAGTATGAAGATGAAATCGTTTCATTCTGTTGCAGATATCTCAGGATATTCGCTTTCCGCTTGTCGGAAGGAAGAACTTTCAGGCGGCTTCCCCCGTCAGAACGTTCTATTTCCATATATTTCAGGCCGGAACGCAACTCCTTGGAGCAGCGAAATACGACCTTGCTAAAGCGCACATGCTTCGGCTTAATATCTTTCTCTTCCGTCAACGGCGGGCATTTCAAGGAAACGGAAAACGTACCGATCCCTTCCAACTCGACAACCGCACCGTATTTCAGATGAAACGCCAACCGCCTCTTCAGCGCTTCCAGCATGCCTTTCACATCGGCGGTATTGAAGGAACAGGCATCCGATATATCTTCGGCCAGTTCTTCCGTATGAATGATCCGCTGGTTGACCAGACGGGCATGCAAGGTGGCTTTCTCTTCTTCACCTTCTTTGCCCGGATTTTTAAACAAACTGTAATGTGCTCCCATGTGCTTCGTTTTTTAGGATTATCAGCATTCTAATTTCATTTTCCCCGCTCCTATTCTCAATAACCCCCCTTGTAATCTTTGTCCGAGCCGGGTCGAACAGTTATCCGACGGAGGTGGAACAGCTATTCGACGTGGCTCGAACAACTGTCCGACCCTCGTCGAACAAAGATTACAAGGCACTAAAGATACAATATAATTACGGTAATTATACTTTTTCAGGCACTTAATTGAAATTAAGATTGCAGAAAAGTTTACAATCTCCTACATTTGTCCCGAATCACATAAAAGCAAACCCAATGAAAGTACCCAAGCTCATCAGCCGGACACTGGCGGCAATTGTTTTACTCGCCGGACTGGCTTTTGTCGGACTGGCTATCTATGCCAAATACTTCCACTCTTCCGAGGTGGAAATAGAAATACATTATATGACTGAACTACCGCTTCCGTCCGACCGGTTTGCGGATGATTTTGCAGAGATCAGCAAGATTGTGAAAGAGAACTATTCCTTTTACGAATCCAAGCATATCGACATAGATGCCCTTTCCGCCTCCTACGCCGAACGGATCGGCACGCTATCCACCGGAGAAGAGTACGGGAAAGCGTTGTTGGAATACTTCGCAGCTTTACATATCGGACATGCCAATGTTTTCTTTAAAGAGTATCGGTTCGGAGCTTTCCCGGTTCACATCGGCGACTCGCTTTTCGTGGATAAACCGGACACCTACCTGCAACGGTCAGGCTTCAACGACAAAGACCGGATCATCGCCGTCGACGGTATACCGGCCAAGGAGTGGATGGACCGGAACGAGAAATACATATCGGCTTCGACACCGCAATACAAACGTCTTTTTACTGCCCGTACCCTTTTCAAAAGCTATACGGATACAGACAGGACGTACACGGTTTGCCGGGGAACCGACACGCTCGACCTGCAACTCGCCTTGCCGCCGCAAGGAAGCATCCGGACTGGCGACCGACGGAAAACATCCTGGAAAATCCTGAACGACAGTATCGGATATCTGGAAATCAACTCCATGACGGACGGTGTGATGGAGAGCTTCGTAGAAGATTATCCGCAGGTGAAACATCTGCCCTACCTGATAGTCGACGTTCGCCGGAACGGAGGAGGCAACAGCGGCTACGGGCGGGATCTTTGCCGTTACCTGATACGCGAGGAACAGCCTCATTGCCTTGACAACCTGCCGATGATCCCGATGGAAGATGCTTACCAAGGAAAGATCATTCTGCTGACAAGCGCCTTCACGTTCTCGGCCGCCGAAAGTTTCGTTCTGGACATGAAGGAAAGCGGAAACGCTATCCTGATCGGCGAACCGACAGCCGGTGACACGGGCAACCGCCCCCGGACATTCAAAACTTCACACGGAACCAGCTTCCGCATCCCGACCAATCCACCCGCCTTCTCCCCGAAGGGCTTTCCGCTGGAAGGAGTAGGGATCGCTCCCGATTATCTCGTCAAACAGACGGTTTCGGACTATATGGAGGGAAAGGACACGCAGTTGGAGTTTGCTTTGCAATATATCCGGCTATAACTTCTCCGGCATATACTTCCAGAAGCGGGCAGGCATGTGCTGGCGGTGGAGCTTGGGGTTGAGACGTTCTTTGATGGCGATGGATTTGAAGTAGGTTTTCCACATCTGCTGGAAAAGTTTCTCGTCGGCATCCATCAGCTCCTCGCTGAGCAGGCCGGAAAGCAGATGGGCTTCTTTCTCTTCGAAGCGGACTTCGGTAGCCTCTTTCAGGTCGTAATAGTAACCGTACTCGCGTTTCAGGTCGTAGAGCAGCCAGCACTGGTCGGCAAAACGGTCTTTCAGGTGAGGCAAAGTGAGAGGAAGTACATTATATATAGGTTTGACGGCGGCAAAGAAAGTGCCGTCCGCCGCTTTCTGGAAACGGAGGAACTGCATGACACGCAGGCGTTCGTTCGTCACCTTCTTCCATATCTTGGAGACTTCGAGGACATCGGGATCGCCGAAGTTCAGCTCGATCGTACGCGGAGCATCTATCGCCTTGCGGATATAGCGGAAGAGCAGCACGTCCACTTCCGGCAATTCAGACAGCCAGGTGACGGTGATCACAGACAAAGCCGTAGCGGAAAGTTTCTTCTGCAATCCTTTCCATACACGGTCCACCTTGGCGTCGTCCGTGCAGATCGTCACCGCTTCATCATAAAACAAGGGGAAAGGTTCTCCCTCCGCTAACAGCAGGTCGGGAAAGCTGCGGCGCGAATAAGCGTCAAAGACAGCGGTCAGCAGTCCTTCAAAGGTCTTATCATACACAAAAACAGTCATGATTCTTCCCTGAATTGGAGGATAAGCTGGCGGTCGTCCGTCTTCTTCCGCCCCGCTTTCCGGGTGAGGATTTGACGGACAGCCTCAGGCGACACTTCGTTGATCGTGCGGACAGGCAGTTCGTGGCAGGTGATGAAATACTGGGCTTTCTTCATCACGACACCGATCTTCTTCAACTGTTCCGTCCCTAAGCGGGAATAGCGTCGGGAGACGACGATCAGCTTCGCCGACTTCACCCCGATGCCGGGCACGCGAAGGAGCATCTCGTAATCCGCCTTGTTGATATCGACCGGGAACTGTTCCGGATGGCGCAACGCCCAGCCGAGCTTCGGATCGACTTCCAGATCGAGGTCGGGATAGGCATCGTTCACAATCTCGTCCACTTTGAACTGGTAGAAACGCAGAAGCCAGTCCGCCTGATACAGGCGGTTCTCGCACCAGCGGCGGTTGCTTCAAGGCCGGTAGCCGGTTATCGTATTCATTGACGGGGATGAAGCCGGAATAGTAGACACGTTTCATCGTCGGACGCTGGTAGAGGGCGGACGAGAGGCGAAGGATATCCTTATCCGAATCGGGCGTCGCCCCGACAATCATCTGCGTGCTCTGTCCGGCGGGGACAAAACGCGGGGCGTGGCGAAAACGTTTCCGCTCTTCGGCACTCTGCAAAACGCCTTGCTGGATGAAACGCATCGGCTGGAAGACGCTCTTAAAGTCTTTTTCGGGCGCAAGTATCTGGAGGCTCTTCTCGTTCGGTATCTCGATGTTCACGCTCATACGGTCGGCATAGAGCCCGGCTTCGTTCACCAATTCCTGGCTGGCTCCGGGAATGCTTTTCAGATGGATATAGCCGTTGAAGCGGTGCACAGTCCGGAGGTCTTTTACCACCCTGACGAGGCGTTCCATCGTGTAATCGGCATTGCGCACGACACC
>ERZ834769.3293-NODE-3293-length-10626-cov-3.122410_pt1 | contig 10626 bp, 7 predicted proteins | sample MGYA00519690_ERZ834769 | MGnify/ENA primary metagenome ERZ834769 (study PRJEB31850, sample SAMEA3708760) | human gut metagenome | biome: human gut; feature: human-associated habitat; material: faeces | place: China | collected 2014 ... | reverse complement strand
TGGCAATGTCCATCATGCCGTTGGAAAGCGAGGCTCCGACAAAGATGCCGATCGCGGCAATCACCATTATTACTTTAAAAGATGCAGCTTTCGACCCTATCGCCGAATTCAAGAAGTTTACCGCATCGTTGCTGACCCCGACTGACAGGTCGAATACCGCCAGCACAAAGAGGAAAATGATCAGAAAGAGATAGAATGTCTCCATAATTGCTTGTTATGAGTTTGGTTGCAAAGGTCTGAAACAAATATTACGCAAAAATGACATAGATGTTACAAACGTGTTACAAACCTGATTATACGCCTAAAAGAACAGTTGAATAAAAAATAATGTTACCGGACTAAGGGTTTTTCCTTATATTCGCGACTTTTATTATAAAGACATTGTTAATCTTGCTCACACTTGGGAGAGAATCAGGACAATATAATGCAGTGGGTTTGCGAAATGGCTTTGTCAGATTCACAAGTCGCTCTTAAATCGCTTTACATCGCCTACTTTGCGCGGTTGATGCGATTTACGGGCCTGTATGTCTCATCGCCGGCAGAAGCCGAAGAGATCGTTTCCGACACCTTCTTAGCTATCTGGAACAACCGCCAAGCACTCCCCGGAATCGGCAATTTCGATTCCTACATTTATACCATAGCCCGCCACAAAGCCATCAGTTACTACCGTAAACAACACATGGAGCAAGTATCGCTGGACGAAGTCTCCATCGACCTGTTTACCTCTACAGAAACAACTCCCGAAGAAGAACTTATCAGCCAGGAAGGGATCAAACGGCTGAATATGGCGATCGACTCCCTACCCGCCAAATGCAAGATGGCATTCAAACTCGTCCGCGAAGACAGGCTCAAATACAAAGAAGTAGCCGCCATCCTCGACATCTCCGTCAAAACGCTGGAGGCACATCTGGCCAATGCTGTCCGCAAGCTACGGGAAACATTGGCCGAGGATACTTCAATTTAGCCTTTTCCAGCCCTTCGCTATTCCATATCACAACAGTGCTCCTTTTGTTTCACAGCCGTATTCCGTCTATATCACAACCGTGCTTCTTTCATATCACAGTTGTGGTATGAATAATGGTCGGGATGAAAATAGATTCTACATGCCTATCCGTTCGCTCCTGCATGGGCATAAACGCCAACACAAACCGGCTTATCCCTCCGGCATCCCTCAATATTTTTTTTCAGAACGACTAAGGGTATTTTCCGGTTGATGCGACTATACATATAGAAACACATAGAATGGAAAACAGAATAAACCATATAATCGCACGTGTCCTGAGCGGGGAAAGTTCTTCTGACGACATCCTTTCGTTAAGCGAATGGCTGAACGAAAACGAAAAGAACCGGGATGAATTCCGGCGGCTCAAGAATTACTGGGATGCGGATGTCGCTTTCAAGCATTCCGTCGCCCCTGCTTTCTCGGCCGACAAGCTGCAACAAAAGATCAATGTACAAAGAAGGCAGACTGACCGGCGGCAATTATGGAGAAACGCCATTCCGCTAATTGCCGCAGCCTGTTTGCTTTTCATTCTCTCTACGGCCTTTTTCCTTTATAATACAAATGACCGTACATCCGAATACTATACCTTGCTGACAGGCGAACATACCTCCAACTTCACGATGGAAGACGGAACTGTCATCACATTGAACAAGAACAGCCGCCTCAGCTATTCCGACAAATACGGCAAAAGCAGCCGCGACGTCAAGTTAGAAGGTGAAGCCTATTTCGAAGTGGCAAAAGATTCAGGCAAGCCCTTCCAAGTAGAGATGAACGGCGCCTCTATTACCGTATTGGGCACGCACTTCAACATAAAAGCAGATGCGGAATCCGACGATATCACAGCAACCCTCGTGGAAGGCTCCATCCGTTTCGAGGGTGCGAAGCAAAATATCGTGATGACTCCGAACCAGCAACTTACTTTCAGCCGGTCTACGAATAAGGTGGATGTCAAAGAAATAGACACCGACACTTTCACAGCTTGGAAAGACGGCCTGTTGAAATACAAGTCCATCCCATTCACCAAATTGATTGAGAACTTGAAAGACATCTACCAGGTAGAAATCCAGATCGACGATGAAAGACTGGCTGATCCGTCCGTCACCGTCTCCGGTACATTTGGCCAAGAACAAAGCTTTGAACAGATCCTAAAAGTGATTTCATACAGCTTACCTGTGCAATGGACGAATAATAACGGAGTTTATCATATCCAGTATGCAACACTAAAAAAGACAATGCCTATGAGAGAACGCTAATATTTATAAAACAGCACTGATGCCCGCACAGAACGGGCCACACCATGAAACAACTAAATTATTAATCTCTTAAATCAATACATAAGCATGAAAAATGTTTCGTATTACAGGCCTTTTCATCCTAAAAGCCTGAAAAAATTAGTAGCAATCACAAAAATTACAGCGGCTTCGCTATTAACGGTTTTACCCTCCGCAATGCAAGCCGAATCATCTTACTCACAATCGGCTGTAATATCCGTCAAAGCTGAACGGATGCTCCTCACTGACTTGTTTTCACAGATAGAAAAACAGAGTGAATTCTTGTTTTTCTATGTAGACAAGGATGTCTCAAACATCAAAGTCAACGTAAAAGCCGATAGTAACCAAATTGATGAAGTCCTGACACAAGCATTGACTGGAACAGGACTGACATACACCATCAATGACCGGAATATTAACATTATGCGAAAAGCATACGCCCGGCAACAACAGGTTAAGCAGATCACAGGAAAAGTCCTTGACAGCAACGGTGACCCGATCATCGGAGCCAACGTGGTGGAAAAAGGAACGACTAACGGATCCATTACTGATGTTGAAGGACTCTTCAACATCAGTATAGCACCAGGTGCTATACTTTCGATTTCCTACATCGGATACAAACCTGTCGAAATAAAAGTCGGTTCATTAAACTCGTACAATATCACACTTGAAGAAGATTCGGAAGCCTTGGATGAAGTAGTCGTGATCGGCTACGGTACAGCACGCAAGATCGACCTGACAGGATCAACCTCTTCTCTGGGAGGTGATAAACTTCGGATGAAGAGCACACCGCAACTTTCCAGTCAATTGCAAGGGCAGATGGCCGGCGTACAGATTACACGTTCCAGTGGCGACCCGTCAGCCGGAGCAACCATCCGCGTACGTGGTGTCACGACCATGTCGACCAATGACCCATTGGTGATCGTCGATGGAGTGCCCGGTACTCTTACGGATATTGCCCCTGAAGATGTAAAAGACATTCAAGTCCTGAAAGACGCAGCTTCAGCCGCAATCTACGGCTCACGTGCGGCGGCAGGTGTCATATTGGTCACGACCAAACGTGCCAGAAACAAGGAATTCCATCTTTCTTATAATGGTGAATATGGCATCAACACACCGACCGCCAAACCGAAATTCGCCAATGCCGTACAATGGATGAGCGGCCTCAACGAATTAGCCTTCAACGATGGAGCTTCATCTCTTCATTCGCTTTACTCTGAGGATATAATCAACAATTACGCGCAATTGCGAGCCGAAGATCCGGATCGCTATGCAGATACCGACTTCATGGACTTGGGACTGAAGAGCAGCACACATCACCAACGACACTCCCTTTCGCTCAGCGGAGGTACGGAAAAACTGAAAACAAACTTCAGTCTCAATTACTACAATTCGGAAGCACTTATCAAGACAAAAGATTATGAGCGTTTCAACATCCGCACGAACAATGATTATCAGATTAACAATTGGATACATGCCAATGTTGACTTGAATTTACTCTATTCCAATGCAAATGAACCCCACGGATCAATCTTTACCTTGATGGAACGTGCGCCGATCTACAATGCTTACTGGTCCGACGGACGTTTTGCCGATGGCAAAGACGGTGACAACCCTATAGCAGAACACCAATTAGGCGGCTCCATGAAAAAACAAAACTATAGTGTCGGTGGTAAATTGCAATTAGATATCACACCTGTAAAAGGATTGACTTTGACAGCCATCGTAGCACCGAAATATTCTTTTTACAAGGGTAAAGACCACCGGAAAAGATACGAAGTCTACCGGATCACCGGAGATCCTGTCCCTGGAGTCGGCTATGCCTCAACGAGCCTCAGCGAAAATCGTAACGACAACCATAGCTTGACAAAACAGTTCTATGCCAACTACAAACTACAACTGAAACGTCACTCTATCGGATTGATGGCCGGTTATGAAGATTATTCTTACAAATGGGAAGAGGAAGGTGCTTCCCGAACTAATTTTAACCTGGTTAATTATCCGTACCTGAATTTAGGGCCTGAAGATTATCAATACAATAGCGGAAAAGCCGGACATAACGCTTACCGTTCGTTCTTCGGCCGTATCATGTATTCATGGGCAGACCGCTATATATTGCAAGCCAATATCCGGTCGGACGGTTCCTCACGTTTTGCCGATGGCCACCGTTGGGGCACATTCCCGTCCGTTAGTGCAGGTTGGGTTATTTCCGAAGAGCCTTGGTTCAACAAGAACGTGATAGATTATTTGAAGTTACGCGGCTCAATCGGGCAGTTAGGCAATGAACGTTTAGGTAAGGAATTTCCCTATCAGGCAATTCTTAGTTTCGGTACAGGCTTCATTCCAAATGCGACAACCGGCATGGCAGATGTCGTACAGACGGCCTATCAGACAGACTATGCTTTCAACAACCTGACATGGGAAACGACAACCACTTATGGTTTTGGAGCCGATATCACTTTGCTGAACAACAGACTTCGCGCATCGGCCGATTATTACTACAAAAAGACGACAGACATGTTAATGGAAGTCGGATTCCCCTCATATTTCGGTTATAACGCGCCGCAAAACAACGCTGCCGACATGAATACGAAAGGTTGGGATCTCGAACTTTCCTGGAGTGACCAGATCAACGACTTCCGCTACGGCGTAAGTTTCAACCTATCCGACTATCGTTCAAAAATGGGCTACATGGCAGACCGACAGAAAATCGACGACAACAAAATCACCGAAGAAGGTTCTTACTTTAATGAATGGTACGGTTATAAAAGTATGGGCATTATCTTAAACGATGCTGCCATGCTGGACGAGAACGGCAATAAAATCCCGGTCCTGACCAACAACGACAAGGCCGGCAATATCCGTTACCAGGATATCGACGGCGATGGCAAGATCACCGCCTCCGCCGACCGTGTACGCTTGGGCAATTCCCTGCCGGAAATGCAATACGGCGGATCTCTATGGGCTGAATGGAAAGGCATAGATTTCAACTTGTCATTTCAAGGAATCGGACACCAATTGACCTATTGGAACTGGCCGGGCACACCGTTCAATTACCAGGCATACGCCTGTCCGGTAAACCTGATCGAAAGTCACTGGAGCCCGACAGCGACAGACGCGGAGAATGCCAAAGCAAAATATCCGATGCTGACGACCAATAGTGCCAATATATATGCAAAAAGTGACTTCTACATTTTCAACGGAGCTTATATGCGTATCAAAAACATCACATTGGGATACACGCTCCCATCCGAACTCACGAAGAAGTTCTTTGTCAACAGACTAAGAGTCTATTTCAGCGCCAACGACCTGCCCGCCTTCTCCAAATATCCCGAAGGATTTGATCCGGAATGGGGCGACCGCGCAAAAGACCTCATCATGTCTTCTTATATTTTTGGTCTGAATGTTTCATTTTAATTTAAGAATCCTGTTATGAACAAAATAAACAAATATCTATTAACCGGAATGGTGGCACTCGGCATGACGGCCTGTGCCAACCTCGACCTGAATCCGCTTTCAGAAGGATCGAGCGAAAATTGGTATCATGATGAAACCGAAATAGAAATGGCTCTTAACGATCTGTGGAGACCAGACTTCTTCCCGATTGACGCGATCTATTGGGACGATGATTTGCTGAATCGAAACGGTTCCAACGAAGTCACACTCGGAACAGTCACCTCCCAATGGGGAACAGCATCAAGCCGCTGGACCTCATTATACAAATCCATCGCTCGCGCAACAAAAGTCATCAATGCGTTGGACAATGGGACAGCAGCAGGAATAAGCGAAAGCAAAATCAACCAATACAAAGGAGAAGCTTACTTCATGTTGGGGTTTGCTTATTGTGAACTGACTGCCTATTACGGAGATTGTGTGTTGAATAAAGGTATGACTTTGGATGAAGCATACGTGGCGACCCGCTCACCCAAAAGCGAAGTACTTGCATACGCTTTCGAGTGTTTGGATAAAGCTGCCGAATATCTGCCCAACTCCTATAAAGGTCAACAACGACCAACTAAAGGAGCTGCTCTCGGTTTCAAAGCCCGGTTTGCCCTCTTCCACGAAGACTGGCAAACTGCTGTCGATGCTGCACAAAAATGTATGGATCTCGGAGTCTACAAATTACACGACAATTATCGGGAAATGTTCCAAGCCTCCAGTTCTCCCGAATTCATGTTTTATTTCAAAGGCGACTTGACATTAAAGAAAGGATACGGTTTCATGGAAAATGTACGTGACTTCGTCATACGCAAAATCGGCGGTCACTGCAATCAAAGTCCGTCATTGGAACTGTTCTGTTCCTATACCTGTACGGACGGCTTGCCTATCGACAAGTCACCGCTCTATAACCCGAAAGATCCGTTTGCCAACCGTGACCCGCGCCTGGCGATGACGATCCAGCCTTTCAAGACCAAATACTTTGCCGATTGAAAGTTATAAACAAAAAAATAATGTCGGAGGTGTACCGCCGACATTATTTTTTATTTTAAATTATTTCCGATTGTGCTGCTAAGCCTTCGGATGCTGCAAAGGATTCTTCTCTGTCAAACACACCGCAGAGCCACATATATGAAGCTGTTGAAAGGGCAATGCTTACAAAGCCGAACCAGATGCTGTTCACACCGATAAAAACGCTCGGAACGCAGGCAAGGACAACACCTATATGATAGCTTGCAAGCGTAAGCCAATAGAATTTAGCCTTTTTCTTCATATCCTTGTCCTTGTCAATAATACCCGTGAATGTTGAAACCGTTGCAACACGAAGGTTGTTTGTCGAGAAAATCGGAGATGTAACATAACTTCCGGCTGTTCTGAATGAATTCCACAAAACAGGAGTTACGAACAGAATCGGCAGAATTGCAAGGTAGTTGTTTGAAATATTCGGAAAAGTTCCGATAATCAGAAGAGCAACCGCACTTGCAATAAGGCTGACGGTTTTGGTTTCAAGTTTAATAAAACGGTCGGAAATTACAAAGAAAACATTGCCGAGAATATATGTAAGGAGAGCGATGACGATAAACACAACGCCCTCAAAATCACCCGTAAAAATTTTGCTGACAAGGTGAATCATATTTGCTGTCTGTGCGTTACCGAACACATCACAGTGATTATAAATTGCATATCCGCCCATAAATCCGCCCAGAGAGCTGACTGCAAAATGCAGAATATGCTGTTTTTGTTCTCTTGTCATTTTAAAGACTTCCTTTTTCGCCATAAAACGTGTAATTGCTTAACATAATTATACACCTGCAATTCTGATTTTGCTATTATCCCCCAATGGAATTATACTCCGTTTTGCAATAAAAATTAAGTCACATTGCACAAAACAGCTGTCTTGCTGTTGTACAATGTGACTTTTTTGCTTTTTATGAAGTTTTAAAGAATCAAACTGTCATCAAACTTTTTCAGGCATTTCATCTGCCATACATTCAACAAGAACAGCTTTCTGAGCGTGAAGACGGTTTTCTGCCTCCTCAAAGATTTCATTTGCGTGTTCTTCAAATACATCTGCAGTAATCTCTTCGCCACGGTGTGCAGGGAGACAATGGAGAACCATACAATCCTTGTTTGTAACAGCCATAAGCTCCTTGTTAACCTGATAGCCTGCGAATGCTGCTTCACGGATTTTCTTTTCTTCTTCCTGTCCCATTGATGCCCATACATCTGTATAAACAACATCGGCATTCTTAGCGGCCTCAAGCGGATCTGTTACGATTTCAAACTTGCCGTTACCGTACTTTTCACCGAACTCGATAATATGCTTAGGCGGCATATAATCCTTTGGACAGGCGGCAGAGAAGCTCATGCCTGTGCTGAGTGCGCCGACGATGAGCGAGTTCATCATGTTGTTGCCGTCACCGATAAAGCACATCTTGAGTCCTTCAAGCTTGCCCTTGAATTCACGAATTGTCATAAGGTCTGCGAGAACCTGACATGGATGACAATAGTCTGTAAGACCGTTGATAATCGGGATTGAACCGTACTCTGCAAGAGCCTCAACTTCTTTCTGCTCAAAGGTACGAATCATAATACCGTCAAGAAAACGGGAAAGAACACGGGCTGTGTCCTCAACAGGCTCGCCTCTGCCAATCTGAAGGTCATTTGATGAGAGGAAAAGCGGATAACCGCCGAGCTGTGTCATACCAACCTCAAATGAAACACGGGTACGGGTGCTTGACTTTTCAAAAATCATACCAAGAGACTTGCCCTTGAGAATTTTATGCTCAATGCCGTGTTTCTGCTCATATTTAAGCTGATCGGCAAGGTTAAGTGTGTTGATAATTTCTTCTGTTGACCAATCCTCAAGTTTAAGTAAGTGTTTCATTAGTTGTTCTCCTTTATTGTTTTTTCGAGTATATTAATCGCCTCGTCAATTTCATTGTAATCAATAACAAGCGGTGGGAGCATACGGAGCAAATCTTTTGCCGTGATAATAAGCAAGCCGTTTTCAACGCATTTGATTGCAATGTCGTGTGCATCGCCCTTTTCAAGCTCAATACCAATCATAAGTCCCATTCTGCGAACGCTCTTTACGCCGTCGATTTTTGTGAGCTTGTCCTCAAAATACTGACCTTTTTTCTCAACCTCGGCAAGAAATTCGTCATTTGCAACTGTGTCAAGAACATAGTTTGCACCTGCACAAACAACAGGGTTTGCGCCGAATGTTGTGCCGTGAGTTGACGGTGACATAACATCCTTGAGCTTTTCACCGCACATACAAACACCGATAGGAAGTCCGCCGCCGAGTCCCTTTGCAACCGTCATAAGGTCGGGGAGGATACCGTAATTCTGATGAGCAAACAGCTTGCCTGTTCTGCCTACGCCTGTCTGAACCTCATCGACAATAACGAGAATATCGTTGTCGTTGCAATACTTAACAAGTTCTTTTACATATTCGGGATCGAGGATATTTACACCGCCCTCGCCCTGAATGAGTTCAAGCATTACTGCGCAGGTTTTGTCTGAAACAACTGCTTTCAGAGCGTCCATATCGTCTGCGTCTGCATACTTAAAGCCCTCTGTAAACGGGAAGAAATAGTTATGAAAAACATCCTGACCTGTTGCGGCAAGAGTTGTAACAGTTCTGCCATGAAAGGAATTGTTAAGCGTTACGATTTCATTTCTGCCCTCGCCGTACTTGTCAAAGCTGTACTTACGAGCAATTTTGATTGCGCATTCGTTAGCCTCTGCACCGCTGTTGCCAAAGCAGACCTTTGAAAGACCTGTAAGTGTGCAAAGCTTTTCAGCAAGGTCACTTGCCTGTGAACAGTAAAAATAGTTTGACATATGCTGAATTGTGCCTGCCTGCTTTGAAACAGCCTCAACCCAACCGTCATTGCAATAGCCAAGGCTGTTTACACCGATACCCGATGAAACATCAATGTACTTTTTGCCGTTTTCGTCATATGCGGTAACGCCTTTTGCACTTTTGAGAGCAACATCGTAGCGACCGTATGTGTGCATAATATATTTTAAATCTTTCTCTTTTGAAGTCAAGTTAGCCACACCCTTTCATATTTTATCGTTGCTGAAGGAGTAAACAAAAACATCCTCACGCTTCTCAAAGCCGAAATCACGCCAGAAGCTTTGACCTGTTTCGTTGTTCTGATAACAGAAAATGTGAGTTTTGTCGATGCCTTGTTCACGAATTTTTTGGATAGCGGTCTGTGCAAGAGCGTGACCGATTTTCTTTCGTCTGAATTCGGGCAGAACAGCCATATGGTGGATAAATCCCCGTCTGCCGTCATGACCTGCAAGCACGGTTCCGACAATTTTTCCGTCAACTACGGCAACCTGACTCATACCGGCGTTGTGCTTGAGATAACGCTCCATCTGATCTTTTTCATCAGCCTTAGAGAGCGCACGCTTTGTGGTAATCTGCCACATCTCATAGACCTCGTCATAGTCGTCAATTGTCATTTCTCGTATAATCATTGCACCCTCCAAAATCTAATCTGTAGGGGCGAACCGCTTTCGCCCACGGGAGCACACGGTGCTCCCCTACAAACAATACACTGCTTTTGTCAAATAAAAATTTTAAGTTAAACAGAAAGTTTTATTTAGCGAGCGACCAATGACCGCCTCTACTGTTTTTACAAATCAGCAAAACAGCAATGCTAATCAATAAAACATTGTACCGATGCCTTCATCGCTAAAAAGCTCGAGCAGAATTGAATGTTCGATTCTGCCGTCAATGATATGGGCACGGTTTACACCGCTGCGGACTGCCTCAACACAGCAATCAATCTTGGGAATCATACCGCCGCTGAACACCAGGGTAAAGGTAACTGCAGTCATGATCACGCTTCTTCCCGGAAGTGCTTTCCTGGATAGTGGATATGCCATCAGACA